>WNGO01004631.1_pt1 | contig 20835 bp, 22 predicted proteins | sample 5400511 | NCBI WGS metagenome assembly WNGO01 (sample SAMN13153380, study PRJNA577476) | soil metagenome | isolation source: 20 cm soil or saprolite under Garry oak tree replicate 2 | place: USA:California | collected 2016-06-15 | reverse complement strand
TCGCTGTCCGTGTAAAAGATCAAGTCGCCGCGTGCGGCGTGAAATCCAGCCCGCAGCGCGACGCCGTAGCCGCGATTTTCCGGAAAGCTGATCAGGCGGACCCGATCCTGCTGCTGGCTGACGCGCGTGACCCGCTGGGCTGTAGTGTCCTTGCTGCCGTCATCCACCACGATGACCTCCCATGCAGGCGTCACAGACGCGGCGACCTCGCAAGCGTCCTCGAGCGCGCCCTCGATGTTCTGCTCCTCGTTGTAGGCGGGCATCACGATGGAGAGGGATGACGACGTCACCCACGTTGGCCAGGGGCCGGAGATGACACTTTCGACGTTCGGGCGCGGAGGAGTCACAGTGCCGACCGGACAACGGCATGCGATGGACAAACCTGTGATCGCCACCTGGGATCTGCGTGGGGACGTTCAGCGACGGTCAGCCGTCGGCGGCGCTGGTCGAGGCAGCCCTTTGACGCGCGTCGAGATCGTGGGCCAGCTGCTTGACCCGATGGTCGATGTCCACCCGGAGGGCGCGAACCTGGTCCAACGGCTTGCCTGCCGGGTCGCGAAGATCCCAGTCGACGTACGTTTTTCCCGGAATAAATGGGCACTCGTCCCCGCACCCCATCGTCACGACCACGTCGGCCCAGCGGGCCAGGTCATCGGTGAGCGGCGCCGGCCGTTTCTGGGAGAGATCGATCCCCACCTCGCGCATCGCCTCGACCACTGCCGCATGCAGCTGCTCGGCTGGGCGGGTGCCGGCGGACCTCGATTCATGCCGGCCGTCGGCCGCGCGCGCAAACAGCGCCTCGCTCATTTGCGACCGTCCCGCATTCTGGTGGCAAACGAACAGCACCCGTGCCATCGCGGGCGGGCTAGACGAGCACGTCGAGCAGGGCTCGAGTCTTCGGCTCGAGGTGACCGGCCAGGCGGTAGTGGGCCCAGATACCGACCTTGGTCATCTCCACCAGGCCGACGTCGCGCAGTTTCGCCATGTGGTGGGAGATGGTCGGCTGGCTCAGCTCGAAAGCGGCCGTGAAGTCGCAGATGCAGACCGGCCGCGTGGAGCGCTTGAGCACGCCGACCATCTGCAGCCGCGTCGGATCGGCGAGGGCCTTCAGTACCTCGACCGACGCGTCCACCCTGGCCGGCGGGACCGTGATCGAAGGTGGGCAGCAGACGCCCTTGACGCGCTCCGGGAGGGTTGCCTTCATGGCCAATAGTCTAGCTGTTCCATTGACAGTTGTCTATGGGTTTGCTACCATTCCATCGATAACCATCAATTCGTGAAGGGAGTGACCATGGACACGATTCGCGAGTCGGTGCGGGCTAAATACGCGGAAACCGCGATCCGGTTGAGCCAGGGTGGAGCTTGTTGCGATGCCAGCTGCTGCGGTGGATCCGACGCGGTGAGCGGGCCGATCGGTGCGGAAGCCTACTCGACGGCCGAGATCGCCGATCTGGGACTCTCGTTGGGCGCCAGTCTGGGCTGTGGAAATCCGACGATGCTGGCACAGCTGCATGCGGGCGAGGTGGTCCTCGACCTGGGCAGCGGAGCGGGCCTGGACGTGCTGCTCTCGGCCGGCCGGGTTTCCCCCGGCGGCCACGCCTACGGCATCGACATGACCGACGAGATGCTGGCCCTCGCCAACGAGAACAAAGCCAGAGCCGGCGTGGAGAATGCCACCTTTCTCAAAGGCACCCTCGAGGCCATTCCCCTTGCCCCGCGGTCCGTCGATGTCGTAATTTCGAACTGCGTCATCAACCTGGCCGCCGACAAGGCTGCGGTCTTGAAGGAAGCGTTCCGGGTGCTGAAGCCGGGTGGCAGGCTTGCGGTCTCCGACATGGTCGAAATCGAGCCGCTCCCGATCGAGGTGAAGTCGGCACTCGATGCCTGGGCCGGCTGCGTCGCCGGCACCATCCCGGTCGAGGCCTATCGCGCCGCGGTGCTCGGGGCGGGCTTCACGGAGGTCGAGGTCGAGGTCACCCACACCTTCGGCCCCGGCGAAGCCGGCCTGCCGGCGGGCTCGGGGAAAATCGCCAGCGCGTACATCCGCGCCGCAAAACCCTAGACGATCGGCAAACAAAAAGGCCCGGGGAAACGCTCCGGGCCTTTCGGATTCTGGGTTTGTGAGTCGCTAAGCGACGCGCACCCGCGAGGCCCGTGGCCCCTTGGGAGCTGATGCTTCGACGTCGAAGCTCACCTTCTGCCCCTCCTGCAACCCCTCGAACGAGCCCTCGACGGACGACCGATGGAAGAAATACTCCTTGCCGTCCTCGCCGCTCAAGAATCCGAATCCGCGATCCATCACGAGTCGCTTGATCGTACCGTTCTGCGCCACGTCTGTCGCTAGCTCCTTCGCAAAGTTATCCCCGGTCGACTTGCGTTCTTAGGGCGTGCCATGACCGGGCTGACCCCGCCCGGCGTCAAGCATATCATGGGGGTATTGCGACGACCAAAAATAGGGCGGCCGGGCGGGCCGCTGAGGGAGGGTTCACGCGATGCGCAGTACGATGCCCGACTTCCCACTGACGCTCCAGCACTTTCTGTGGCGATCGACCACCCTATTCCCAACCAAGGAGATCGTGACCCGGCGCGAAACCGGCCGCCATCGCTATACCTACGCCGACTTCGGCGGACGTGTGGCGCAACTCGCACATGGCCTCAAGGACCTCGGCGTAAGAGCCGGCGACCGGGTCGGCACCCTCGCCTGGAACAACTACCGCCACCTGGAGCTGTACTTTGCCGTCCCGGGCGCCGGCGCCGTCCTCCACACCTTGAATCCCCGGCTCTTTCCGGAGCACCTGCAGTACGTGATCAACGATGCGGAGGACAAGGTCATATTCGTCGACGCTTCGCTTCTGCCGGCGCTGCAGCGCATCGCGAACGACATCAACGGGGTGCAGCAGTTCGTCGTGATGACCGATGGTCCCTCACCCGATGGCCAGCTCAAGCCCATGGCGTCCTACGAGGAGCTTCTCGGCGGCCGGCCCACCAGTTATCCCTGGCCCCAGATCGACGAGCGCGACGCGGCGGCCATGTGCTACACGTCCGGCACGACCGGTAAGCCAAAGGGCGTTGTCTACAGCCACCGATCTTCAGTCCTGCATTCGTTCGGCATCGCGATCGGCGGCGGTATCGGCCTGCAGGAGTCGGACAGCATTCTGCCGATCGTGCCGATGTTCCACGCGAACGCCTGGGGCCTCCCCTATGCCGCCACGATGCTGGGGGCCAAGCAAGTCTTTGCCGACCGGTTCCTCGACCCGGTCAGCCTCACCGAACTCATCAGGGAAGAGGGAGTCACCTTCAGTGCCGGCGTGCCCAGCGTCTGGATCCCCCTGCTCCAGCACCTCGACAAGACCGGGACCGACCTGCGAGGCCTGCGGATGTTCGTCGGCGGCTCCGCGCTGTCCGCGGGACTCTACGACGGGCTGACCAGGCACGGTATCGATACCAACCAGGGTTGGGGCATGACCGAGACCTCCCCGGTTGCGGCGTGCGCCACCATCAAGAGCTCGATGAAGGACGGCAACCTTAAGGCGATTCGACTCAAGCAGGGGCTTCCGCTGGCGGGCGTTGAGCTACGCCTGGCTGATGTCGACAGCGGGAAGCTGGTGCCCTGGGACGGCAAGAGCGTCGGTGAGATCCAGGTCCGGGGCCCATGGGTGACGGCCGGCTACTACCGCGGCGTCGATGCCGATCGCTTCACCGCCGACGGCTGGCTTCGAACCGGCGACGTCGCGAATGTCGACTCGGAAGGCTACGCTCAGATCGTCGACCGCACCAAAGACCTGGTGAAGTCCGGCGGTGAGTGGATCTCGTCAGTTGAGCTCGAGTCGGCGATCATGGGTAACCCGAAAGTGCTCGAGGCGGCCGTCATCGGAGTGCCCCACCCGAAGTGGCAGGAGCGCCCGATTGCCTACGTCGTCGCCAAGCCGGAGTTCAAGGGCGCCGTGACGCAGGACGAGATTCTCGACTACCTCAGGCCGCTGGTGGCGAAGTGGTGGCTGCCCGACGAGGTGCGTTTCATCGACGAGATTCCCAAGACGAGTGTGGGGAAGTTCGACAAGAAAGTCCTGCGGGAGCAGGCCCGCCAGGCAGCGGCGGTCGTCCGCCCCTCCGAATAAGACGAGCCGGTAACGCCGGCGGCACAGTGCTGCGCCGGAACACGAGAACCACGCACCCTCTAACGCGGCCTTAATGCTGTCGCGCTAGAACGGAGGCAAGAAGGATGTGACTCAGCAGTGGATGCCTCCCGGCAGTTCGAGGCGCTCGTTCCACAGCCGCTGGATGCGGAGGGAATCGAGCGGCGTCGCGAGCTCGAGGATATCCATGAGGAGCTGCTGCTGAGCATCCTGGCCCTCGAGGAAGAGTGGCTGCTCGATAACCGGATCGCCTTCGCTCTGCGGCAGCGCAACGCCGCCTGACCTGCTAGCGCCGCCCCGTCCGGTGGCCACGCAACATCGCCATCGCTTGCGCCATCCGCCGCTGCTGCGTTTCGGCACGCTGCGCTCCGGTTACCCACTGGACGAGCTCCCTCTTGCGCGTATAGGAGAGCTTGTCGAAGGCCGCCGCCGCCTCGGCGTTGGCCTGAAGCCCTGACCGCAAACCCTCAGGCAGGTCGACCGTCCGCAGCTCGGCATCGTACTCGAGGCTCACCGTGAGCTGGTCCCCAACCGCAACCCCGGCTGCCGCTCGGACCTCTTTGCGCACCGGAAGGTAGTAGCGACCACCGTAGACGGCGATCGTGCTGCGATAGGGATGGCCATTGATCGTGACCTTGACGGGCACCCGCTTCCCCTGCCCCAGCGCGGCCACGACGTCGTCGGGTAGCCGGATGAAGACCGCCTCCTGATCCGACTCGAGCCTGGTTTCGAACCGCAATTGAGGCACCTCAGCTCTATTCTCGCGGCTGATTCTCGGGAAATACGCACGTTTTTCGGGATGGGGCCGTTTGGACCGAACGACAGGGCCGCGTGCCGGCTCGAGAAACTGAACGGAGGACACGATGGCGAAAACGCAAAAATGGACAGCGTCGACGTTCGTTAGCCTGGTGCACGACAACCTCACCGAGAAGGGCCAGAAGGTCAAGAAGTCGGACCTCAACTGGGCCGTCAAGGACGCCTTTCAGGCGGCGATCACCGCCGGCGCGCGCGGGATGCGCGTGCGTTTCCCCGAGATCGGCGCCCTCGCATCGCGTGACGTCAAGGCCCGCAAGGCAGGGAAAGGCACCAACCCCTTCACCGGCGAGTCGATCATGTTGAAGGCGCGGCCCGCCTCGAAGAAGCCGCGCTGGTCGTTCCCCAAGGCCGTCCGCGAGGCCTACATCCGTACGGCCGCCCGCAAGGCCGCCTAGGACACTGCTCGAGATCCGGGCGTCGGCCCCTGGGGCCGGCGCCCGGGTTTGGTTCCTTGACAGGGTTTTGAATTCCTCTGACTATGATGGGAGGATGCGTCGAAACCTGATAGCGGGACTGCTCATTGCCGGTGGGCTGGCCTTGATGGCCAGCGCGCTTCCCGGGCTGGGCCTGATCAACTTCGGCGCGACGCCTGCCGTCACCCAGTCGATCCCGGCGCTGAGCGATCCCCTCTCGCCGCCCCACCAGCATCCGAAATTTCTGCCCGGGACGAACAGCACCGCGGCCGGACCCAACCAGGTGGTCGCCTACCTGTCGATTCCCAGGCTGGGCGTCAAAAACGCCCCCATCTTCGACCGCGGCGTCGATCGGGGCGGCAACATGGAGATCGCCAAGGGCTACGCCATCACCCATTACGCCTACTCCTCCCCGATCGGCGCCGGTAACGCCGTCCTGTATGGCCACGATGACATCGAGGGCAGCGTCTTCGGCCGGCTGCAAGACCTGCGGCCCGGCGACGAGGTGCAGGTGACGGCGCCGGGCGGCTCGCCGGTGAGCTACCGGGTCACAGCCCGGTCGATCGTGGCCCCGACCGCCGTGCAGATCCTGCAATCAACCAGCGACGTCCGCCTCACACTCTTCACCTGTTGGCCGAACTGGGTCGACACCCAGCGCGTGGTTGTCACCGCGATGCCGACGTCGAGCACTTAATCGGCAGCCGCCGGTCTAGTGGTTTTCTTCCTCGGGCGGCGCCTGAAAATACTTCAGTAACTCTTCGAGCGCCTTCGCCGCCTCGGGGTCGCGCAGAAGCCGCTCCTGCATCTCCTGCACCTGCTTGACCAGCTCTTTGGCCTGAGTCTCCTGGGCCACCTGCAGGAGCACCGGTTGGGTGGCGGCCGACACGACCATCTGCGCCTGCTGCCGCAGCATTTCGACGCCCTGGCAGCCAAGACACGTGCCGGCGTTGTTGCAGATGCAGAGCTGCAGCCGCAGGTTGTCCAGCTCGCGCTGCAGTGGCGAAAGGTCGACGGGACGGCTCACGTTTCAAGCTTAGTCCGCTCCGTCGGAACTTTTTGCCAGGATCGGCGTCCTAGCTTGCGAGGTGAAGATCGTGTCGTTGAACCGTCTGCCACGTCTGTTGGCGCTTCTCGGTCTCGTGGGTCTCCTGGCGGCCTGTGGGACGCAAGCAGGCACCGGCTCGAACAGCACGGTCAGCGGCGGCCTGGGCCAGGGCTCGTCCGGGAATAACGTGCTGGCGCCTGCCGATAAGAGCACCGCGAGCGGGCAGACCTCCCAGGCGGCCAGCAACGCGGTCTTGCAGGCGCGGGGCGACCAGAAGGTCATCCAGGACGCGACGATGGGCATTCAGATCACCTCGGGCTCGTTCTGGAACAGCTACAACAAGGCGGTCGCCATCGCCGCCCAGTTCAACGGCTACCTCGTGAGCTCGCAGGTCGGCGACGTCTCCGGCAAGGAGACCGACGCCGGCAGCGTCGTCGTCGCCGTCCCGTCGTCGAGCTATGCCGACGCGTTGAGCGCGCTGCGCGGGCTCGGCAAGGCGACCCAGCTCCAGGTTCAAAGCCAGGACGTCAGTGGCGAGTACGTCGACCTCCAGTCGCGGCTCCGCAACCAGCAGGCGCAGCAGGCGGTCCTGCTCGACCTGATGCGCAAGGCGCAGACGATTTCGGACAGCATCGCCGTCCAGAACCAGCTGTCATCGGTGACCGGCGAGATCGAGCAGATTCAGGGTCGAATCCGGTTTCTCGACCAGCGCACCACCTACTCGACGATCACCGTGCGGCTCTACACTGTGGCGCCGGCGCCGGCGCAGCCGTCCCTCTGGGACCGCAGCGGTCTCGCAACCTCCTGGGCGACGGCCGGGCAGGCGTTCACCGCGGTGCTCGGCGGAATCCTGGTGGTCAGCGGGTTCCTCCTTCCGTTCGCGCTCCTGCTCTTGCTCGGGCTGGGTATCTGGCGCTTGCTGCCCGTATCGCTCCGGCCGACGCTGCGGCGGCCGACGTCAGCCTGAGGCGTCCTCCCGGCGAAACCGCTCGTTGAGAAACCGGCCAGCCTCGGCTGCCGGGCTGCGATGACACATAGTCGCCGGGAAGAGTCAGGTACCGCTCAACGGCGGTCGGCAGCCAATCGCGCGCCGTCCGCTCGATCAAGTAAAGCTCCTCCGAACCGGGGGGCAGGGCATGGAGAGCCGGCAGAATCTCGGATCGGATGGTCAGCTCGATCCGCTGGATGCGCGTGATGACGTCGGCCGGCACCCGGCCACTGACGACCCTGATCTCGTCGCTCAGGGCGCCCTGCAGCAGCTGCGGATCGAACCCGTAGGGGTGGATGGCCGGCTTGGATGCAACGGCAAGGGCGCCCACCAGGTAGAAGCCGATAACGAGGGCCAACCCACCAAGGCCCACCGGGTCGGCGAGCGCAAGCCCGGCGCCGATTAGCGCGAGAGCCGATCCGGCCAGGTTCCGGCGGCTGGTCAGATAGGCCGCAAGGCGAGTCATCAGCCTCACGCCTTCAGCATCCCTCCAAACAGCGGTGTTTCGCCTGAATCTTTCTTACCCGTAGGCTAGAGGCGTGCAAACGAAAACCGTGGACGGCCGGATGTTCATCGCCGGGCAGCGCACCTGGTCGAGATCGGCCGCGACGTTCGAGGCGATTGACCCGGCCACCGCCGAGGGATTCGCCACGGTGGCGTCGGGCGACGAGAGCGACGTCGATGCCGCCATCGCGGCCGCCCGAGCGGCATTCGAGGGCGGATGGGCTGGGCTTCCGCCGGTGCGGCGAGTTCGGATCCTCAACCAGCTGGCCGGCTTGCTGCGGGAGCGCCGTGCGGAGTTCGCCGCCCTGGAGAGCCTCGACGTGGGAAAACCGCTGCGCCAGGCCGAAGACGACGTGTCCGCCGCGGCCGGCTATTTCGAGTTCTTTGCCGGTGTCGCCGACAAGGTGTTTGGCTCGAGCATCCCCCTCGGAAAAGGCTTCGTGGACTTCACCTTACGAGAGCCTGTGGGCGTCTCGGCTCAGATCGTGCCCTGGAACTATCCGTTGCGCCTCGCCTCGCGGGGTATCGCCCCCGCGCTTGCCTGCGGAAACACCGTCGTCGCCAAACCGGCAGCCGAGGCCGGTCTGAGCATCGTGCGCCTCGCGGAGCTGGCAGGGGAGGCGGGATGTCCTCTCGGGGTGTTCAACGTCGTCACCGGCGGGCGTGATACTGGAGCGGCGATCGCCGCCCATCCCGGCATCAACCACATCACCTTCACGGGCTCGGTCCCCACCGGGATCGCCATCATGAAAGCCGCCGCCGACAATGTCGTGCCGGTCACGCTTGAGCTCGGCGGCAAGTCACCGAACATCATCTTTGCCGATGCCGACCTGGAGCGCGCAGCCGCCTCGTCAGCGACCACGCTGACGCAAAACTCCGCCCAGACCTGTACTGCGCCGACCCGGCTCCTACTCGAACGATCGGCCCATGACCGCTTTGTCGACCTGCTCGCGCAGCGGATTCGAACGATCAAGATGGGCCGCGGCCTCGACAACCCCGACATGGGCCCGGTGGTCAGCGAACGGCAGATGAACCGGGTGCTCGGCTACCTCAACGCCGCCGCCCGGGATGGGGCGACAGCGGTCACGGGGGGCGGTCGCTCGACATCACGCGAACTCGCCAATGGCTACTTCATCGAGCCGACCCTGCTCGACCATGTCGCCCGGGGCTCCGTCCTCGAGCAGGAGGAGATCTTCGGGCCGGTGCTCACGGTCACGACATTCGAATCCGTTGATGAGGCGATTGCCATCGCAAACGGAACCCCCTACGGACTGGTCACCGGCATCTGGACGCGCGACCTGACAAAGGCGCTGATGGCGGCGACGGCCATCAAATCGGGCCAGGTGCGGATCAACGCCTACAGCGTGGAAGGCAGCATTGGCCTGCCGTTTGGCGGCTACAAACGCAGCGGCTTCGGCCGGGAGCAGGGCGTCGAGGCGCTCGCCAACTACACGCAGATCAAGAATGTCATGATCAATTTCGGCTGACCGGGACGAGTGAGACAGGTCAGCCGGCGGTCCATCCTCAAGCTGCTGGCCGGGCTCGGCACGAGTGGGCTTACGACGGCCGCGATGGCGGCGGTTTTGCAAGCGTGCCGTTCCCCGTCGACCAATCGGGGATCCCCAGCCCCTCCCGGGCAGCCGCTGGGGGCCATTCGCGCCGAACACGGAAAACTCGTCGCCGCCGACGGCCACGAGGTGCGCCTCACCGGGGTGAACTGGTTTGGTTTGGAGACTCCCAACTTTGCGCCGCACGGCCTCTGGGCGCGCAACTGGCAGGACATGCTGGACCAGGTCGAGAAGGCCGGTTTCAATGCCATCCGGCTTCCCTTCAGCAACCAGGTGCTCGAAGCCGGCAGCCTGGCGAACTCCATGGATGCGACGAAGAATCCCGACCTGCTGGGCCTGAGCGGACTCCAGGTCATGGACCGGATCGTCGAGGGCGCCGGCCGGCGCGGACTGGCGATCGTCCTCGATCGACACCGGCCGACCGCCGACGCCCAGAGCGAGCTCTGGTATACGGATCGCGTGTCCGAGGCCCGCTGGATCGACGACTGGACGATGCTGGCGCGCCGCTACCGGGCGCAGCCGGCGGTGATCGCGGCCGACCTGCATAACGAGCCACATGGAGCCGCGACCTGGGGCGACGGCAACCCGCGGACTGACTGGCGGATGGCGGCTGAGCGCGCCGGAAACGCCATCCTTGGCGTCAACCCCGACTGGCTCATCGTCGTGGAAGGGGTCGAACGGGTCGGCGCCGACACCTACTGGTGGGGCGGTAACCTGGCGGCCGCCCGGGATCACCCGGTTCGCCTCGCCCGCCCCGATAAGTTGGTCTACTCCGCGCACGACTACGGCCCGGGCGTCTACCCGCAGCCGTGGTTTGCCGCGCCAGACTACCCCCGGAATCTGCCGGCGATCTGGCGCCGCCATTGGGCATACCTGCCGGCGGAACGTATCGCTCCCGTTCTGATTGGCGAATTCGGCGGCCGGTCCATGGGGCACGACCAGGAAGGGACCTGGCAACGAAGTCTCGTCGACTTTCTGAAGGCCAGCGGACTCAGCTATACGTACTGGTCATGGAATCCCGACTCGGGAGACACCGGCGGGATCCTGAAGGACGACTGGTTGACGTTCGACCGGGCAAAGCTCGACGTACTGTCCAGCTACCAGTGGCCGCGTCTGGGCCAGGCGATGGCTGCGCCCGCTGGAGAACGGAATGCCGCCTGACGCGACCCAGGTCTCGCTGGGCTCGGCGTCGATTGAGCCGTTACACGCGCTCCTCGAGAACGCCGCATGGGATGGCTTTACCCGCACCATGCGAGACACGGCGGCCCAGCTGAAAAACCGCGCCATCTGGAACGTCAACTCCACCGCCCACGGCGGCGGAGTCGCTGAGATGCTCGCCTGGCAGATCCCCTACGAGCGCGGCGTGGGGATGGATGTTCGCTGGCTCGTTATTCAGGGCGGCACGCCGTTCTTCACCTTCACCAAGCGGCTGCATGCCTTGCTGCACGGGGTTGCCGCCGACGGCTCGATGATCAACGAAGCGGAACGGACGGAATATGAGCAGACGCTTGCCCGCAACGCCGAGGCGATTGCGCGTGACATCCGACCCCGTGACGTCGTCATCCTGCACGACCCACAGACGGCCGGGCTTGTGCCCTTTTTCGTCCGGTACGGCTGCCGCGTCATCTGGCGCTGCCATATCGGCGTCGACCAGCCAAATGAGGTCGTGCAGGGTGCGTGGCGCTTCCTCCTCCCCCAGGTTGCGGCCGCGCACGCCACGGTGTTCTCCCGCCGCGCCTACGTCTGGGAAGGCCTTGATCAGCCACGCGTGGACATCATCCCTCCTGCCATCGACGCCTTTGCTCCGAAAAACCAGGAACTGGACGGCCAGACGGTGGCGGCCATCCTGCGCACCACGGGGATCCTGGCGGATGGCGCTGCCGGCCAGCCCCGCCTGGAGGTCAGTGGGTTGTCGGTCGAGCGGACTACCGATCTCTTCCCTGGAACCAGGCTACCGGAGGACGCCGGCCTGACGGTCCAGGTTTCTCGCTGGGACCGCCTCAAAGATCCGCTGGGTGTGATGGAGGGCTTCGCGCAATTCGTCGCGCCGAGGGTCGACAGCCATCTCATCCTGGCCGGCCCCGGCGCGAGTACGGTCGCCGACGACCCCGAAGAGGCCGGGGTGTTGCGCGAGGTCGAGGATCGTTGGCACCACCTGCCGCCGGCGGCACGCGATCGTGTCCACCTGGCGCGACTGCCCATGGACGACCCCCAGGAGAATGCCATCATCGTCAACGCACTGCAGCGGCGGGCACAGGTCGTGGTGCAAAAGAGTCTTGGCGAGGGCTTCGGGTTGACGGTCGCCGAGGCGATGTGGAAGGGTCGGCCGGTGGTGGCCAGCCGCGTGGGCGGGATCCAGGATCAGATCGAACACGATAAGACCGGCCTGTTGATCGACGATCCGCATGACCTGGACGCCTTTGGCGCTGCCGTCGTGAGCCTCATTTCCGACCCGGCGGTCGCCGATCGACTCGGCGCCGAGGCCAAACGGCGGGTCCAGCGCCAATTCCTGGCGCCGCGGCTGCTGATGCAGCAAGCCAACCTGATTGGGCGGCTCCTGCAGAGCGCAAAGTAGCGCGACGACGCGGCTCTGTGGCAGCGTAGTCGAGAAGGATGCTGCTTCAGCTCGTTCTATTCTTCACCCTGGCCTCCGTCATCACCACGCTGGCGGTGATGGTGCCGGGCTTGATCCGGGCGCGCGCCTGGGCGAGCATTCCGCTGGGCCTGGCCATTCTCGCCGGTGCCGGCTGGCTCACCAGTTTGATCACCCAGGACGCGGTGGCCGGAATGATCCTGCCTCTCTTCGGCGTGGGGGCGGTCATCGAAACACGGCGCCACCTTCCCCAGTGGAGCATGCTGGCCGCCCAGCTGCTGGCCTTGCTGCTGGTGGCGTCCGCTGTCTACCTGATCTACGCGGCGGTGCAGCCAATCGTCGATGGGCTCAGTCCGTTGGGGGTAATCGCGTCGTTCCTGTTGCTGCTGCTCGAGGCGTCCGCCCTGTCGCTGAGCGTCTACTACCTCTTCGAGGTCCTCGACGTCTTCAGCCGCCGTACCCGAATTGCCCATCGCGCCGAGCCCTCGTACCGGCCGAAGGTCGCCATGCAGGTCCCCTGCTACAACGAGCCGATCGAGGTCATGCGCGAGACGCTGACCGCGCTGGCCCACCTCGATTACCAGGACATGATCGTCCAGGTGGTTGACAACAACACCAAGGATCCGCAGACCTGGCGCCCGCTCGAGGCGTTGTGCAAAGAACTGGGTGAACGGTTTCACTTCATCCACCTCGAGCCCTGGCCGGGCTACAAGGCGGGCGCGCTCAATGAGGCCACGAGACGGTTGCCGCAGGACGTCAGCATCCTGGGCATCGTCGATGCCGATTACCTGGTCAAGCCCGGATTCCTGAAGGAGATGGTGGGCCACTTTGCCGATGAGCGGGTGGCATTCGTGCAGACGCCGCAGAACTATCGCGATTGGAGGGACAGTGGCTATCTCCGCGGCCTCTTCTATAGCTACCGCTATTTCTTCGATGTAACGATGCCCAGCCGCGCCAACCGCAACGCCATCATCTTCGCCGGAACGATGGGATTGATCCGCCGGTCCGCGCTGGAGCGGATTGGCGGGTGGGACCAGAACATCATCACGGAAGATGCCGAGGCGAGCCTGCGCCTGCTCGGCCTGGGTTCGACCGGCGTCTACGAACCGACCGTTTGGGGCGAAGGCCTGATGCCGTTGAGCTTCGACGGGCTGAAGAAGCAACGATTCCGATGGGCGCTCGGCGGGATCCAGATCTTGCGCCGCCAATGGCGGGAGCTGGTGCCCCTTGCCCCACATCGGCTTCGCCTGACGTTGGGCCAGCGGCTTGCCTACCTGTTCGGCAGCGTCCACTGGTTCTCGGATTTGCTGACGGTTGGCTTCACCGCCCTCCTGCTGCTGACCGCCGTCGCCGCCGCCCTGCATCACCGACTGCCGGTCCGCGAGCTCACCGGGCCGATCCTGGTCGTGCCCCTGGCCTTCTTGATCACCGGCGTACTGCGAGGACTCTGGGCGTTGCGGCGGGCTGAGCGGTGCAGCTGGAGCGATGCCTTCAGGGCGCTCGCCATCTGGTTCGCGCTGAGCTGGGTCGACACCCTGGCGGTCGTGCGCGGGCTGCTCAGCGGCCAGGCGGCGTTCCTGCGCACGCCCAAGCAGAAAGAGGGTGGCAACCGACTGTGGCCGGCGATTCGGTCCTCGGCCATCGAATCCCTGCTCGCCATCCTGGCGCTGGTCGGGGCGGTCGTGATGCTCCTGGCGGCGCCGGCCCTTGCGACCGTCATCCTGGCGGTGATGTTGCTCTTCGAAGCATGGATCTTCGGCAGCGCGCCCTGGGCCAGCCTCGCGGCCGAGGGCATCCAGCTGACTCCGCAGCGGAAGATCTACTTGCGATCCGCGCAAAACACCGGTGATCGACCAGAGCGGCCGAGTCGCGCCGCGGTGATCCCGGGCGCCCTGGCGGTCGTGGTCGCCGTGGTGCTCGCCTACGGTCTGCTGAACGCTCCGCAAACCACGCCATCCGGGCAGGCCGACCTGCCGCGGATCGGGAGCATCACGAACAGGCAGTTGCCCAAGACCGGGCCCGCACCGACGCCCACCCCGACCGCGTCGCCGTCGGCGAGCCCCAGCGCAACTCCGAGCGCGTCGGCGACCGCGACGACCAGTCCCTAACGCTGGCCACGATTCAACTCGGCGAGCAAGCCGAGACCGTCCAGGTCGTCGAGGTTGTACCACTGGAGCATCACGCGCTCCACGCCGACCGCCGACCAGGCATCCAGCTCGGATCCGACCTGGTCCGCGGTACCGACCAGCCAGTGGCGTCGCCGCAGCTCGTCCAGGGCACCCGTGGGCGCGACGCCGGACAGCGCCGCCAGAAACGACTGCATCCAGCGCCCCTTCTCGGCAACCTCTGCAGCGTCGCGGCCGATCACGATCCCGCCCATCCACGACCGATGAATCGCATCCGGGTCCCGTCCCACCTCCCGGCAGTGTTCTTCGAGTCGAGCGCGCTTCCCGCGATAGGCCTCCGGTCCCGGGGCATGACTGTTCCACTCGTCGGCGTCTTTCGCCACGATGCGCAGCAGCCTCTTCTCGCCGTCGCCGCCAATCAGCAGCGGGGGCGCCGGTCGTTGCACGGGGCGGGGCAACGCGGCAGCGCCCCGGAGTCGGTAGTAGTGGCCGTCGATGTCCACCGGCCCGCCGGTCCATAGAGCCTTGATGACGGCGATCCCTTCCTCCAGCCGGTCGAACCGCTCCTTGAGCGGTGGCAGCGAGATACCAAAGGCTTCGTGCTCAGCTTCGTTCCAACCCGCGCCGACGCCGAGGGAGAGCCGGCCGTTGGAGAGCCCGTCGACGGCAGCCGCCATCCGCGCCAGCAGGGCGGGATGGCGAAACGTCATCGGGCTGACCAGCGGGCCGAAGCGAATCCGCTGCGTCCGTTGCGCCAGCGCGGTCAGCGAGGACCAGCATTCCAGCGCCGGTCGCTCCGGGTGGCCCATCAGGCTGAAGAAATGGTCTGAGCGCCAGAGCGAGTCGAGACCGAGCGTTTCGACCCGGTCGGCGATCCGGAACCATCGATCCCAGGTCAATCCCTCCTGACCCTCGATCATCACGCCGATCCTCACGGCTGTTGACGTTAACCGATGCGATCCCGTAGCAATCCACGGAATACCGAACAGCCGGACCCGGTTAGTACTACTGATATGCCGGCGGTCACCGTCGAGAACGTTCTGACTCTCCCCCGCATTCCGGACGTCAGTCCGGTCGGGGCGCTCGAGCGTCCCCTGCTCGCCATTACCACCGCCCCGCAGGGCGTCGAGGGCGAGGGCTTTCCCGTGCGCCGCGCGTTCTATGGGCTCGATCAGCGCGACCTCGATCCGTTCATTCACATGGACCAGATGGGCGAGGTCGAATACGGCCCAGGCGAACCGAAAGGCACCGCCTGGCATCCGCACCGCGGCTTCGAGACCGTCACGTACATGATCGACGGCACCTTTGCGCATCAGGATTCAACCGGCGGAGGCGGGCTCATCACCAACGGGGCGACGCAGTGGATGACAGCCGGCGCTGGGATACTCCATATCGAACGGCCACCGGAGGCGCTCATCGCCAGCGGCGGGCTTTTCCACGGCATCCAGCTCTGGGTCAACCTGCCGGCGGAGCAAAAGTGGACCGCGCCTCGGTACCAGGACATCGGGGCGGCGCGCGTCACCCTCCTGGCCTCACACGATGGTGGGGCGCTCGTGCGCGTGATTGCCGGCGAGATCGCGGGTCACGCCGGGCCCGGCGTCACCCACACGCCGATTACCCTGGTGCATGCGAGCATCAATCCCGGGGCGGAGCTTCGCCTTCCCTGGCGGCGTGAGTTCAACGGCCTCGTCTACGTGCTGGCCGGACGGGGAACGGTCGGCTCGAGACGAACCCCCGTCCGCACCGCTCAGCTGGCGGCCTTCGGCGCGGGCGACCTGATAAGCGTCACCGCCGACCTCGCCCAGGAGAGCCGTTCGCCCAACCTCGACGTGCTCGTCCTCGGCGGTGAGCCCATCGGGGAGCCGGTTGCGTGGTACGGACCGTTCGTGATGAACACGCACGAAGAGCTTGCCCAGGCTGTCGACGACTACCGGCGCGGCCGGATGGGAACGATTCCCGCCACCCACCTCGGCAACTAGGGGCGCGGGCCGCGCCATGGTTCAGCGGATGCCGCTGTCGTACTCGACGCACCACCACCGTCGCGGCGAGCGGACGCGGAGGACAGGGAGAATTGATGCGCTCGACGGGGCAGGTCGGCCCGGCCTGCACGGTTCCCTGGATCCCGGTACCGGGCTGGGCAGCCGGCGTGCCGCAGGCCGCCATCGTCAGGGCCAGGGCGAACGACACAATGCGTGATGTCATAAAAGACCTCGAGGATTACGACGCCGGAGCCCCCGAAAAGTTCCGCCCGGTCAGTCGCCCCGCACGCCCGAGGTCGGGTTCCCCTGCGCGTCGACTGACTGCTGGGCAACCTGATCTGCTACGGGCGATCCGTCACCGGGATAGACCACGACCGGCGTCCCGATCGGGGCCCAGTCGAAGAGGAGTCTGACGGCGGCCAGCGGCACGTGGATGCAGCCGTGACTCGCGTACGGCCCGTTCTGGGAGCCAGGTCCGAGGGTGCTGTTCGGTTGCCAGCTGGCATCGTGCAGACCTTCGCCGTTCTGCGTGAACCACACGACCATCTGCACCGGTGTATCCGGATACCATTCGGCCGACCCCCGGGGCCAGGGCGACTTCATGGTCCAGGGAGCGTCCTTGCTCAGGACCTGCATGGCGCCGATGTCGGTCGGCAGCGCCGGCCGGCCGGTCGTCACCAGCGTATCGACGATCACCCGACCTCGCTCGTAGGCGATCAACTCCTGCGCTTTCAGCGACACGGTGATCAGCTGACCCGAGCCGGCGCGGAGCAGGCCGGTGTGGATTTGTGAGGCGAAATACCGAACGCCGGCCACGCCCAACGCCACCTGCTGGTCATGGACGCTGTCGAGCATCGCGCCATTTCGCTCGAGCGCGGCATCGAGCCGGCGGGCCCAGGCGAGTTTCAAGAACTCGGCGACGGTCGCGTCGTTCCGTCCAGCGGCGAGTCCGGCGCGGCCCGCCTCCAGCAGCCCCTGCCGGTTGCCTCGATACTGCGAGGCCAGCCGGCCGGCGTCGGCGTTGATGGTGGCCGCCTCGGCGCTCTGGGCGCGGACCCCATGGCTCGCGCCCGCGGCACTGACGGCATTCACCCCGGAACTGCCGAGCCCGACGCCGGCCATCAGGACGACGACGAGCAGGGTGCGCCGGCGCTGCCATTGGAGCCGCACAACGCGGCGCGTCTGTCGCTGCCAGAACGGCCACGACCGTGGGACGCGGCTGCGTCCCCCAGTTGCGGTAGCAGACATGATGGTAGCTCTATTGTAACGTTCGAAGCTCGAGAAACCCGCCGGTACCATTGATCCGGTGGCGGTTCCAACCTTCAGCGGTCTGGTCCGTGCCCCAGATTTCCCGGAGGGGCTCGACTGGCTCAATGTCGCCCGACCACTTCACATCGCCGATCTTCGTGGGCGGCTGGCGATCGTCGACTTCTGGACCTTCTGCTGAATCAACTGCATCCATACGTTTCCGCAGTTGCGGAAGATCGAGCAGAAATACGGCGACAAGGTGGTGGTCGTCGGGGTCCACTCGCCGAAGTTTCCCGCCGAGCGCGAAACCGCCAACTTGCGCGAAGCGGTGCTGCGCTACCGGATCCAGCACCCGGTCGTCAACGATCGTGACTTCCAGGTGTGGCAGCGTTTCGGCGGTCGCGCCTGGCCCACGCTCATCTTCGTCGACCCCGAAGGCCGCATCATCGACAGGCACGAAGGGGAGCTGCCCTTTGAGCAATTCGACCCATTGGTCGACCGGATGTTGCTGGACTTCGAGGCACGGGGTGTGCTCAACCCGCGCGCGTCCCCTATCGCCGTGGAAGGGATTGCTGAACCCTCACACACGCTGAGCTTTCCAGGGAAAGTGCTGGCATGCGACGAGGCGCTTTTCATCGCGGACAGTAATCACCATCAGATTGTTGAGGCGGGCCCCGATGGACCGATTCGGCGCAGGTTCGGCAGCGGCCAGCCGGCACTGCTCGATGGGCCGGCCGGGGTTGCCGCATTTGCGCAACCCCAGGGCATGGCCGTGATCGACGGCAGGCTCTACGTCGCCGACACCGAAAACCACGCCGTGCGCGAAGTCAACCTCGGGTCGGGGGCGGTTCGAACGATTGCCGGCACCGGCGTGCAGGCAGTGCGGGCCGGTCTCGGCGGTCCCGGGCGCTCCACACCGTTGAGTTCGCCGTGGGACCTCGCCGCCGATGGGCGCACGCTCTACATCGCGATGGCCGGCACGCATCAGATCTGGTCACTCGACCTCGATCATGAAACGGTGACGCCGTTTGCTGGCACGGGTCGCGAGGGCCTACGCGATGGGCCTCTGCGCGAGACGTGGTTCGCGCAATCGAGTGGACTGGCGCTGGCGGATGGCCACCTCTACGTGGCCGATTCGGAGGTGAGCGCCGTTCGAGATATCGAGCTGCGAGCGAAGGTCGTCACCACGCTGGTCGGCGAGGACCTCTTTGTGTTTGGCGACCAGGACGGGGAGGGGAACGTCGTCCGTCTTCAGCACCCGCTGGGGATCACGGCGAGGGACGGGCTTCTTTACCTGGCAGACAGCTACAACAACAAGATCAAACGGTTGGACCCGCGGCAGCGCGCCGTGACCACCTGGCTGGGGCGCGGGGCCCCAGGCCGATCGGACGGTCCGCCCGCTTCCGCATCGTTCCGTGAGCCGGGCGGCGTCTGCGCCGGGGTCGGCGGACTCTACATCGCCGACACGAACAACCACCGAATCGCGCTGGCGGACTGGCGGTCCGGCGAGGTCCGAACCGTGATTGGCGATTAGAAGTAATCCCTGAGCTGCGCAAATGACTGGAGGACCAGCAGGCGCCGATCATGTCGGACATCGGCGTGCTCCAATCGCCATGTGTGCGGGTGCGGGATGAACACGGCGCCCAGGCCGGCCTCCAGCGCCGGGTTGATGTCGGAACGCGGGGAATTTCCAACCATCCATGCCTGGCCGGCGTCCACATCGTGTTCACGGATGAGCTCTCGATAGGCGGCGACGTCTTTTTCTTTTGTGACGACGACCTGGTCGAAGCGAGGCGCGAGGCCGGATCGTTGCACTTTGAGCGTCTGCTCCTCCGGCTCGCCCTTGGTAAAGAGAAGCAATCGGTGCCGGGCCGTCAGGTAATCCAGTGTCGGCGCCACGCCGGGCAGCAGGTCGAGCTCGACCTGCACGATCCGTCGGCCGAGATTCATCACGTGCTCGAGGTGGCGGGTCTCGATGGCTCGTTCCGCCAATCGCTCGTAGGTTTCACGCAGGTTGCGAGCAAAGGCGGCCGAGCCGTAGCCGTGAACCTCGCTGTTGAGCCGCTCGATCTCATCGAGTGTGGCCCGCACTTGCTCCCGGCTGAGCGTGGAGTGGGCGAGAAAGTCGATGAAATCCTCGATGGCCTGCTCGAAGTAGACGTTGTTCTCCCACAACGTGTCGTCGCCGTCGATGATCAAGACGGTCCTGGTCGACATCGATGTCCTGAGCATAGTCAGCTCGCGTGACGCCCATTCCGCCGTGCTGGACGGGATGGTGGACCGCCAGTAGAATGGGGCCACCCTGTGGGGGCGGGGCGGAGGTCGGGGAATGCGGACGCTGTCGATCCTGGGACTCGATGCCGCCGAGCGTCCGCGTTTGAACGCGAGCTCGATCCGTCAGCTCGCCAAGCTCGGCACGGTCGTCCGCTGGCCGGGCCTGCTCTTTGCCGCCGTCCTGTCGCTCGCCGTTCCGCCAAAACTCCCCCTGGGTCTGGCATTGCTGCTCATCTGGGTGGCGGTTTATAACGCCTGGGGCATGATCGCGATCTCCAGGGCGGACGATACCTCGATCCTGCGGGTGGGCCGGGCGCTGACGCTGATCGACACGGTGAGCTACTTCTTGGTCTTGTTCGTGTTTGGGGGCGTCGGTGCCAGCACCAGCATCTACGCGGCCTACATCCTGCTCATCGTCTGGATGGTCGCCTACGACGGAGCGGAAGGGGCCATGCTCTGCGTGGCCATCTTCGTGCTGGGGATGCTTGCCTTGCATGCCGCGCTGGGGGCGGCATTCAACCAGGATTTCGCTGCTCGGGACGTGCTGCTCTGGAGCCTGATCATGGCGGTCGCCGGGGCCATCCTGGCGGCGTACGACCGGATCGTCGTCGGTGGGGTCCAGGCATCGAGCGTCGGCATCCAGCCGGCGGTGGGCAACGCGCAACCGGCTGTGCGGCTCTCGCGCCGGGAACAGGAGGTGCTTCAGCTGGTATCCGAGGGCTACTCGAACTCCATGATCGCCGGCCGCCTCCACCTCAGCGAGAACACCATCAAGACCTATGTCGAGAATCTGCTGAGCCGGCTCAATGCGCGCAACCGGGCCGAGGCCGTCGCCGCCGCATCCCGACAGAATCTGATCTAGAACGCGCCCCTCTCCCCCATTCGGCCTCCCCCACTTGGAACTGGAGCCGGCCGCGTTTTCATCACCACGGGGGATACCGCCCCCCATCGAGCGCCGCTAGGCTTGTCGCGGTGGGGGCGCCAATCGACCTGGGGGGCGCTCCAATGGCGACCAGGATGGTGGGGGGTTTCATCCTGGTCGCCTTCTTATTGTGCATCCTGCTGGCCTGGCCCGGACGCCGGCGCTGGCCTCACTGGCTGATCGCCGGTCTCTGTAGTTCCGTGTGCGCCGCGTTGGCGCTCAG
>WNGO01001320.1_pt1 | contig 20858 bp, 19 predicted proteins | sample 5400511 | NCBI WGS metagenome assembly WNGO01 (sample SAMN13153380, study PRJNA577476) | soil metagenome | isolation source: 20 cm soil or saprolite under Garry oak tree replicate 2 | place: USA:California | collected 2016-06-15 | reverse complement strand
TCACGAACGCGAGCACGTACGGGAACTTGCCGTAGACGGCGTGGACGAAGTCGCGGTCCTCGGGAGAGACGCCGCCGAGCGTGGCCTTCACGCCGGTCGAGGGGAGGACGTCATCCTGGATCCTCGAGATAGTCTTGGAAGACGCGCTCGAGGCTGAGTCCGAGGTCGGGAACGCCTCTACGAGAGCGTCGCCGCCGCGTCGCCACTGCGATGGCGCCACAGCGGCCGCAACTCCGGGCGTGCGCTTGAGCGCCGAGACGACTTCATGCGTTGCATTCGGGCCGCCGTTCTCGACGAGCGCGACGTAAGGCTTCATCACTCCCGGTGAAATGTCGGCCCGGGCAAGGGCGTCGCGCCCCTGGATCGCGTTGCCGCTTCCTGGATAGTCCTTGAGCTGCGCCTCGGCCGGATTGATCTGGAGGCCCGGCACGAGCAGGACCGCGACGATCGCGATCCCCAGCAGGGCCACCGGAATCGGCCGCCTGACGACGATCTGCGCCCACCGGTGCCAGAACCCGTGCGTCGGATCCTGCCGCTCGACGATCCGCTTCGGCATCACCCGCAGCCGGTTGATCTTGGGTCCGAGTATCGCCAGCATCGCCGGCAGCAGCGTGATCGAGCTCAGCACCGAGACCGCGGGGATCAGCATGCCCCCGATTCCGATCGACCTGATCACGGGAATCGGCAGAATCACCATCGAGAGCAGACCGATCGCCACCGTGGAGCCCGAGACGATCACCGAGCGACCGGCGTGGCGCATCGTCTCGATGATCGCCGTGTCGGTGTCCTCTCCGTTCGCGAGCTCCTCGCGGAAGCGGAAGATCATCAGCAGCGAGTAGTCGATCGCGACACCCAGGCCCACCAACGCGACAAGGAACTGCACGATCAGCGAGACCGATGTGACGTAGGTCAGCAGATAGACCAGCGTGAAGGTGTTGAGGATCGAGCTGATGGCGATCCCGATCGGAATCAGCACGGCGGGCACGGTCCCGAACACGAACAGGAGGATCACGATCGCGCCGAGGCCGCCGATCAGGGCCTCGAGAAAGACACTCGGGCCGTTGTTGTCGCCGCCGCTCGAGGCCTCCTGCAGGGCGTCGCGCCCGGTCAGGTAGGAGGTCACGCCGGGCGGTGTCGCCTCCTTCAAGGCGGTCCGCGCCTCGCCGATCTTGACGTTGCCGTTGAATCCCTGGTTGCCGGGCGGGTAGAGCTCGGCGAAGGTCGTGTGGCGGTCGCGCGAGACGTACGCGTCGCTGCCGGTCGAGAAGTAGGAGCTGACACGCGAACCTGGGTTCTGCCTCTCCGCGGCCGCGATCGCCTGCTTGATCCCGGTGACCTTGGTGACGTCGCCGTCGCTCTGGAAGACGGCGACGAGCGGAGCATTCTCGCCGGTTCCGAAGGTCTTCAGTGCGCGCTGGTTGGCCTCGTAGGCCGAGTAGCCCGGGATGGAGAACTGCTCGAGCCAGCGCTTCGAGACCGCGTTCGCCGAGTAGGCGCCGATCAGCGTCAGCGCGAGCCAGAGGAACACGATTGCGCGCTTGTGGCGGAGCACGAGACGGGCGAGAGCGGTCATAAGCCGGGCACCATAGAGATTCCGAACGACCGCGCGCAAGGGCCATATTCCAGGGGTGAATCGGTCCTATACACCTATTCAATCCGCCGGTCGCTCATGTATCTTCGGAGGCATGGCGATGACGCGAACGATCGAGCTGAAGACGGCGATTCCGGGGCCAAGATCCCGCGAGATTCTGGCCCGCAAGGAGCGCGTGGTCGCCGACCCGCTGTCCGTCTTTCTCCCCGTCGTGATCGAGGAAGGCCGCGGCGCAACGCTCACGGACGTCGACGGCAATACCTTCATCGACTTCACCGGCGGCGTCGGCTGCCTCAACGTCGGCCACTCGCATCCGCGCGTCGTCGAGGCCGCGCAGGAGCAACTCGCCAAGTTCTCCCATACCGACTTCACGATCGTCCCCTACGAGGTCTACGTCACGCTCGCGGAGCGGCTGATCGGGGCGTCTCCGTTCCGCTCACCCGCCAAGGCGGCGTTCTTCAACGCCGGCACGGAAGCGGTCGAGAACGCGATCAAGTTCGCGCGCGCCTACACCGGCCGCCCGGCGGTGATCGGGTTCGAGGGCGGTTTCCACGGCCGCACGCTGCTGGCGCTTTCGCTCACGTCGAAGACGCATCCGTACAAGGCGGGGCTGGGGCCGTTCGCGCCCGAGGTCTACCGGGTGCCGTTCCCTAACGATTACCGCGGGCCGAGCGCCGACGAGGCGCTCGCGGCCCTCGAGCGCGCGCTGATCACGCAGGTCGCCGCCGAGACGGTCGCGGAGCACGGGATCGTCATGGTGGTCGACGAGGTCCAGACGGGCTTCGGGCGCACCGGCAAGCTCTTCGCGATCGAGCACTACGGAATCGAGCCCGATCTGATCACCGTCGCGAAGTCGATCGCAGCCGGCTTGCCGCTCTCCGGTGTGATCGGCAAGGCCGAGATCATGGATGCGCCCGGCGACTCGGCAATCGGCGGCACCTACGTCGGCAACCCCGTCGCGCAGGCGGCGGCGCTTGCCGTTCTCGACGTGATCGAGGAAGAGGGAGTCTGCGAGCGCGCCGCTCAGCTCGGCGAGACGATTCGGGCCCGGATGGAGTCGTGGCGGGAACGCTGGCCGCAGGTCGGCGACGTCCGCGGCCTGGGCGCGATGCTGGTGATCGAGCTAGTGAAGGAGCCCGCGAGCAAGGAACCGGACCCCGACACGGCGACCGCGATCGTCGAAGCGGCGGCGGAACGGGGCCTCCTGCTGCTCAAGTCCGGCATCTACTCGAACTGCATCCGCGTGCTCGCACCGCTGGTCCTCACCGACCCCGAGCTCGACGAGGCTCTGGCGGTCTGGGAAGAGGCGCTGGACTTCGTACTGGCGTAGTTCCGCCCCGGCGGTACGGTGACCGTCGTGAAGAAGCCGGCGCACGTGGTCGCCGCGGTGGTCGCGTTCCTGATCCTCGGCACGGCCGCGGGCGCCGTTCCCGGACGAGCGTACGTTCTCTGGACGGGAAGCAAGGTCTACGTCACCGACGACGGCCTAGCCTGGCGCCAAGTGACGCCACGCGGCGCCGTCAAGCCGGGCACCTTCAGGGCGATCGATGCCGTGGCGTTTCGCGGGACGCGTGAGGGTTGGCTGATCGCGAGCGACTGCGCCACTGGACGGGGCTCGGTCTACCGGAGTTTCGACGGCGGGAGGAGCTGGAAGACCTATGCGTTCCATGCCCACTCGTGCGCGGGCGGAGCGAACTTCTCGCTCGACGTTCTGAACGGCAAGCTGGCGTGGGTCCTCCAAAACGAGCCCACAGGCCCGACGGCGCGCCTCTACCGCACGACCAACGGCGGCCGGACGTGGCACGTTGTCCGCAAGCTCGCGGAGTACGGCAAGGTCGCCTTTGTCAGCCCGACGACGGGTTGGCTGGCGGGCCTGCGCCTGTTGCAGACGGTCGACGGCGGCAGGACCTGGCACCTCCAGTCGCTTCCGGCTCCGCGCGGTTACCGCGGGCGGCTGGTTCTGCTCACCGCGCCCCGCTTCTTCGGACGGCAGGGCCTGCTTGCCGGCCAGTATGGAGGCGGCCATCCCGTGATCGGCTTCTACCGGACGAGCGATGGAGGCCGCCGCTGGCGTCTGCTCGCCACGTTGCCGGGCTCGGCGCCTGGGGTCTTTCCCCAGTTCGCAGTCAGCGCGGCCACGGCCTCGGCAGTCTGGCTGCTGACGGCGGGCGCGAAGCCAGCCGCGTACGTCACTCGCGACGGCGGTCGCCACTGGTCGAGTCACGCGCTCGCCCGCAGGCTCTACGCGCCGGTTGCGCTCAGCGCGCGCCTGGCCGCGGCTTCCGATTTTCGCGGCAGGCCGTACATCACCCGTGACGGTGGGCGCACCTGGAGGCCTCTTAAGCTTTAGCTCTCCGGTCCGGGCATCCTTCAACGCGTGGTCGGAGAACTGATTGCGGGCCGGTACGAGCTCGAGGAGCTCGTCGGCTCAGGCGGCATGTCGAGCGTCTACCGCGCTCACGACCGCCTGCTCGAGCGGACGGTTGCGCTGAAGATCCTGCATGAGCAGTTCACCCGGGACGACGACTACGTCGAGCGCTTTCGCCGGGAAGCACGCGCCGTCGCGCAGTTGGCCCATCCGAACATCGTCACGGTGATCGACCGGGGCGAGCAGGACGGGCGGCAGTTCATCGTCTTCGAATACGTCGACGGGATGAATCTGAAGGAGCTGATGACCCAGGAGGGCCCGCTGAGCCCTCGCGAGGCGATCGAGCTGTCCCTGCAGGTCGCGCGCGGGCTCTCGTTTGCGCACGAGAGCGGGCTCGTCCACCGGGACGTCAAGCCGCAGAACGTGCTGCTCGACGCCGACGGCCGCGCGAAGGTGACGGACTTCGGCATCGCCCACGCGGTCGACGTCGACGGGATGACGATCACCGGCACGATCATGGGGACGAGCAACTACATCGCGCCGGAGCAGGCCCGTGGCCAGCCGGTCGACGAGCAGACTGACGTCTACTCACTCGGCTGCGTGCTCTACGAGCTGCTCGCCGGCGATGTTCCGTTCGACGGCGACAATTTCGTCGCGGTCGCGATGCGGCACGTGAACGACCCCGTGCCCAGTGTCCGCGACGTTCGGCCTGACGTGCCCCCGCGCCTCGACTGGGCGATCCAGCAGGCGATGGCGAAAGATCACGACGAGCGGTTCGAGTCGATGGCCGACTTCGCCGCCGAGCTCGAGGCGTGCCATGCCGAGCTCGACGGCAACGAAGGCGCCACCATCGTCGTGCCGCCGCGGCCGCGGCCGCGCGCGAAATCGCGGCGCCCGGCCCGCGCGCCGAGGCAGTGGAGCATCTGGCCACTCGTCTTGCTCGGCGTCGGCCTCGCCGCCGTTGCGGGCGGGCTCTCGGGGGCGATCCTGCTTCACGGCAACGGCAACAGTGGAACGGGCGCGGCGCCGCCCCGCCCAACCGGGCCCGTTCAGTTCAAGAGCGCCGCAGCCTATGACCCGTTCGGCGACGGCCAGGAGCATGACGAAGCCGCACAGGACGCGATCGACGGGAATGACGCGACGCCCTGGATGACGGAGCACTACAGGAGCTTCACGAAGCAGGGTGTCGGGCTCGTCGTCGGCGCCAACCGTGCCGTGTCCCCGAAGACCATGACGATCGTCACCGACACCCCCGGCTTCACGGCCCAGATCAAGGCGGGAGACTCGGCGACGGGGCCGTTCCACACGGTCTCCAACTCGCGGACGATCGCGAGCACGACCGCGACCTTCAGTCTCAACGGCGGCGGCCGCTACTTCCTGGTCTGGATCACCAATCTCGGCGCCAACGATCAGGTTCGGATCGATGAGGTGAAGGCGCGCTAGAAGCTAAAACTGCAGCCTTGAGCGCCGTTCGTGGCGCTCGAGCGCGAGCTCGACCAGCCGGTCGAGTAGCTCCGAATACGGAATTCCCGAGGCTTCGAACAGCTTGGCGTAGACGCTCGTTGCGGTGAAGCCGGGGATCGTGTTCAGCTCGTTGACGAGCACGACGCCGTCTGCGTCGACGAAGCAATCCACGCGCGCCATCCCGTCGCATTCGGCTGCGACGAAGCTCTCGACCGCGAGGTGCTGGACGCGCTCGATCTGCTCGCTCGAGATCCTCGGCGGGACGATCAGGTCCATTCCGCCCTCGTCGTACTTGGCCGAGTAGTCGTACCAGTCGGGGGCGTCGAAACCGTGAGAGACGATCTCGCCCGGGAGCGATGCGATCGGGCTGCGATTCGAGCCGAGGACGCCGCACTCGACCTCGATTCCCGCGACGAACTCTTCGATCAGCACCTTCTCGTCGTGGCGGAAGGCGAGCTCGACCGCCGGCGCCAGCTCCTCCTCCGATCGCACCTTCGTGATCCCGACGGAGGAGCCGAGCCGCGCGGGCTTGACGAAGACGGGGTAGCCGTACGGGTTGGCGAGCTCGTCGCCGACGCGCAGGGTGATGTTCCGCGTCACGGGAATCTGGGAGTCGCGCATCACCGCCTTGAACTTGTCCTTGTCCATCGCCAGCGCCGAGCCGAGCACACCGGCACCGACGTACGGCACGTCGGCCAGCTCGAGCAAACCCTGCACGGTGCCGTCCTCGCCGAAGGGCCCGTGCAGGACCGGGATCACGACGTCGACATTCGCGAGGGTCGCGGGAACGCTTTCGGTCGGCACCGGGAGCGTCTCGACTGCCGTCCGGCCCTCGCCCTCGCCCAACTCGCCTGTGGCCCCTGGGTCGAGCGCCCGCGACCCGCCGGACTCGAGCTGCCACTTCCCTTCGCGGTCGATCTCCACCGTCACCGCCTCGTAGCGCTCCGGGTCGAGGGACTCCAGCACCGAACGCGCCGAGGCCACCGAGATCTCGTGCTCGCTCGAGCGGCCCCCGCTGAGGACCGCGACTCGCACCCGCGGGCTCATGGGACAGCCGTTGTGGTGCCGGTGTAGTCGCCGACGAAGATCGTCACCGTCGACCCAGCCGGGGCGCTCGTGCCGCCCCCTGGCTGCTGGCTGACGACGATCCCCTGCTCGCCGGGGTCGGTCACCGGCTGCTTCATCGTCTTCACCTTGAACCCGGAGCCCGTCAGGATCGCCTTCGCGGTCGGCTCATCCTGGTTGGTGACGTCGGGAACGGGCGTCGTCGCCGTCGAGCCGCGCGAGACGCTGAGCGTCACCGTAGTCCCAGAGCCCACTCTCGTTCCGGCGCCGGGCGACTGCGAGACCACCGTGTCGGCAGGCTGGTTCGAGTCGACAAGGGTCTCGGTGGCGTTCAGGCCGGCCCCGAGCAGCGCCGAGCGGGCGCTCGCGTAGGGCTGGCCGACCACGTTCGGGATCTCGATCTGCTTGACCCCCTGCGAGACGTTGATCCGTACCTTCGTGTTCCAGAAGACGCGGCTGTCCCCGGGCGGGTTCTGGCCGGTGACGGTATCCGGGCTCGCTGACGAGTAGACATGGAAGACGGACACCTTCAGGTGCGCGGCTGTCAATGCCGCCACGGCGTCGCTCTGCGCCTTGCCGACGACGTCCGGGATCGTTGTCTTCGGCCTCCCGTTGGAGACGGTGAGCCGGACGGTGTTGCCCTTGTCGGTCTTCTCACCGCCGTCGATGCTCTGCGACATCACCGTGCCGGCGGGATAGACCTCGCTGAAGCCGGGGACGGTCTTCACCTTCAGATCCTTGTCCGTGATCTTCTTGACCGCCTGCGCTTTCTTCAGCCCGACCACGTACGGCACGGCCACCGGCTTGTTCGCGTTCAGCTCGTCGCGGATCTTCCCGTAGGCGAACCAGGCCGCGAAGCCGGCGCCGATGAGCAGGAGCAGCACCAGCACCCACGGCCAGATCGAGCGCGACCGCCGAGGCGGCCCCTCGTAGCCGTAGTAGCCGGCGGGCGTCGTCGGCGGAGGCGGCTGCGATGGCGCGACCTGCGTGGGCCTCGGCGCGATGATCGTCGGCGCCCCCGAGATGCCGGCGCCTGCGAGCACGGCGGTCGCCGCGTCCGTGGTCTCGCTCGAGACGCCGAGCCCCCGCTGGATGCGCGCGAGGTCGGCGTTCATCTCCTCCGCGGTCTGGTAGCGGTCCTCGGGGTCCTTGGCCAAGGCGCGCAGGACGACCAGATCGAGGTCGGCGGGCACGTCGTCGCGTAGCTCTGACGGCGGCACCGGCACCTCGGAGAGGTGCTTCATCGCGATTTCGAGCGGCGTGTCGCCGGTGAAGGGGACCGTGCCGGTGAGCATCTCGTAGAGGACGATCCCGACCGAGTAGACATCGGAGCGCTGGTCGACCGGCGAGCCGCGCGCCTGCTCCGGTGAGAGGTACTGCGCGGTGCCGATGATCGAGCCGACCTCCGTCATCTGGCTTGCGCCCGAGCGGGCGATCCCGAAGTCCGTCACCTTCAGCCGCCCGTCGGCGTCGACGACGACGTTGTGCGGCTTGATGTCGCGGTGGACGATCCCGTGCCGGTGGGCGAAGCCGAGCGCGGCCAGCATCTGGCGCGTGTAGTCGATCGCGATCCGGATCGGCGTTGGGCCGCGGCTGACGATCAGCTCTTTCAGCGACCGCCCGGAGAGGTACTCCATCGCGATGTAGTAGGTGCCTTCGGCCTCGCCGCGGTCGTAGATCGAGACGATGTTCGGGTGCGAGAGACCGGCCGCGTTCTTCGCCTCGCGCCGAAACCGCTCGATGAACGAGTCGTCGGCGGCGTGGCGGTCGTCGAGGATCTTGATCGCGACGCGGCGGCCGAGCTCCTGGTCCTCGGCGAGGTAGACGTTCGCCATCCCGCCGGCGCCGAGCTTGCGGATGATCAGGTAACGGCCGTCGAAGACGGAGTCGATCAGGGTGTCGCCTGTTACGGCCATGGCCTTACTTCTTCGACCCCGAGCTGAGGACCGCCTGCATCAGGACCTTGGCGATCGGCGCCGCCGTCGTGCCGCCGAACCCGGTCTGGTTCTGGAGCGTGACCGCGACGGCGACCTTCGGGTTGTCGGCAGGAGCGAAGCTGATGAACCAGGTCGTGTTGATCCCCGAGTTGCCTGTCTCAGCGGTGCCGGTCTTGCCCGCGACCGAGATTCCCGGGATCGCGGCCGCGCCGCCGGTTCCGTCGTTGACCGCGGCGACCATCATCGAATTGATCTCGCTCGCGGTTTGGCGCGACATCACACGGCCGAGCTTCTGTGGCTCGATGCGAACGACCGTGTGGCCGCCGGAGTCGACGACACGGTTCAGCACCTGGGGTTCCATCTCCACGCCCCCGTTCGCGACCGTGGAGGCGACCATCGCCATCTGCAGCGGTGTCACGGCGAGGGTCTCCTGTCCGAAGGCGAGGCGACCGGGGTCGACCTGGGTCGCGGGATGGGACGGGAAGAAGAGCCTGCCGCCGTGATAGAGGCCGCTCGGGAGCTTCTCGTTCGCGGGCGTCTCGAGCGGCGGGTCCTTGTAGAAGCCGAACTTCTTCATGTACTCGAGGATGGTTCCGGCGCCGAGCGCCTTGCCGACGTTGCAGAAGACCGAGTTGATCGAGTGCTGGAGACCCTGCGCGAGCGTGGGGTGCCCGAAGGACTCGACCGGCCCGTCGGGGCTCGCGGCGTTCGAGACCTGCTTCCCGTACTCGATGCAGTAGCCGGGGTCGTAGAAGGTCGATTCGGGCGTGAACTTGTGCGAATCCAGGGCCGCCGTCACGGTGACGACCTTGAAGGTCGACCCGGGCGTGAAGAGGCCGTCGGTCGCGCGGTTCAGCAGCGGCGCCGCCGGGTGACACGGCGCGTTGGTCGCCTTGATCTGGTTGAAGTGGTTTTCGACCAGGTTCGGGTTGTAGCTCGGCTGCGACGCGAGCGCGTAAACCTTGCCGGTCTTCGGATTCATCACCACCGCGGCGCCGCACTTGCCCGCGAGCTGTTGGACGGCGAGCCGCTGGACACTCGGGCGGACGCTCAGGACCAGGTCGTTCCCGGTGATCGTGACGCCCTTGATCTTGTCCAGCGTCTTGTTGAAGATCGTGCTGAGGTTCGCGTTCGAGGAGGTCAGGTATGCGTTCTCGGACTGCTCGAGGCCCGCCCGCGACCGGCCCTGGGTCGAGTAGCCGACGAGGTTCGCGAATAGGCGCCCGGTCGGGTAGCGGCGGAAGTAGAGCGTCTGCCCGTCGACCTTGCGCTTGACGTTCGTCGCCAGGATCGTCCCGTCGGCGGCGCGGATCAGCCCGCGCTTGATCCGGAACTGCGCCACCCGCTGGATTGCGTTGTCCTGCTTCTCAGCGAGGCCGGCGGAGGCCCACGTCTGCCAGTAGGTCGTCCCCACGATCAGCGCGGCGAGCAGGATCATCGACGCGACGGCGAGCTTCGTGATCTGCCTGTTCACGCTTCCCTCGGCGCGTTGGCGCGGTTGGAGATCAGGAGCAGGCCTGCGAGCAGGACGAAGTTCGCGACCACGCTCGACCCGCCGTAGGAGACGAAGGGAAGCGTGATCCCCGTCAGCGGGATGATTCGCAGGACTCCGCCGACGATGATGAAGGTCTGCAGGGCGAAGCCGAAGGTGAGGCCGGCTCCCGCGAGCTTCGAGAAGCCGTCATCTGCGAGCAGCGCGATTCGCATGCCTCGTAGGACGAAGACCATGAAGAGGAGAACCAGGGCCGAGACCCCGATCAGGCCGAGTCCCTGCGCGAGCGCCGAGTAGATGAAGTCGGTATTCAGGGACGGGATCAGCGGGTGGCCCGCGGAGGTCTCGAGCGTCTCCTTTCCGAGCCCGGTGCCGCCGAAGCCGCCGTTCGCGATCGAATAGAGGGACTTCACGAGCTGGTAGCTGCCGCAGTCCTGCCGCAGCTTCATCTCCCCGGTCAGCGCGCAGTAGACCTTGTGGTCGGTCCAGGGATGCAGCCAGATCGTCACGCGCTCGTGCACGTGCGCGACCCGCGTGTAGACGAAGTACGAGCCGCCGAGGAAGAGCGCAAGGCCGATCCCCGTGAACAGCAGCCGGCCCGTCGCAACGTAGAGCATCGCCAGGAAGATCCCGAAGTAGAGGAGTGCCGAGCCGAGGTCGTTCGTCTCGACAAGGACGAGCATCGCGCCGCCCCAGATCAGGAGCAGCGGCCCGAAGTCCTTCAGCCGTCCTTGCGCCAGAACCTCCCGCTTCTCGCGCAGGTATGCGGCAAGGAAGACGATCAGGCAGAGCTTCGCGATCTCGCCGGGTTGGAACTGGAGCGACCCGAAGTGGATCCAGAGCCGGGCGCCGTTGACGGTGGCGCCGAGTCCCGGCAGCGCGGGCAGCACGAGCAGGCCGATCGCGGTCAGTCCAAAGATGTACTTGTAGCTCTCCAGGCGCCGGTAGTCGCGGCGCAGGCTCCAGAGCGTGCCGGCGAAGACACCGACCGCGATGATGATCCAGACGCCCTGGCGAAACGCATCTCCGGGGCGGATGCGGTAGATCTCCGTCAGCCCGACCGCGGTCAGCAGAGCGGCGATCGGCAGCAGGTACGGGTCGGCGTACGGCACCGCGTAACGCGCGACCAGGTGTGCGACGAGGTAGAGCGCGAGGAAGAACGCCGCGTAGGAGAGCGAGGCGGTCGAGACGACCGACTGGCGGGCGATGTAGACGCTCGCAAAGCCGAGTGCGGTCAGAGCCCCGACTACGACCAGGTTCAGCAGCTCTCGGTTTCGCAGGCTCACCGCTTATCTTCCATGCAGCGTCCAGAGGACGACGGCGACGACCGCGAGCGCGACCAGGATCAACAACAGCGCTGGAATCAGGCGGCGGCGGGTGCGGCGCGTGGGCTGAGCCGGCTGGGGGGCCTCGCCCGGCGGTACGACCATCGTGTCGAGCGCCGGCACGCGGTCGAGCTCGTCGAGTGTGTCCTCGTCGAGCTCGCCGTCGCCGTCCGCGGTGAGGGCCGGGTACTGAGCCGTCTCTTCGAGCGGCTCTCCGACGTCCTCGCCGATCTCGAAGAAGACGACGGTGATGTTGTCCTCGCCGCCGCCCTTGTTCGCGGCCCGGATCAGCGCTTTCGCGGAGGTTTGCAGGTTGTCGCGGTTCTTCTCGATCGTCCGCAGGATCACGTCGTCCTCGACCATCGAGGTGAGCCCGTCCGAGCAGAGCATGAACAGGTCGCCCGGCGCGGTCTCGATCGAGAAAGTGTCGACGTCGACGTCGGGATCGGTGCCGAGCGCGCGCGTGATCACCGAGCGCTGGGGATGCGTCCCGGCCTCCTCCGGCGAGAGCTTTCCACTGCGGACGAGCTCGGCGACGAGCGAGTGGTCCTCGGTCAACTGCTCGAGCTTGCCGTCACGGATCAAGTATGCGCGCGAGTCGCCGACGTGGCCGAAGGCAACGTTCGCGTCGCCGACGAAGGCCACCGTCATCGTCGTCCCCATCCCCGAGGCGGCGGCGTCCTGGCTCGAGCGCTCGTAGACGCGCCGGTTGGCCTCCTGGATCAGCTCGGCGACGCGGCGCTCTCCGCTGCCCGCTGCGGCCTCGTCCTCGCGGACGGCGCCGGCGGCGAGGCTCGAGGCGAGCTCGCCCGCTTGCGCGCCGCCCATGCCGTCTGCGATCGCGAACAGCGGGGGCTCGACGACGTAGGCATCCTCGTTCCGCCGCCGCTTCCTGCCCGTATCTGTGCCGTAGCCCAGTTGCGTAACGGTCACGTCTCGTACCTCAACTCGGTCTCGCCTACGCGCACGACGTCGCCGGGTGTCAGCTTGCGCGCGCGTGTGAGCTTGATTCCGTTCAGGTATGTGCCGTTCGTGGAGCCGACGTCCTGGACCCACACGCCGTCGCCGCGAGGCTCGATCCGCGCGTGTTTCGCCGAGGCGTAGTCGTCGCCGTCGAGCGCGACATCGTTCTGGGGCCCGCGGCCGACCGTGATCGCGACGGAATCGAGCATCCGACCCTCGCCCGGTTCGAGCGTCGGGCTGGAGACGACGACGAGGCGCCCCACCTCGCGCGGCCCGGGGTCGCGGAGCGTCGCGAGATCGCCCGCCTGGGACGGTGCGAGGATGAAGCTCTCCTGGGGCACACGTAGATCCTTGCTGGCGGTGCGGACTATTCGCCAGATGAACAGGTAGAGCAGCACCACGAAGGCGATCTTGAGGACGAGCAGGAGCTCCTCGACCGCGATCGAGGCAAGTGTCACGTCAGCCTCCGGACTCCCGCCGGAAAACGAGCTCGGTCGATCCCACGGTGATCGTGTCGCCGGCGCGCAGCTTGGCGCGCTTGAGCCGCCGGCCGTTGATCTCGGTGCCGTTCGTCGAATCGAGGTCGACCACCCAGTACGCGGCGCCCTCCTGTCGAACCTCTGCGTGACGGCGTGACACGTTGGGGTCCTCGACCTGGATATCGACGTCCTTCGAGCGGCCAATCACGACTCGCCGCTTCTCGATTTCGTGCTGTTTACCGTTCCATGAGAGCGTCGCGATCTCCCGCTCGAGCCCGAGCTCCTGGGCGGAGACCGCCTGAGTGTCGGGTTGCTTGGGCTTGTAGACCATCGTCGCGCCCGGCGCGATATCGGGAGCCGGCGCTTCGTCCGGCACCGGCTGCGGCTCGCTGCCCTGCGCCATCCGCGTCGCGATTCCGAACTCCCCGACCTCGAGGTCCTCGTCGGTCTCCATCAGGACCTTCGGCGGCGAGAGCATCACGTACTTCTCCCGCCGCGCGTTCTCGGCGAGATACTCCTGCAACTCACCGAGCAGGGACTCCTCGTAGCTCGCGAACTGCTCGCGATCCTGAGGGGAGAGGTAGACCGTGTACTCGTTGGGGACGTAGAGCCGGGAGACGGAGATGACGCGATGGTCCTCCATCTCCTTGACGAGCTTGCGCGCGAGCTCGACCGGCTGGACATTCGTCCTGAAAGCACGCCCGAAGACGCCCTCGAACAGCGATTCGATCTTGGCTTCGATGTTCCTGAGCACGGTCATTGCAGGGCCTTAGCCCGCACCGAGTCTAGCTTCGGTCTTTGACCGCTAGGCCCAGACAAGTGACCAATATCGTGATGACGATTGCGGCGTCCGGTAGTACCGGACCCGGGGCGAGGATGCCGGCCAGAAGGGCGAGCCCGAAAGGCGCGATCCGGCGGCGCCGGATGTGTGGCAGCGCTACCGCGGCGGCGGCGAGGACGATTGCCTCGAACAGAAGTGTCGGCCGGGCGCTCAGGGCGTCCCAGATTGTGTTCGCGGCCGCAAGCGGGCTGCGGGTGCTGTCGAGCTCGAGCGCCGGGGCGAAGCTGCCGGTGAAGGGGAGCTTGTCGCCGCGGAGCCCGGCGACCAGCCCCGCCACGAGCACTGCGGCGAACACGTGCACGGCTCGAACCGTTCCGCCGCGAAGCCGCTGTGCCGCCAGCGGCAGCAGCCCGAGCAGCGAGAGCGGCGCCAGGAGCGGCCCGCAGAGGAAAAAGAGCCCCGTCCGCGAGTCCTTCCACGAGAGTACGAGCCAGCCGAGCGCGAGCGCGGCATAAGCCCAGGCGAGCCCGGCTGAGAGGTTCCCGAGCGGCAAGACCGGGACGGCGAGCGCAAGCGCGAGGCCGGCTCGCTCCCGAAAGAGGGTCGACGCGGCGGCCAGCGCGGCAAGGCCGAGCGGCCAGCCGGCCGGATAGAAGGGCAGCGCCGCCGCGCTCGCGCCCGCGAAGAGCCCGGCCGCCGCGGCAGGTGCGAAGCGCCCGGGCGCCGGTGGCGAAACCTGCGGCAGCGTGCGCCCACGCCGCTCGCGCCGGTAGCCTGTCGCCCGCAGAGCGGCCCCGAGCCTTTCCGCCGACGGACGCCTGGCCGGGTCGACCGACAGGGCGCGGTCGACGAGTGCGATCAGCGGGCGAGGAAGGTCGGGCCTGGCCTTCGCCAGCGAGATGGCGCCCGACTCGATCCGCCGCGCGGTGTCGAGCAATGACCCCTTCCAGAACGGGTGCCAGCCGGCGAGCGCCTCCCAGAGCAGGACGCCGACCGCCCAGACGTCTGCGGGCGCGCCCGATTCCTCGCCTCGGAGGCGCTCAGGAGGGATGTAGGCGAGCGTTCCGGGAACGTCTCCGGCGGCGGTCAGCGTCTCTTCCCCGTCCATCCGCGCGAGACCGAAGTCGAGCAAGCGGATCGAGATCTCGTCGCTCTCGGCGAGCAGGATGTTCGACGGCTTCACGTCACGGTGGACGATTCGATGCGCATGGGCGTGGGCGAGCGCCTCGCAGATCTGCGCAGCGACCTCGAGCGCGGCCACGTCGTCGATCGCACCTTCCCGAAGCGCCTGGCGCAGCGTTCGCCCGGGCACGTATTCGTAGGCGATGTAGACGTGGCGCGAGTCGCGTGCGAGCGCGTACGCGCGTTGGCAGCCCGGATGACGGAGCCGCGCGGCGGCGGAGGCCTCTCGCTCGGCCCGGGAGGCCGACTTCCCCTCGCGGGGGACGATCTTGAGCGCCACCTCGACGCCGGTCGGCTCGTCGCGGGCGAGCCAGACCGAGCCGTTGCCGCCGCTTCCGAGCGGTTGCAAAGGGCGGTACCGGCCGAGGACGAGCTCGTTCGGCGCGACGGCGACGGCCGCTTCTGACACGGACGCTCGTTCGCCGCGGCAGCCGGAAAGCCTTTGAATGGAGGCAGAAGGCGATTCACTCCGACCCAACGGTTACAGTGGACGCCGCAACTTTTTCCCTGCACGGAGCGATGACCGAGCGCGACACAGACATCGAGTTCGACTTCTTCGAGGAGCCGGAGACCAGAGAGGCCGCGCGGCCGGAGCGACCGCCGATGCGCGGCGGCCCGCGACCGCCGATCCGGACGCCCCAGGGCATCACGCCGCTGCTCCGCCTGGTCGGGCTGATCGCCTTCGCGATCGTGATCGTCCTGCTGCTCGTCTATGCGGTCGAGGGGTGCCAGTCCTCGAGCAAGCACGCCAAGTACGCGAACTACATGACCAAGGTCTCGCAGATCGCGTCGAACTCGCATTCGATCGGCACGCGCCTCGCCTCATTGCTCGGTCAACCCGGCGTGAAGGCGAGCGACGTGCAGACCAAGCTCGCCGGGCTCGCACGCGACGAGCAGCAAGACATCGACACCGCCAGCGCGATCAATCCGCCCGGCCGTCTGCGCGACGAGCACTCACGCCTGATCGACGCGCTCCAGTACCGCTACAGCGGGATCGTCGGCATTTCCGACTCCTTGCGGCAGGCCGTCAGCAGGAAGAATCTCGCGGCCGCTCAGGCCGGCGCGCTGCTCGAGGCGCCGGCTCAGCGCCTGCTCGCGAGCGACGTCGTCTGGGACGACAGCTTCAAGGCTCCTTCGATACAGGTGCTACGCGACCAGGGGGTGGGGGACGTCCGCGTCCCCGGCTCGAAGTTCGTTCAGGATCCCGATTTCTTCACGGCCGCAGGCCTCGGCGCGGTCGTCACCCGCCTGCGCGGCGCCAACGTCTCGCCGACCGTAGGCGGCCTGCACGGGACGAACATCGTCACCACGAAGGCGCTGCCGCAGGGTACCGAGCTCTCGACCCAAAGTACGTCACCGCAGCCGGTAGTCGCGGGCACCAACCTGGGCTTCGCGGTCACAGTCGAGGACTCCGGCGACTCGGCCGAGGTGCACATTCCAGTGACGCTGACGATCACCAACGGAACGAAGAACATCGTCAAGACTCAGACGATCGCCTTCATCGACAAGAAGGCGCAGACGACGGTCACCTTCCGCAATATCCAGCTCGACTCGAACTTCTTCGGGTCTCAGTCGACGAAGGTGAAGGTCGAGGTGAAGCCGGTTCCGAACGAGAAAACCGTCTCGAACAACACCGCCGAGTATCCGGTGATCTTCTCGTTGCCGCAGTAGGTTTGCGCGGCCTGTGAGCAACTCGGTAACTGCGGCGATTGCGATCGCGGCTGCGGCCGCGGCGGCCCTCGCGCTGCTCGCTGCCTTGCTGGCATGGCTCCAGCTCAAACGCGTGCGCAGCTCGCAACAGGTGATGCTGGGCGGGGGCAAGGACGATCTCGTCGACTTCGCCGTCTCGCTGCAGGCGCGAATCGACGATCTCCACCGGGCCGTCGACGAGGTCGCGGCAGGTCTCGCGCGCGTCGACCGGAGGGTCGACGAGTCGCTGGCAAAGACCTCGATCGTCCGTTACGACGCCTACGAGGGCACAGGCGGACAGCAGTCGGCTTCGGTCGCGCTGCTCGACGGCGCGCGCAGCGGCATCGTCGTCAGCGCGATCCAGGGCCGGGACTACGCACGGATCTACATGAAGGAGCTCGAGCACGGCCGCGCCTCGATTGCGCTCTCGCCGGAGGAGGAAGAGGCGGTAGAGAGGGCGATGTCGAGGTAGTCAACGGCGGCCTCACTGCTATTTTTCGGCTGTCTTGCAGCAAGTCTTGGTGTTGAACGCGAGCTATGAGCCGCTCAACGTGACGACGGTTCGGCGTGCGCACGTGCTCGTGTTCAAGGGAAAGGCCGAGGTGATCGAGGAGCTCGACCAGGCATTGCGCTCCGCGACGACCACCTTTCCCTGGCCGCACGTGATCAGACTCGTCCAGTACGTTCGCGTCCCGCGGACGGTGCAGCGGAAGATCTCGCGCCGGGCCCTGTTCGCCCGCGACGACTGGCGCTGCGTCTACTGCGGCAGCGCCGGCGGGCGGCTGACGCTCGACCACGTCGTCCCGAAGAGCCGTGGCGGCGAGTCGGTCTGGGAGAACGTCGTCACGTCGTGCGCGCCCTGCAACCTGCGCAAGGGGAACCGGCTGCCGCACGAGGTCTCGATGGAGCTGCACAAGAAGCCGCGGGCGCCCGCGCCCGTGCTCTTCATCCGCCTGGCGGCGCCGAAGATCCCGGACGGCTGGCAGCCGTACCTCACGGGGCTTTCGACCGCCTAGCTGCGCTCCGCCGGGAGTCCGAGGCCTGACCACTCGCTCCACGAGCCGGGGTAGAGCTTTGCCTCGCGGCCGGCCAGCGCGAGCCGATGGACGAGCACGGCGGCGGTGATGCCCGAGCCGCAGTACGCGACGACCTCGCCGGGCGGGATCTCCGGCAGCGGCTCGTTCCAAGGGGCGTTACGGGCACCGGGAATGTGCCCGGCGATCGGGTCGATCGGCTCGACGTCGCCGCGATAGCGCTCCGGGATGCGGGCGTCGAGCAGAACGACCTCGCCGAGGCGCTGTTGCAGCTCGTCGGCCTCGATCGTGTCGCCGGCCCGGCGGCCCGGGTTGAACTCGGCCGGCTCGACGTCCTCTTCGCCGGCTCGCAGCGGCCCCAACCAGCCTGCGAGGTCCAGCACCGCGCAATCGCCGTGCCCGAAGTGGCGCAACAGCCACCAGAGCCGTTCCGCGCCGCCCATCGAGCCGTACGCCACGACGAAGACACCGTTGCCGATGCCGGCTCGCCCGGCTGCCTCGGCGAACTGCGTCTCGTTCGGCAACGGGTGCCGTCCGCCGGGACCCGGCGGCGACGAGAGATCTTGCTCGACGTCGAGGAAGGATGCACCGGGGATGTGCGCCTCGAGGTAGAGCTCGCGGCCGCGCGCCGGATCACTACGGCAGATCGAATCCGCGGCCCGACCTTGGCCGGGGTTAAACGGTCTAGATCACACGGCGGAGCGAACGGCGGCTGGGCGGAGGCCGATCGGGCGCTTGCAGCGGTCGCAGAAGCTCTCGGAAACGCCCTTCTGCTCCGCTCGCTCGCGCAGGATCGGGCGTTCGCATTCGCATTTCGGTTCTTGATTCATGCAGCCTCCTCGGCCGGTTGAGCGGGGACAGGCGTCGGCTCTTGCGCCGGCGCCGGACGATGCATGTGGGGGGCGCCGAGATGCCCGTGTGCCTCGGTGCCGTAGCCGCCGGGGACCGGGATGTAGAACTCGGGGTAGCCCCACATGCCGTGCTCGGAGACATCGAGCCCAGCGGTCTCGACGTCCTCCTCGACGCGGATTCCCCAGAGCCGCTTCAGCGTCCAGAGACACCCGAACGACGCGGTGAAGGTGAAGGCACCGACCGCGACCAGCCCGAGCGCCTGGACGCCGATCTGGTGGAACGAACCCGTGTAGACGAGTCCGCCACTACCGGTGGCGAGGTTCGAGGCGAGCGCCGGGACGGCGAACAGCCCGGTTGCGAGCGTCCCCCAAACGCCTGCGAGCCCGTGCACCGCGACGGCGCCGATCGGGTCGTCGATCCCGATCCGCTCGACCAGCGGCACCGCGACGACCGCGATCACGGCGGCCAGGAACCCGATCACGATCGCGGCCCAGGGCGCGACGAAGCCGGAGGCGGCCGTGATCGCGACGAGCGCGGCGATGACGCCGTTCAGCATCATCGAGACGTCCGGCTTCTTCAGCACGAGCCAGGCGGTCGCGATCCCGCCGAGCGCACCGGCCGCGGCGGCGACGTTCGTCGTCAGCGCGACGTAGCCGAAGTAGCCGATCTTGTCGCCGGTGATGACGGCGAGCGTCGAACCTGGGTTGAAGCCGAACCAGCCGAACCAGAGAATCAGCGTCCCGAGGACGGCGTAGGGCATGTTGTGGCCGGGAATCGGGTTTGCACGGCCGTCGTGGCCGAACTTGCCGATCCGCGGCCCGAGCAGGATCGCTCCCGCGAGCGCTGCCAGCGCGCCCTGGTAGTGGACAACGGTCGAGCCGGCGAAGTCCTGCATCCCGAGCCCGAACAGCCAGCCGCCGGAATGCCAGATCCAGTGCGAGGTGACCGAGTAGATCAGCGTGAACGCGACGCCGAAGACGAAGTAGACCCACAGCTTGGCCCGCTCGGCCATGGCGCCCCAGACGATCGCGAGCGAGACGCCGGCGAAGACGACCTCGAACAGGTACGCGCCCGCGCCGGGGATCGTCGTGAAGAACGAGTACGGGGCTTTTCCGACCGCCAGCAGTGAGTCGACGGACGGCGCGAACCCGTGCGTGCCGATGATGCTGTTCCCGTCGCCGAAAGCGATCCCGAAGCCGACCAGCCAGTAGACGAGCGAGCAGATCCCGAAGATGAGGACGTTCTTGCCGGCGATGTGCGCGGCGTTCTTCATCCGCGTCAGGCCCGCCTCGAGGAACGCGAAGCCGGCCTGCATGAACATGACCAGGATCGCGGCGATCACGACCCAGACGGTGTTGGCGGCGATCAGGAGATTCGCATTGCTCATCTCGTCTCGACCCCCTCGAGCGCGCGGCCGGAGCGGTTGTGGGTGACGTTCTCGACGCGGCTCGTCCAGACGAGTCCGTCTCCGGACTCGCTGCCCGAGCGCGCCGAGTCGGCGATCGCTTCGACGACCGCCGTGGCGATCTCGTCCTCGACGATGAACGTCAGGAGAGCCTTCGGCAGAAAGCGCGACTCGAAGACACGTCCCCGGTACTCATGGGTGACGCCGCGCTGGCGTCCGTGGCCGATTGCCTCGACCACGGTGACGCCGACGTGGCCTGTCTCTTCCTCCACGGCGTCGATCACCGTCTCGACACGCTCGCGGATCACAACCGCCTCCACCTTGATCACGTCACCACCTCGCTTCGTCGTTCGAGTAACAATGTGTCGCGCCAGCGGCCGCCGAGCTGCCCAATCCGCTCGCGCCGGCCGACGACGCGGAAACCGCTTCTTTCCAGGAGTCGCAGGCTCGCTTCGTTCTCAGGAAAGACGCTCGTCTGCAGCGTCCAGATCCCGGCCGCGTCGGCCTCGCGGACAAACGCCGCCAGCAATTCGGTTCCGATGCCTTGACCCCGCGCTTTTTCGCCCACGTAGAGGCTGATCTCGGCGACGCCGGAATAGACCGGTCGGCTTGAGACAGGCACAACTGCCGCCCAAGCGACGACCTCGTTGGCAACTGTCCCGACGAGGCGAGGGTGATGTAGGTGTACACCGTCCCACACCTCCCATGAGGGCATGTCCGTCTCGAAGGTCGCGTTCCCAGTCGCGATCCCCTCGGCGTAGATCCGAGCGACCTCCGGCCAATGATCCGGCCGGAGGTCGCGAATGTCGATTCCCGTCGCTAGCAACTCGCCGCGCGATCTCGTCTGGCTACGCCGCGAACGCATCCTCGATCAGCGCCTGCGCGGTGATCGAATCGATCGTTTGCAGAATCCGACCCGTGATGCGGTAGGGATCAGCCATCGAGTTCGGCCGGCGATCCTCGAGATAGCCGCGGTGGCCGCTCTTGACGAAACTGTGCGGGATGCGGACCGACGCGCCGCGATCGGCGACGCCGTACGTGAACTCGTCGATTGCCGCGGTCTCGTGCAGGCCGGTCAGGCGCAAGTCGTTCTCGGGGCCGTAGCAGGCGATGTGCGCGGCGCGCGCATCCGAAAATGCGCTCATCAGCGCTGTGAAGTACTCCTCCCCGCCGACCTCGCGCATGTGCTTCGTCGAGAAGTTCGTGTGCAAACCCGAGCCGTTCCAGTCGA
>WNGO01007808.1_pt1 | contig 20880 bp, 15 predicted proteins | sample 5400511 | NCBI WGS metagenome assembly WNGO01 (sample SAMN13153380, study PRJNA577476) | soil metagenome | isolation source: 20 cm soil or saprolite under Garry oak tree replicate 2 | place: USA:California | collected 2016-06-15 | reverse complement strand
TCCTCCAGAATCTCTTTTGCGGATCTCCCGGGTATTACTTGCTGGGCCGCTAGGTACTCACCCTTGGGCGTCGCCACGACTGAAAGCTTCTCGATGGGGATTCCATGTTTTTGGGCGAAGCCCTCGCCGGCCCGGGTCAACTTGCCGGCTGGGTCGAACGAGACGGACTTCGGAGGCCCTATCACTTCCTTGGTTTCATCTGCCTGCTTGATTCGAATTCCCGTACATGTAGCGGCCAGGCGTCGCGGCGCCGCGAATGTTTCCACCGCCGCATTTTCAATCAGGTTGTAGGTAGTAAAATATTTCTCAAGTATCGCTTTAAGTTCTTTGGCGGCGCCCGGAAGCATCCCTGCGGGAATTTCCTCGCACCCGATTTCGAACACAAAGTCCGTGGTCGGCCCCTTCATTGTTTTACCCCAGACGTGGCGGCTCCGGACTGCTGTCCCATATAGTCGGAGGCGACACGGCAGGCGATTTGGCGGACTCGCCCGATCAACTGGGCGCGCTCCGTAGTGGAGATCACGCCACGCGAATCGAGCAGGTTGAACAGGTGCGAGCATTTTAAGCAGTGATCGTAGACCGCCAGCAGCGGGAACCGGTTCTTGGAGTTCTCCTCCACTTTGCGATACCGGTCGAGGAGCTGTTTGGCTTCCTTTTCGTGAAGTTCGAACAGCGTTCGGGTGATGACGGGGTCGGCGTATTCGAAATTGTACGCGGAAAACTCCTGCTCTTCGAGCAGACGGACCTGGCCGTAGGTCCGGTCCGCCGACCAGCGGACGTCGTACACGCTGTCAACCCCTTGCAGGTACGCGCAGATCCGGTCCAAGCCGTAGGTCAGTTCGACGGAGACAGGGTCCAGGTCCAATCCCCCGCTCTGCTGGAAGTAGGTGAACTGCGTAATTTCCAGACCGTCGAGCAGCACCTGCCAGCCCATTCCCCACGCGCCGAGGGTCGGAGACTCCCAATTGTCTTCTTCAAAGCGGACGTCGTGGTCGGCAAGGCGCAAGCCGATCGCGGAAAGGCTCTTCAAGTAGAGATCCTGGACGTTGGCTGGAGAGGGTTTCAAGATGACTTGCAACTGATGGTGTTTAAAAAGGCGATTCGGATTCTCGCCGTAGCGTCCGTCGGCGGGCCGACGAGACGGCTGGACGTATACGACCTGATACGGCACGGTGCCCAGCACGCGAAGGAATGTTTCCGGGTGCATGGTCCCTGCCCCAACTTCGACATCATACGGCTGCTGAATGACGCATCCGTAATCGCCCCAGTATTGTTGCAACTGAAGGATGAGGTTTTGAAAGGTAGGCCCTTTGAGTATCTTATGTTTTTCTTTAACTTTTGATTTATTCACTTTTCCCCGTTACGAGCATTTGCCGAGCTACCAATTTGCGCTCCATGTGATGCTCCAGAATATCTAATGCATAGCTTGAAATTTCTTCTGAGCCCTCCGACGACGGATTGGTCCTCAACAATCGCTCGAGAGTTCCGGAAAGAGCCGCTCGACCAACTGAAAGTGCTACTTGAGATATTGGTTTCGCCCATCCTTCGCGGCATTCGCCACAGGATAGGCCCGAGGATCCCGGCGAAGAGTATGCACTTTCTTTCCCGAATGCCTTCCCGCATTGAGCGCACTCGTCGAGTGATCCAAGCCAGCCGCCGAGCCGTACGGTCCACAAACTGAAGTACGCGAGTATTGCCGCGCTTGGCCCGTTCGTCCGGATCGCTCTTGCCGTCAGCAAGAGCAAGCGGAACTGTGGGTCGGCAACTTCACGTTCGCCCAGAACGGCCTCGGTGATCTCGCTCAGCAGGGCCAAATAGACCCCAGCCTGATAATCCTTCTGCAGGTCCAGGAAAGACTCGATCAGCTCGCACTGGTTGATGCGGACGAGTTCCCTGGTTTCCCGCTCGAAATACCAGATTCGAATATAAGAGAGGAGCTCGAGAGTCGAACCGAATCGGCTCTTGGGCATCCGGGCCCCTCGCGCTACCCCTCGCAGCCTTCCGGATTGGCGATCGAGAAAACTGACCAGACGATCGCCCTCGCCCAGTGGAAAGGTGCGCAGGACAATGGCTTCAGACTCCTTGAGTGGCATTCATTTTCTGACTGGCTCTATGCGGAGCCCACACCCGTTGTCGGCGCGCCGACCGGCGGTGACGAACACGCCAGTGAAATTGCGCGGCGGATTTTGGAACTTCGTTACTTACCATACCAAGAGGCGCGACGCAATTGAGAACCACATTGAAAAGAAAATTTGCCTTCGTTTTCCGTAAATAGAACAACCCCTGCCCGCCCCAAATGCGGGCGGCCGCTACAAAATCAACTGCAACAGACACGGACGGTTTTATATTATAGAGGACTAAGCGTCCCGTGCACTTCGGGGCGGTGAGGGCATGCCTCATTCCGTCAAACTGCGCCGACCGCGGGAACATTCTTCCGCTTCGATCGCCGAACGACGTGCGTGCGCCTGCAACCTCAGCACAACAGAAGGATTATAAGGCTACCTGGAATATGTTTACATCGGCGCCCTAATCCTGAAAATTATCAGACGCCGATCTTTCATTACGGCGGGCTCCACGTCTCGGCCAGGCCGGGACGTTCAGCGTAAACGTAGAGCCCGCACCCACTCGTTTTCGCTTGCTCCCGCGCCGTTTTCTCGTAGAGTGTTCCGATGACCGGCCCGCTGCCCATGGTTGACATTGCAGGCATTGGACTCAACGCTACAGATACGATTATTCGCCTGCCCCATTTTCCCTCCCTCAATTCCAAGGTGGAATTTCGCAGTTCGGCAGTCCTTCCCGGGGGCCAAGTCGCCAGCGCCATGGTGGCCTGCTCAACGTGGGGTCTGAAAACGCGGTACGTAGGAAAGATTGGGGACGATGCTTTCGGGCAGATGCAGCGAGATGAGATGGAGCGCGCCGGCGTCGAATCCCATTGGATCATTGCGCTGAATTGCCAAAGCCAGTCCTCCTTTATCCTTGTCGACGAGAGGAGTGGGGAGAGAACGGTCCTGTGGAAACGCGACCCGCGACTTGAGCTTCGCCCCGAGGAAATACAGCGGGAGTGGGTCGTCCGGTCGAAATTCCTGCACGTGGATGGTCATGATTGCGCCGGTGCGGCAGCCGCGGCCCGGTGGGCTCGCGAGGCCTCCATTCCCGTCATCGCCGACCTCGACAATCTCTATCCGGGAGTGGAAGCTTTACTTGAGAATGTGGACTACCTGATTTCTTCGCGGGAGTTTCCCGCGCGCCTGAGCGGCGATCAAAATCTGATGGTCTCCTTGAAGAATATCTCCAGCCGCTTTGGAAGCCGGGTGGCGGCGGCTACGATGGGAGAGGATGGGGTGCTGGCTTGGGATGGCACAAAGTTCCATTACTGCCCTGCGTTTGAGATCACTGCCGTCGACACGACTGGTGCGGGAGATATTTTTCACGCGGGCTTCGCCTACGCACTGGTTCAGGGTTGGGACCTGGCGCGGGCTCTTGAATTCAGCTGTGCCGCAGCCGGGCTGGCGTGCACGGCGCCGGGCGCGCGCGGCGGAATCGCCACAGTGCATTGCATAGAGGACCTGATACGCAACGGCCATCGCCGGGAGGCGGTCTATTCTCAAGAACAACTTGCAGGTAGTGGGACGGCGCGATGATTCCTCTAAAGGTCGACATACTGCGAACGCACGCGGCGATCTGCAACGGATTTCTTATCATCGTGAATGTCCTGGTCTTTTTCTATGAGGTTTCACTTCCTCCCCGGGCGGGCCAGTCTCTCATATACACATTTGGCTTGATTCCTTCACATACCGGACTACTTTTCTCCCCGCACGGCACCACCCTCAGTCAAGCGTTTCTCCCCATGGTGACGAGCATGTTTCTTCACGGGGGATGGATGCACTTGTTGGGAAACATGCTCTTTCTCTGGGTCTTTGGAGGTAGCGTGGAAGACGCGCTGGGGCACTTGCAATATCTCATCTTTTACTTTATATCAGGCGTCGGCGCCGCAGTTGTGCATACGATTTTCAATTGGGGGTCGGATGTGCCTACGGTTGGCGCGAGCGGGGCAATTTCTGGGGTGATGGGGGCATTTATCGTTTTGTTCCCACGCGCACAGGTGGCTACGCTCATTCCGGCGTTATTTTTATTTTTCACCATACGTATTCCGGCGTTTCTGATGTTGGGTTACTGGTTTTTCCTTCAGATCTTTAGTGGATTGGTGTCGCTCGGAGTCGGCGGCCAGCAAGGGGGCGTTGCCTGGTGGGCGCATGTTGGGGGCTTCCTGTTGGGCGCGGTGCTCGTTGTTGGTGAAAAGAGACGGTAAAGTAAGCCATGTGCCGCGCCTGTGGGACTTGGTGCTCCACGCGAAAACAGTCCCACCGCTCCCCCTCAGGGCAAGCGCAGTAGGCTAGGTTCTTTTGTTCCTACAGGACCGGCATTCGCTAGGATCGAAAGGGTCATGCGGGGTTTTTCGTGATGTACTCGGCGAGCCAGTCGCCGGCTTCGCGTGTGCCGAGCGTCCCTCCGAGGTCTATCGTCATATGTTTTTCGCGGACTGCGGTTCGCACTGCTTTGCGCACTGCATCTGCCTGACTTGCCAGGCCTAGATGATCCAACATCAGGGCGGATGCCAGGACGGCGCCTGCGGGATTGGCGAGATTTTTCCCGGCAATAGTGGGGGCGGAGCCATGAACTGGCTCGAACAAGGAGATTTTACCCGGATGAATATTTCCCGAAGGCGCCAAGCCCAGCCCGCCGGCGAGTTGCGCGGCAAGGTCGCTTAGGATGTCGCCAAACAGATTGCAGGTCACGATCACGCGGAACTGTCCGGGATCGCGTACGACTTCCATGACGAGAGTGTCGATGTAGAGGTGGCGGGACTCGATATCCGAATACTCATTCTTTACTTGAGAGAATACGCGCTGCCAGAGGTCGTGTAGGCCCTCGGTATTCTCGCGGAGGACCACGAAATTCACATCTTTTGTGCCGCGATCGCGCAGCGGGGTCAACGCCGCGTCGAGGAGTTGGGCTGGGCGAAGGTTCACGTAGAGGTCGAGCTTGGCGCGCAGGCCCAGTAAGATGTCCGCGGCGTGTTTGTTGGAAGGCACTCGGGGATCGCCGACCGCGCCGAACAGGATGGCGTCATACTCGCGACGGAGCATGGCTACGGCTTCCGCTGGGAGCGTCGTGCCATCGCGGAGGTAGCGCTCCGCTCCCCAATCGAATTCCGTGAATTCCAAGGGAGCGCCGCGGCTCGACGTTGCGGCTTTCAGGACTTTTACTGCTTCGTGTGTGACTTCGGGGCCGATTCCGTCGCCTGGAATGACTGCGATGCGCTTCGTGGTGGAGATTTTTTCGCTGTGGTTCAAGGGCATTCGGGCGGCTCCTAGGGAATTTCGCCGTCACGCTAACATGGGCTTGGAGTGCGGTCAATGCGATGCGTTTCAGCGTTCTCTGGGTTTAAATTCCGAAAAGCTCAACACAGAGGACACAAAGGGTCACAGAGAACCACAGAGAAATTGGCCCTTCTTTTTCCGGCGTCCGTTATTCTCCGTCTCCAGCAGGCCCTCCGTGCTCTCTGTGGCTTTTCTCCGTGTTCTCTGTGTTAAATTCCGAAAAGCGCAACACAGAGGAAACAAAGTTTCACAGAGAGCTACAGAGAAATCGGCCTTCCTTTTCCCGTCCTCTACAACTCGGTTCAAGAGAGAATTTCTTTGCGTGCGGTGAGTTTTTCGATGCGATCGACGCGCGGGGCGTAGCCGATTCCAGGGCCGGGCGAGACGAGGATTGTACCTTGCGGCGTGACTTCGACTTCGGGGTCGATCACGTCTTCGGTCCAGTAACGGCGGCTGGCGGTGATGTCTCCCGGAAGAGAGAAATTGGCTAGCGTGGAAAGAGCGATATTGTGGGCGCGGCCGATTCCGGATTCGAGCATTCCGCCGCACCACACCGGAACCTGCTTCGACTGGCAACGATCGTGGATCTGCCGCGCAGGGGTATATCCGCCTACGCGGCCAAGCTTGATGTTGATAATCCGGCAGGCGCCCAGTTCGATGGCCGCGCGGGCATGCTCGTCGGTGTGGATGCATTCATCGAGGCAAATTGGGGTATCGAGTTTGCGTTGTAGTTCCGCATGGCTGTAAAGATCGTCCCAGCCGAGCGGCTGCTCGATCATCATTAGGTAGTAGGCTTCGAGGCGCTTCAGGTGCGGCCAATCTTCAAGTTGATACGCAGAATTTGCGTCGGCCATCAGGCGTATGTTCGGAAAGTGCTGGCGCAGGTGTTCGACTGGCTTAATGTCTTTCCCAGGCTTAATTTTTATCTTGATGCGCTGATACCCTGCCGCAAATTCGCGCTCGACGGTGGCTGCCAGTTCTTCAACCGATCCTTTAATTCCGATCGAGACGCCGCAAGGGATCTCCTTGCGGACTCCTCCGAGCAGTTTCCAGAGTGGAAAACCTTTCTGTTTTGCTTCGGCGTCCCAGATTGCCGACTCGATGGCGCCCTTCGCCATGTTGTGGCCGCGAATCGGGGCGAGTAAATTCCAGACTTCAGAGGCGGAGTTGAACTTTCGATCTTTCAGGATCGGCCAGATGAAATCGCGCAGGATGTGCCAGGCGGTCTCTACTGTTTCTGGCGCGTAGAAAGGGCCCTCGCCTGCCACCGACTCGCCCCAGCCCGTCACTTCATCGACATCGACCTCGACCAATAGCATCCGGCGATCGGTCATGCGTCCGAAGCTGGTTTCAAAGGGAGTGACCAGCGGCATACGAATTTCGCGCAGCGTTATTCTTTGAACCTTCATGACTCTTTCCAAGGTTCGAGGATGTAATCCGCTCCGGACGGAGTGGGTGCAACAGCTGTCGCGGCGTACCTTTTCGCAAGCCAGTGTGTGAACCGAGACCGAACTTCAAACTGCACTTTCTCGGCTTGGGAGGGGTCTGTCGTTTTCAGGTCTTCCATTTCCGCCGGGATAGAAATCCGAACGGCTTTTTTCCCAAACGCGGGCGTTGGACGCTTCCCTGCCAGGACGCGGAGAACGCGCGGGGAGCGCAAGTGCCATTCCGCAACTAAACGGTCGGTGGGGAGCGTTCCATGAAGCGGGCTGGTCGTGATTCCGTAGGCGTTGGGGACGTATCGCCGGGCTATGGCACCCAGAATTGAAATAGGCGTTCTTTGTAACCAGCGGATCGAATGTCCACTCGATCAGGGAAATCCCGCGCGCTAGGGCGTCGGCGCGCTGAAAGAGTTTCAATTGGCGGCCTATGCCGCGGTCGCGATGCGCAGCGCTGACCGCTGTCATGTGGGAGTGGAGGAATGTGGTGCGATTGCGCCATCCTGCGATGGCCATCGTGAAGCCAACCAGATCGTTTCCATGGAAAGCACCTAGAACTTGCCCTCCCGTTTCGGCGGCAACCACGAACAGCGGAATTGGGACAACGTCAATGTCGGCGGACTTCCAGACTTCACGCTCCAGGCGGACACAACCTTCAAATTCTTCAATCCCGTGGCAATGCCTGAACGAGACGCCACCCTGCTCCACTGTACCAGGGGGTGCGGAGCGGAGGGATTTTTGCCGGCGGCGGGACTTCATGATCCAGTTTCCTGGCGGGCCGCAGAACGTTCCCTTTTCTTGGCGGCCTCCCATAAAACTTCAAGTACATCTTTAGAAAGTTGCGCCAGGCGCTGGCCTGACCTGGCTGCGTCTGCTTCCATATCTTGAAAACGTAACTTGAACTTTAGATTGGAATGTTTGAGTGCTACTTCAGGATCGAATCCAAGAAAGCGCGCCAAATTGACGACGACGAACAAGAGATCGCCGACTTCCTCTTCTCGACGAGATCCATCCGGTTGGGAGAGGGCTACCCGCAACTCGGAAGTTTCTTCTAGCAGCTTGGTGAAGATGCCCTCTACCGTCTCCCAGTCGAAGCCCACCTGGGCGGCTCGGCGGGTCAGCTGGTGCGCTTCGATGAGTGCGGGGAGGCTGCGCGGGATACCCTCGAGGGCGGACGGGAGGAGTTGCGTTGCCGGGGCGGCGTCTTTCTTTTCTTTGGCCTTTAGCTGTGCCCAGTTCTTCAGGACTTGTTCGGGGTTGTCGGCTTTCACTTTGCCGAAGACGTGCGGATGGCGGCGGACCATCTTTTCGTGGATGCCGGAGATTACGTCCGCTATGTCGAAGCGCCCCGCTTCCCTGCCAATGTCAGCGTGGAAGAGGATCTGGAGGAGCAGGTCGCCGAGTTCTTCGGTTAATTCCTTTGGGTCGCCATGTTCGAGCGCATCGAGGACTTCGTAAGATTCTTCGATCAAGTAGGTTTTGAGTGTGTGGTGGGTTTGCTCGCGGTCCCATGGACATCCTCCCGGGGCGCGGAGGCGGGCCTGGAGGGCGACTAAATCCTCGAAGAGCTTGCCGGTTGGCCGGCGCGCGGACTTTGGGCGCTTGCTTTTGTGGGGCTTGGGGTTCTTATTTTTAGGATGGCGTGGGGGCACGGGATTCGGTCGGCTCCTGGGCGAAAGAAAAACTCTACGGCACGTCTTGACAATTCACAAGGCAGAAAAGGGGTTAGCTCAGCATCGCAGAGACGCGCCCTCCATTGTGTGCGCCTTGCAAACAATTCGACAGCTTGTGGTTTCAGTGTTCTCCTTGCTGAATTCGGAAAAGCTCAACACAGAGGTCACTGAGGGAGCACACTGAGGGCACAGAGAAAGCGTGGTGAAGTTGGAATTTAAGATTTGCGATTTCAGAGGCCTGCGACATCGGGGCACCTTGAAATTTGTGCTATTTATTTCTGGGAGGCAAGACTGGACTGCAATTTACTTGCGTGATATAGACTTTGCGCATGCCCAAGTGAAAGCTGGAGGGAGTTTTTATGCAGCCTGGAAATTATTTTCGCGCAGTTCAGTTATTTTTGCTCTGCTTGCTCGCCGCCTCGCCCCTATTTCTTATGGCGCAGGCCTACCCTCCAAATGGAGCGGGAATCCCGACGGTGGCCTTGACGGGAAGCGCGCCGATTCAGGAGCCGCCTCCCAACCCTCCGGACCAGCAATCGCAGTGGAACATCGAATTGGTTGGCCAAAGCGATCTCCAAGGCCGCTCGGCGTACCAGCCCATCATCATCAATGAAAATGGGCGTGAGATTGCCTATGTAGGCCACCACACCGGGAGGGCCATGAATCCATTGACGGGCGCCGTGGAGCCGAACGGAACTTCGGTTGTCGATGTCAGCGATCCCGCGAACCCCAAGTACCTCGCTCACATTCCGGGCTCTACGCAAGCCGGTGAAGAAGCCGGCGGCGCGCAGATGGTGCGGGTTTGCAGCGGGAACGTGTTGCCGCACGGTGCGCGTGGGAAGTGGTACTTGCTCCGGCCTCTGGGGACCGAGGCCCAGGAAATTTATGATGTCACCGACCCGGCGCACCCGTCCCGACTTACGGTAATCGTTGAGGGGCTGACGGGCACGCATAAGAATTGGTGGGAATGCGATACGGGGATCGCCTATCTGGTGGGGAACAAGTCGTCCGAAGGGTGGAAGGGCGGCAATCATATGAAGATCTATGATCTGAGCGACCCCGCGAAGCCCGTTTACATTCGAGATTTCGGATTGCTCGGCCAGCAGCCGGGTGCAACTTCCCATGAAGGCCTGATTCCCGCCATTGGAATCCATGGACCCATGTCGGCTGGGGTTGAGAAGAACAGGGTCTATGCGGCATACGGCACGGGAGCGAACGGCGTCATTCAAATTCTGGACCGAAAGAAGCTGCTTACCGCTTTTGAGAACCCGATGAAGCCGACAACGGAAGAAATGCTGGCGCCACAGGTAGGGTACATTACGATGTCACCCGATCAAGGCGCGCACACGACTTTTCCGGTGTTTGGCGTGCCGATACCCGAATTCCAGGGCCATACGGCGCTGAAAAAGAGGGATCTCCTGATCGTGCCTTCGGAGGCCTCCCGAGGGGACCACTGCGCACCGAATCCCGACGGGTCGCGTCCGGCGCCGCATCTGGCGTTCCTGCTGGACATCAGCGTTGAAACTGCTCCGTGGCCCATTGCAACGTTCCGCGTGCCTGAAAATCCGGGAGACTATTGCGGGAGGGGCGGGCGGTTCGGCACGCATTCAATGGCTGAATCGTTTTATCCGCCTTATTACGGAAAGTTGGCCATCTTTTCCTGGTTCAACGCCGGGACTCGCGTTTTTGATATTCGCGATCCGTTTGCCGTGCAGGAGGTCGCCTATTTCATTCCCGCGCCGAATAAAAACACGATGCTTTTCTGCCCGGATGGAGTAAGCCATCCCGAGGGCGATCCCAAGATTACTTCCGCGTGCGAGCGCGCGATAGAGACGAACAACGTCGAGGTCGACGATCGCGGATTGATTTACAGCGCCGACCGTGCGGGAACCGGATTGCATATCCTGCGGCTCACAGGACGTGCAAAAGAGGTAGCAGCCGCAAAGTAGTCATCCTCATGAAATCATCGCCGCTTGACTTAGGCCGGCAGTTGCTTCTAAGCTGAAAGTTGAAGATGAGCGGCAAGAGACTATTTTTGGTGCTGGCTTTGGGGGCCGTATTGGTTCTCCAAATCGCAGATTGCGCGGCTGCGATGACTCCCGATCAGCAGAGCATGCAATGTTGCGGCTCGATGCCGTGCTCGCCCGCGAACAGGACCCAGGGTTGCTGCAAAACGATGAACTCCGCGCCCGCGCCTAACGTGATTGTGAAGGCGCGCGTATCGGTGACCGCTCCGCCAGTTGATGTCGTGTGGTACGCGTCGATGACTGAATTTGTGCGGCGTACTGCCACGCCTCAGGCCAAAGCCGAAGTGCAAGAATATTCTCCTCCAGAACTCTATACTCTTCACGCCGCACTCCTGATCTAGACCAAACTTACTGGTGCGCATCCCGCACACCACATCTCTATTTGTGTCTCTTTACGTTCTGCCCCCTTGCAATAGGTGGCCAGAACCGGTTCTCGCTTCCACCGTTGCAGGTGGAATTCTCAAGCCTTTTCAGGAGGCAAATAAAATGGCCTTATTACGCGGTGGCAAACCGCACACTCAATTTGTTGCACAGCGTATTTTATGTTTTGTGGCATTTTTCATTCTTTTTGCCGATGCCCCCGGAACATTCGGACAAGAGAAAATCAGTGGATCGATTCAAATCGCTCCAGTGCAGGGAGAGCACGCGCATTCGCAAGGAGTCACATCGCTGCAAGATTTATTGAAGGAAGCGGAGCAGAACAATCCGCAAATTCAGGCGGCGCGGCACGGTTGGGAATCCGCGAAGCAAGTTCCGTCCCAGGTCTCGACGCTTCCGGATCCGCAATTCACAGCGCAACAAGTCAATGTTGGAAGTCCGCGGCCTTTTGCCGGGTATACGAACAGCGATTTCGCGTACTTCGGCCTCGGCGTCTCTCAGGATTTTCCTTATCCAGGAAAACTGCGGCTGCGAGGGGAAATGGCGAAGCGCGATGCTGACGTCATGCAGCAACAGTATGAGTCTGCGCTCCGCGTGGTGCAGGCCGGAGTCAAGGCGGCCTATTTTCGGCTTTCCTACCTCTCCAAGACTTTGGGGATTCTTGAAAGTGACGGGCAACTGCTCGGGCAGGTTGAAATGGCCGCCGACGCACGCTACCGCTCCGGGATGGGAAATCAGCATGATCTGCTGCAGGCGCAGCTGGAACGAACCAAGCTTCTTCGCGAAATTACAATGCACCATCTCGAAGTAGCCAAGACGCAGGCGCAGATCAAGCAACTGCTCGATCGCACGCAATCCTCACCCGACCTAGAACCGGCCGACTTGACCGAGACTGCACTTCCCTACACTTTCGACGAATTAGTGTCGGCGGCGCAGGTCCAAAACCCAGCGATCGCAGGCGCTCAGAAGTCGGTTGAGAAAGCGAATTTGCAAATCGATCTTGCACGCAAGGATTTCTATCCGGATTTTAATCTGCAATACATGTGGCAGCGCACGGACCCCGCGCAATTCCGGGCCTACTACATGCTCAGCTTCAGTGTTCGTGTTCCTATCTATCGCAGCCGCAAACAGCGTCCGGAATTGAACCAGGCAGAGTCGGACCTGAACCGGTCTCGCGCTGAGGTTGCAGTCCAGACGCAACAAGTCGCCTTTGAACTTCGGACCGAATTCGAAACTGTACAAAAGACCGCCGAGCTGCTGAAGATTTACCGCGAAGGGCTGCTTCCTCAGGCACGCGCTGAATTCGAAGCTGGCGTCGCTGCCTACCAAAACAATCGCCAGGATTTTCAGGCACTGCTGGCTTCGTTTCTCGATGTGTTGCACCTGGACGAAGAATACTGGCAGAGCGCCGCGGAACGCGAGACGGCGCTGGCGCGGCTCGAAGAACTTACGGGGTTGTCATTGCACGATGAAGGGGAAAAGAGATGAGAACTTATCGAACAGGTTTCTTGCTGGCATTGATTGGCAACATCGTGTTGGCGGCGGTTCTGGCGGGACTGTGGTGGCACTACCGTGTGGGCGAACCGGTGATGCGGGCGGAAACTCCATCGGCGAATACTACGGCGCAAGTCTCAACAGAACAATCATCGGGCGCGCCGCCCGCATCGGCGGAGACTTCCTTAGTGCCGGTGCAAATCTCCGCGCAGAGATTGCAGAGCATCGGAGTGAAGACCGGCGAGGTTGAGCGGAAACAGGTCCAAGATGAAATTCGCACAACGGGGACCGTGGCCGTGGATGAAACCAAGTTGGCGTACGTGCAAGTGCGGTTCTCCGGGTTCATCGAGAAAGTTTTCGTTGACGCAACGTACCAATACATCCGTAAAGGGCAGCCTATATTCACGGTTTACAGCCCAGACATCGTGGCCACGGAACGGGAGTACCTGGTGGCAAAGCAGAATCAGAAAATGATGGAACAGAGTTCGGTGCCGGGTGTCGCATCCAGCGCGGCATCGCTGCTCAACGCGGCGACCGAGCGGCTGAAACAGTGGGGCGTTCCGCAACAAGAAATAGAGAGGCTGGAATCCACCGGGCAAGTGCAACAGGAACTCGAGGTTGATTCGCCGGTCTCCGGATACATCACGGAGCGCAACGCGCTGCCCAGCGTGGCGGTTCAGCCGGAAATGCGTCTTTTTTCCGTCGCCGATCTTTCCAGCGTCTGGGTGCAGGCCCAAGTTTTTCAGAACGACCTGGGACGAATCAAAATCGGTGACGCCGCAGCGCTGACGGTGAGCACTTTTCCCGGCCGGACCTTTCGCGGCCGAGTGGACTTCATCTATCCGCAGTTGGACCCGGAAACGCGAACGGCCAAGGTGCGGGTGGTCTTTTCCAACGCAGATCTCCAGCTCAAACCCGGCATGTTCGCGAACGTAGCATTGAACGTGCCGTTGGGACGCCAACTTGTGATTCCCGCGAGCGGTGTTTTGCAATCCGGCAACCGCCAAATCGCGTTTGTGGAGCGCAGCGACGGGTACCTCGAACCTCGCGAGGTGGAGCTGGGGCCACGTGTCGGAGACGATTTCATCGTACTGAAAGGGCTGAAGGCGGGAGAGCGCATCGTTACGTCCGCAAACTTTCTTGTGGATTCGGAGAGCCAGCTTCGCGCCGCAATCGGATCATTTGTGCCGCCTCCACCGGGAGCCGGAGCGGCATCGGTGATGAATGCGCCTCAGGCGAGCGCCGAACTGACTTCCGAGCCAAGTCCGCCCCGTAAGGGCAGCAACGTCTTTCGCGTAAAGCTCACGGACTCGAGCGGCGCGCCTATTTCCGGAGCGGAAGTCTCGGTGACTTTCTTCATGCCGGCGATGCCGCAGATGGGAATGGCGGCGATGCGGACTCCTGTCGCTCTAGGCGACAAAGGCAAGGGTATTTACGAAGGCTCCGGCGAGCTTGGAAGCGGTGGGACGTGGCAGACCACAATCCTGGCGCACTTTTGCTGGTGCTCGCGGGAATCTGGTCTCTGCGGAGAATCCCCCTCGATGCGCTGCCGGATATTTCCGACGTCGAAGTCATTGTTCATACTCCCTGGATGGGTGAACCGCCCAGCATCATCGAAGATCAGGTTACCTATCCCATCGTCACTAAACTGCTCGCGGCTCCGCATGTCAAAGCAGTAAGAGCGCAGACGATGTTCGGCGATTCCTACGTCTTCGTCGTGTTTGAGGATGGGACGGATCTTTATTGGGCAAGGTCGCGCGTTCTCGAGTACATGCAACAAATCCAGGGGCGGTTACCGGAAACGGTTCACCCCGCGATCGGGCCGGACGCGACAGGGGCCGGATGGATCTACGAGTATGTCCTTGTCGACTATAGTCATCGACGGAGCCTGGCCGACCTGCGCAGCCTCCAAGACTGGTATCTGCGCTACCAACTCGAAACCGTTCCCGGCGTGGCGGAAGTGGCCACGATTGGCGGATTCGTCCGGCAGTATCAAGTGAATCTCGACCCCGACAAACTTCGCGCGTACGGAATTCCACTTTCGACGGTTATTGAAAAAGTGCGCGCCAGCACGAATGAAGTCGGCGGGCGCTTGCTCGAACTCGGCGGCGCAGAATACATGATTCGCGGTCTCGGCTATCTGCATTCGCTGAGCGATCTGGAGACCGTGCCGGTTACAACAAAGAATGGCACGGCCGTGCTTATCCGGGATTTGGGGATCGTCACGTTCGGACCGGATATCCGGGAGGGAGTTGCGGAATGGCAGGGACAAGGGGAAACCGTTGGCGGAATTGTCGTTATGCGCGACGGGATGAACGCTTTGACCGTGATCAATGGCATCAAAGACAAACTGAAGGAAATCAAGCCTTCCCTGCCGGTGGGCGTCGAGGTGGTCTCTGGATATGACCGCTCCGGGTTGATTCACGCGTCGATCGAAACGCTGCAACGCGATCTGCTCGAAGAGGCGATCATCGTCAGCATCGTAATCATTATTTTTCTATTCCACTTCCGATCCGCGCTGATTCCGATTCTAACGCTGCCGATTGCCGTGATCGCTGCCTTCATACCGATGTACTTCCTCAATGTCAGCTCGAACATCATGTCGCTCGGAGGGCTGGCACTCGCGATAGGCGTGCTCGTGGATGCGGCGATCGTCATGGTTGAAAACGGGTATCGGCAACTTTCGGAACACCAATCGAAGGAACCAGCTCCTCTCTCCGAGGCGCGGAGACAAAGAATCCTGCTCGATTCGGCCAAACAGGTTGGCCCCGCTATTTTCTTTTCACTGGTGATTATCGTTGTTTCGTTTCTACCGGTCTTTTTGCTGGAAGCGCAGGAAGGGCGAATGTTTCGGCCGTTGGCTTGGACGAAAACGCTGGCCGTTGGTTTCTCCTCGGTGCTGGCGATTACTCTGGTCCCGGTTCTGATGCTCCTTTTCATCCGGGGACGGCTCCGCCCGGAAGCCCGCAATCCTCTTTCCCGCCTGACGCAGGCACTGTACCTTCCGGTTCTGCGCCTGTGCCTGCGCTTTCGGAAGACGACACTCGTTCTCAACCTAATATTTCTCGTTCTTACTTTGCCCCTCGCTTTGAAGATTGGCAGTCAATTCATGCCGCCGCTATTTGAGGGCTCCGCTCTCTATATGCCGTCTGCTTTGCCGGGAATTTCCATCGGGCAGGCATCGCAGTTGCTGCAGGAGCAAGACAGGATCATTCGAACGTTTCCCGAGGTCGAGACAGTGTTCGGAACGATCGGACGTTCCGACAGCGCCACCGACAACGCTCCGCTGGACATGTACGACACGACCGTCATGCTCAAGCCGCGAAGCGCGTGGCGGCCAGGAATGACTTACGACAAACTCATTCAGGAAATGGACTCGAAGCTTCAGTTCCCAGGATTGTCGAACACCTGGACGATGCCCGTTGAAAATCGCCTGGACATGGAGCTGACGGGCATCAAGACGCCCCTCGGTATGAAGATTCAGGGGCCGAGCCTGGAGGGCATCCAAAAAGTTGCCGCGCAATTGCAGCTGGTTCTGACCAGCCTTCCGGACGTGAGATCTATCTTCGCGGAAAGGGTTTCGCAGGGCTTTTACATCAATATTGAAGTCAATCGGGCGGAGGCAGCTCGTTATGGGCTTACCGTCGCGGACGTGCAGCAGACCGTCACTTCGGGAATCGGCGGCGAAATGGTGACCGAAAATATCGAAGGGCGTGAGCGGTACCCGGTCAACGTCCGCTACAATCGCGACTTTCGAGACAACGTCGAGGAACTTAGACGAGTCCTAATCGCTACCCCGGCCGGCGCCCAAATTCCCATCAGCGAAGTGGCAAAGATTTCGTTCTCGCGCGGGCCCTCCATGATCCGTGACGAGGATGGAGCCCTCACCGGCTACGTGTATATCGATCTGAATACGAAGGACTATGGCGGCTTCGTCGCCAGCGCAAACAATTTGTTCCATCAGAAACTCGCGCTTCCGCCCGGCTACACTTACAAATGGTCCGGCGAATACGAATTTGAGTTGCGCGCGAAAGAGCGGCTGCAGCTGATCCTTCCGGTGGTTTTCTGCGTCATTTTCCTGCTGCTGTACATGGTATTTCACTCCGTTGCCGAGGCCGCCGTCCTCATTTTTCCCACGATCTACGCGCTGACCGGAGGACTCATTCTCCAGAAAATTCTCGGGTACAACTTCAGCGTTGCCGTGTGGGTGGGCTACATCGCGCTGTTTGGCATTGCCGTTGAAACAGGCGTGGTCATGGTCGTTTATTTGCACGAAGCATTGGATCATCGCCTGGCAAGCGGTGTTCCGTTACGCCACGAAGACATCGAGACCGCTGTAATCGAAGGCGCGGTCCAGCGCCTGCGCCCGAAACTCATGACCGTGAGCGTCGTATTGGCCAGTCTGATCCCCATTTTGTGGGAGACGGGCGTCGGTTCAGACGTGATGAAACCAATTGCCGCGCCTCTGGTCGGCGGCATGATCACTTCCACGATTCACGTATTGATTCTGGTGCCCGTGTTTTTTGCGTTGATGAAGGAACGATCTTTGCGGAAGGGGACACTGCAATCATCCAAAGCAGGGTAAGTAAGTGAGAGGCGATTCAGACGAGGGGCGCGTCCTTGACGGAAGCAGAAGATGGCGGCATTTCGCCGGCGGCAGGATGGGCCGGTTTGCGTTTGGCAAACATAAGCTGGAGCCGGTCCATGTAGAGATAGATGACGGGAGTGGTGTACAGCGTGAGGACCTGGCTCACCATCAGGCCGCCGACAATGCTGATTCCAAGCGGGCGGCGCAATTCTGCTCCCGTCCCAGGCGCCAGGGCCAGCGGCAAGCCTCCGAGTAACGCGGACATCGACGTCATCATGATCGGGCGGAAACGCAACAAGCACGCCTGATAGATCGATTCCTCAGGCGTTTTCCCTGAGCGCTCCGCCATGAGCGCGAAGTCGATCATCATGATCGCGTTTTTTATGACGATCCCGATCAAAAGAATGATTCCAATCAGGGCGATGACGGTCAGCTCGGTATGAAACACCGACAAAGCCAGAAGTGCTCCCACCCCCGCCGACGGCAGCGTCGAGAGAATCGTTACGGGGTGAATATAACTCTCGTAAAGAATGCCGAGCACGATGTACACCGTGATCAGCGCCGCCAGAATCAGCCACGGCTGGCTCGCCAAGGAGGACTGAAACGCCTGGGCGGTTCCCTGAAAGGTCGGACGAATATCCGAGGGAAGGCCAAGTTGCAGAACCGCAGCTTCGATTTCCTTCACCGCGTCACCCAGGGCTACGCCCTCCCCCAGGTTGAACGAAATCGTCACGGCCGGAAATTGTCCTTGATGGGTCACTGCGAGGGAGGTGGTCTTCGTCTCAAAATGCGTGAATGCGCTGAGCGGCACCTGCGTTCCCTTCGACGACCGCACATATAGTCTCTGGATCGCATCGGTGCTGTCCCGGAAGGCCGCATCCACTTCCATCACGACGTGGTACTGGTTCAACTGGGTATAAATCGTTGAGACTTGCCGCTGACCGAACGCGTCGTATAAAGTGTTGTCGATCACCTGCGGCGAAATTCCCAGCCTGGATGCGGTATCCCGGTCGATGACAAGAGCTGCCTGGAGACCCCGCGTCTGCTGGTCCGTGGCCACATCGCGCAACGCCGGCAATTGCCGGAGCCTGGCCAGGACGCGCGGCGCCCATTCATCGAGGTCCTTCAAATTTTCACTTTCCAGTGTAAATTGATACTGCGAACTGGTGAACCGGCCGCCCACGTTAATGTCCTGATTCGCTCGAAGGAACAAGGTGGCCCCGGGGATCACGGCGAGCCTCCGCCGCAGGCGCGCAATCACCTGGTCCACCGGGATTTTTCGCACGCTGATCGGCTTCAAGTCGATCTGCATGCGACCCGTATTTTCCGCGCCGCCGCCCGTATTGCTGGACATGCTGGCGACCGCGGGGTCACTCAATACGATTTCGTTGTATTGCCTTAATTTGTCCTGCATGGCCTGGAACGAAAGATCCTGGGCGCCCTGGATGTTCCCGCTCATGCGTCCCGTATCTTGCTGCGGGAAAAATCCCTTTGGAACGGCGATATATAAGTAGACGCTCAAGCAAATCGTGGCGCCCGTCACCGCGAGCATCAGAATCTGGTGACGGAGGACCCAGCGCAAGCCGATCGCGTAAGTCCCCAGACTTCGTTGAAACACGCGTTCGGTTGCCCGGTACAGCTTCCCGTGTTTTTTGTCCTTCTCCGATTTCAGGAATCTGGCGCACATCATCGGCGTAGTCGTGAGGGAAACACAGAGAGAAACGGCAATCGCCACGCTCAACGTGACGGCGAACTCCCTGAAGAGTCTGCCGACGATGCCTCCCATCAGAAGAATGGGAATAAACACGGCCATCAGCGAAACGCTCATGGACAAAACGGTGAAGCCAATTTCGCGGGAACCTTTCAGGGCCGCCTGCATCGGGGAATCCCCTGCTTCGAGGTAGCGGGTGATGTTCTCGATGACGACGATGGCGTCGTCCACGACGAAACCCGTGCAGATCGCCAGAGCCATAAGAGAGAGATTGTCGATGCTGTAGTGCAACAGGTACATCACACCGAATGTGCCGACGATGGACAGAGGCACTGAAATGCTCGGGATCATCGTCGCCCAGGCGTTGCGCAAAAACATGAAAATGACCATCACCACCAGCGCGACGGTCAACATCAAAGTGAACTCAATGTCGTGGACCGAGGCGCGGATCGTGATCGTGCGATCGGAAGTGATATCGAGGGTGGCGGCGGGAGGGATCGACGCCCGCAACTCCGGAAGAATGGCTTTAATGTTGTCGACGGTCTTGATGATGTTGGCGCCGGGCTGCCGGCTGATCGATATGTTGACGGAGGGCTTGCCGTTGGCGTAGCCCGAATTGCGGATATCTTCGATTCCCTCGGTCACTTTGGCGATGTCACTTAACCGTACGGGCGCCCCGTTCCTATAGGCAACGATCAGAGGCACATATTGATCGGCCTTGAGCAATTGGTCGGTCGCAAACAAGACCCACCGATTGCCTCGGTCTTCCAAATTCCCCTTGGGAGTATTCGCATTTGACGTCCGAAGTGCGGCTCGCACTTCTTCCAAACCGATCCCGTAGTGCGCAAGCGCATTGGGATTCAAATCCACGCGAACCGCCGGCTTTGCGCCTCCACTGATGCCGACCTGGCCTACGCCGTCCACTTGGGATAATTTCTGACCGAGTATGGAATCGCACAAGTCGTAGAGATGGCTTCTTGGAATGGTGTCCGAGAAAATAGCCAGGTCCATGATGTCAGGGTCGGAGGGATTGATCCTGCGGTAGTTCGGCAGGCTGGGCAGCCCTGCGGGCAACTGCCCCGCTGCGGCGTTGATCGCAGCCTGCACGTCGCGGGAAGCCGCGTTGATGTCTCGATCCAAGTCGAATTGAAGGGTGACATAAGAGGATCCAAGCTGGCTGGTGGACGTCATTTCCGTGATGCCGGCAATGCGGCCGAATTGGCGCTCGAGCGGCGTCGCGACTGAGGACGCCATGGTTTCCGGACTGGCTCCCGGCAAACCTGCGCGGACGAAGATCGTGGGGAAGTCCACCCTTGGAAGAGCTGCCACCGGAAGGAAGTAAAACGCAACTCCGCCTGCCATAAGGATGGCGAGGCTCAACAGCGCGGTCGCTACAGGTCGGCGGATGAAGGGGGCTGAAATGTGCATCGTCGGTAATCCAGCTTCCACCTAAGCTTGCTATCTGCTCTCTCTTAGAGGGGCTGAAAGCACGTGTTGGTTTCAAGAATATCGAGCGGACTGCTTGTTCCGGCGGGCTACTCTTCGGAACTCAGGGTAAACAAGTAGAGCCCGCACGCCCGGGACGGCCAACCTGGAGCTCATTCTTAATTGACCCACCAATCCGCAATCAATTGACGGGAGGGTGGCCTTGCGGCGTTGAGTTGCTCCCGGCGCCTGGAGAGGCCGGAGGCGGCATATTCATTCCCGGGCGCGGATTTTGCCCCATTTTGGGCTGGCTGCCCACAACGTTCCACTCGGCGCCTTGCCGGTCGAGTGTGTATTCGACTTGCATGGTGGCGGTGCCTTGTTTGGCGCGGAATTCCACCTGGGCCGTGGCGTGGTCCCCGTTGATGGAAACTTGTTTCACTTCCCGGTCCATGGCCGACATATTCATGCCGGTGAGTCCGCTTAGATGCTTGTCAATACCCGCGCGTATGGCGTCTTGATCGCTCACTTGCGTCTTGCATCCAGTGGCGAAGGCGAAAAGGAAAATCATGGTGCAGGTCGAAATCCGTCGGTTCATGTGAATGTCCTCACGTTTCAGGGCTGATGGTATTCTCCCATGATTTCGGCACGGATGCGGTTCAAAAATGATGGGCACTGGAAACGGTAACGTCTAATCCTACGTTGGTCAGTTCCATGTGTTACCCCTGCGGGTTTTTCTGGTGGTCTGAATTCAATTTTCGCAC
>WNGO01000684.1_pt1 | contig 20880 bp, 18 predicted proteins | sample 5400511 | NCBI WGS metagenome assembly WNGO01 (sample SAMN13153380, study PRJNA577476) | soil metagenome | isolation source: 20 cm soil or saprolite under Garry oak tree replicate 2 | place: USA:California | collected 2016-06-15 | reverse complement strand
GTGGGCACTGATCTGCATGACTCACAACATTTTGAAGTTTCACAAGATCATTTGCAGTGGATAGCACGACGACTTGCGGGGCAAGCACGCGAAAAGCGGTTACTGGAAGTGATTTTTTGAATACAGAGTAATTCACGGAACCAGATTCAACTCCCCATAGGATTTCTGCTAGCCACACGAATCAAAAACGCCCGGCCCGGCGCCATTAAATGCGAAATCTCGGACACGCTCCTAGTGACGTCTTTATCCTCGACGAGGTGCAGGAAAACTTCTTCCAGGGACGATGTGCCGATGCGTTCGCGGACTTCGCTGGTTGCGCCGTGGGCGATGACTCGACCTTTTCTTAGAACGATCAGATGGGTGCAGACTTTCTCCACGACTTCGAGGATGTGCGAACAATAGAAGATGGACTTTCCGCGGGCGCTGAAGGCTTGAATGAGGTTTTTGATGATGAGAGCGGAAGTGACGTCGAGGCCGGAAAGAGGCTCGTCCAGAATGAGCAGATCGGGATTGTCCATGAGAGCGGCGATGAGGAGGATGCGCTGGCGCATTCCTTTGGAATAGGAGCCGAGGGAAACGTGGCGATGCGGCCAGAGAGAGAAGAGTTCGAGGAGGGAATTGATTCTGGAGTTTTTGCGGGAATCGGGCATGCCGCGGAGCGTTCCCACCATGTCGAGGTATTCCTGGCCAGTGAGATGAGGATAGAGATTGGCTTCCTCGGGGACGTAGCCAAGACGTTTGCGGTAGGCTGCGAGCTCTTTGTGGATGTTGTGACCATTGTGGGTGACTTCGCCGTCTGTGGGCTCGAGGAGGCCGGTCAGCATTTTTACCGTGGTGCTTTTCCCAGAACCGTTGGGACCCAAGTATCCGAGAACCTGGCCAGGCTCGAGGGTGAAGGTTACGTTTTGCACGGCGGGAACGGAACCATAGAGTTTGTAGAGTCCCTGTGCTGCGAGCATCGGGCCTTCCTTGCTGCGAGTGGACAAGTTACGGCCGGGGTTTGCGGACAGTTGTTGGACACCGCGGAGTTGGGGCTGGTTCCAAGCAAACGCGAAAAGGTCCCAGACGAGATAGGGTACATTCCTGTGGTGTGACGGGAAGTATGAGCATATGGGACGGCGAATTAGTGGTCCAGCCTCCTCCGGAGCAAGCCGGGCGAATCAGTCACCCTGAACGATTAACCTTACATATGAAGTCCTGGGACGGGGCGCGTACGATTTTGTATCTTGGGTTGGCCGATTTGGTCAACACTGCGGCGTCACATGGGATCCTTAATAGCTGGCGGTCATTTCCGTGGAGTCGGCAAGTGAAGGCAAGCGATTTGAGCGTCGGCGCTCAGCGTAACACCATGAAGGATGAATGCTGCGCTTGGACTTGCTGCATCATGGTAGGCGATCCTGGGAGCACCCGAATTTGGATCGGCAATGTTCGGCTTGAGGGCATTTCAAGGGGCGACACGGAGCATAGTTTTTATGCCACTGGAACGTGATGTTGCGACTTACGATCGCAATCGGTTGGCTGTGGAGCTGGCAGGACTTGCTTTTGCGTCGAGCTATGACTCATTTGTCCTCTATCATTCTGTCGTGGAGCCTTCTGGCAGTTGAACGGGTTTGCTAGACGAGAAGACCTGCAAACCCAAGAACTTGCGAAAGGAATGGGACAAAGATAAACTCGCTTGAGTGCGTTTCGCTCGTCTGCTGAGCCGCCCGATTCTATAAGGGTACTCAACGAAAGGAGAGAGGCGCTCTTACAGCGAATCATGACAATCGCCACTTGGAGAAACCTCACTCGGTCGTTCCGGGCGTGCTGAGGAAAGCCAAGCGAGAGTCGGATTACACAGCGCCGATTTCGGATGCGAGTGATGGCAGTTTGATGGAAGTTTGATGGCAGTTGGGCGAAAATAGGTTTGGTACGGCAATAAGTCTTTTATTATCAAGGGCCGAGGTAGCTCAGTGGTAGAGCAGCCGATTCGTAAGCTGTAGCAAGGGCCCCGCGGGCAAACGATATAGCTGAAAATTCAATGGGTCAGTTACCCGTCACATCCCATCGCTGCCCATCAGTTCCGATGTTATAACGCAAAAAGAACGCAAGTTGAACTAGCAGGCCTGCCCGGTTCACGATGCAGTGCTTGACGGGGCAGCGTTCTAACCACGTCCCCAACCATGGAATCGACAACTTAGGGCCTAGGCGGATCAGCAACGAGGCCGAAGCTGCGAGTCATCGTTTCGTGAATCTGTCGTGGAAGAGTTTTGAAGCTTCGGACCGCGTCATCTTCCTGATACGAATGCTGCTACCGTCGCTTTCGGACAGCGACTTGCGAACCGGCTTTGGATACTGTGTGCGGAAGACAAGGTCCCAAAACCCGCTGGTGATTCCGTAACCATTTTCCATGCCGCGCGGGCTGTGTTGGTACAGGTGATAGCGCTTGAGATGTCGGAAGTAGCGATTGCGAAACCTTCCGAAGTGCAGAAAATAGTGCAGCCACTTTTCTCCAACATAGCTTTGCATCACGCCTGCAAGCAGAGTCGGGAGGGTGTACACGGGAAACAGAAAACTGAATGGCGCGGCGACGAAAAACAGCGGCAGGATATCCTTCAGCTCACCACTGATGTGCCAGCCGTCAAAAGGTCTCTCATGGTGTTCCCAATGAAGAGGGTCAAGCCGCTCGTGAAGAAAGCGGCCCTTGCCGGGAGGGAAGCGGCCGTGAAGGACGCAGCGATGAAAGAGATATTCCACTAGACTCCACACAGGAATGCCCGCCAGATAAAAAGCCATCCCGATCCATTGATGCGCGCTGCGCAAACCAAGCAGAGCGACGATCAACGAGTACGTGGTGTAGAAAGCCGTCAGCGGATAGAGGCGTCGTCGTGCAATACGCGATTGCTCGCGTTGGTATGCTGCGAATGAACCCTTCATCGGCCGATAGCCAGTCAAGGCTGGCGCCAATCCTGCAGACACACCGCACCTCCTGGGATCGAATTCCGATCCTTGAGCACTCCGCATGTTGGATTCCGGCTTACTCGAAGCTGCCGGTCACGCCCTGGAAGCCATGCATCGCCTGCTTCCAGAGCCACTTCATGACGCGAGCAGCGCTGTAGCAATAGGCGACGTTATAGCCGAGCGTTGAAAAACATTGTGGTTCGCAGCCTTGCTTCATGTCCGCAAGTTGCTTAACGTCAAACTTTTGGTGTCCGACCGTTCCCCAATCGTATTTCGCATTGTACATGGGGAAGCAAGGCGCAAGCGTTCCATCTGTTCGGATGATCAGCCAGTTCTGTCCGGCGCGGCAGCCCCAGTGTTCGCCAACACCGCGCATGAAGCCTTTCATGTTCTGGAGGCGGGGAATGGAATCGACCATCTTCCAGCCCTGCCGCTGTTTGTCGATCAGCCAGTCCAGGAGATCGTCAACGATTGGGAATTCCTGCGGGCGAATGTAGGTGTCGTTCTGATGCAAATGTTTGAAGTGATCTTGCTCCATCATGGGCGCTTCGTTGATGTGAAAGGTGATAGAGATGCCGTTGTCGTGCGCGATGGTGGCGAGCTCTTTCACGTCATCGATGTTTGTGCGGCAGATGTTGGTGTTGAAAAACATGGTATAGCCGTAGCGGTATTGGCGTTTGACGAGGTAGTCGAAATAGGAGCGGACGTGCTCTAGCGCTTTGGGCAAGCCGGGCTTTTCCTTGATAGTGTCAACTGCGAAATTGATGGTAGCGATTCCGGCATCAGCCAGGCGGTCCGTTACTTCCGGCCGCAGAAGCCGCGCATTCGTGGCAAGGTAAACCCAGAAATCTTTCTTTGCCGCGTAGTATATGACCTTGTGGACAAAATCGGGACGCAACAGCGGCTCGCCGCCCGTGGGCGCAAGTACGCGGCAAGGGGTCGAGTGCAACCAGTCGATTGCGCGCCGCGCCGTGTCTTCAGTCATGCCTTTCACGCGGTTGTCATAAGACCAGCAGTAGTGACAATCGAGGTTGCATTTCCACTCCGTAAACAGGTAGGCGATGATCGGCTGGAAGTCCCCCGGAAGGACGCGGGACTTGAAGTATGGAAACATCCAACCTTTCATGGTCTTGAGGATTTTGGAAGCAGGCCATTGGCGCTTGCCCGTGCGGACTACGGTTTCGTGAGCGGCAATATCCTGCTCATCGAGGTCGTGAAACAATTCCGGATATTGAGGAAATACGGGCTCAGGCAAGAGCTTGGCTTCTCTCAACTCCGGCGGGCGAGGTGACGGATCGTGCGAAGGTTGTTGCAGGAGTTCGTGTAGGGGGACGTCAAGCCGAAACGGCTGACTGGGCAAAGTAGGGAACTGCTGCAATTCAGACATACTTCCGCCGTGTCTTCTGAGCCCGCCCCTGTCGGACGGCCGAGAGAATTTACTTCTACACTGCACTTATGCGCACTTTGATTCTCGAACCTGGCAAAGGGGCACAAGAATTTTACGGAAGACGGAAGCCTCCTCAACAGTCGCTGCGGAAGAAACCGTCCCCAATAGTTCTTTTTCCCGCGACCGACGCTCCAACGGAAAAGGGAATGTACGGTTCGCAGGCATAGAACCGTCATTCGGTGTACCGCATGAGCAAGATTCCCAGAATGATTAGCAGGAGTGGCCAGCACCTGATGAAAACGGCTTGCCAGCGAGTGCGCAACTCCGACAATCCTTTCACAATGCCAACACCACCACCCACGATCGCAAACCTGAGGTGCTGTGCCTGAATGCGATTCATCACCATCATGTGGTCGGCTCCATGCATTCCGCCGTGGTGTTCGTGGAAGAGGAGCATCACGGAGCCGAAGAGGGCGAGCGCGGGGAATACCCAAATAGCCCAGGCCGATTTCAGAACGCTGCGAGCACGTTGAATCTCAAGGCCGCCGAGGGTCAGTAGGATCACGGCAAACGTCTTATGCTGCAAATCCTCCGGATTGTGGGTGAGGCCATACCACCAACTCTGTGGACCGAAGGGCCAGAGTTCGGTGTCGCTGAACACGAGAAGGAACAAGCCGCAAACAAGAAAGCAGGCAGGCCATGCGAAGCGGGTCGCGGGCCAGCGCTGGCGTAGCGCCCCTTCCCCAAGAAGGAAAAGACCGGCAAGGATTACGAAGAACCCAGCCACGTGGTGGTTGAATTCGCTCTCTTTCTTGTCTTGGGCGAGGATAGCCTGTTGCACGGCGTCGCTTTGTGTTTGGCCGTGCATCGGCACGGACATATCCATCCCCTCGTGTCCTGCGTGGACCGAACTTGCAGAAGGGTCATGCGGTAAGGCCTGCGGGACGCTCAGGGCGAGCAGTGCCGCCAAGAAGGCGCCGGCCGCTGCAAACTGGCCTGATATCTTTCGATAGCCCATTGCGACTCTTTGCGATTAAGTCTTTGCAAAAGAGCAGAACACCGCGCAACGCACCACATTGGGGAGAATCGTAACCTGCTGGAATTCAGACATACTTCCTCCCTGTTTGCCAGGCCCTCCCCTGCTGGGCGGCCGGGAAAGTTACTTCAGGACTCCACTTATACGCACTTTAGATTCTCGAACCTGGCAAATAGACACAAAGAATTTGAAGGAGAAACTGCTGCGTTCAGTAAGGCTAGCGGGAGACTGAGGGACTTGAGCGAAAACTTGTACCCTTCTATTCCCCCGGATATCCAAATAAGGCTGGACTGGTTCGAAATGAAGAATCCAACCTACGCCCTCGTCACCGGCGCTTCCCAAGGGTTGGAAAGAGTCTTTGCCCGCGAGCTTGCAGGGCGCAAACAGAATGTGATTCTCGTGGCCAGGTCGGGAGATAAGCTGAAGAGCCTGGCCATTGAGTTGCTGCGGTCCCAGTCTGTTCTTGCCGAGGCAGTCGAATTTGACCTTGCTGCTCCTTCTGCGGGCCCGCGCCTCGCTCAGCAAATACGCGATCGCAAACTTCAAGTAAACCTGCTTGTCAACAATGCGGGCTTCGGCGGCCGGGGGGAGTTCCGGAACGTAGCGCTACAGCGCCAGGTGGAAATGTTGAGCCTGTACAACGTTGCCGTCGTCGAACTCACGTATTCACTCTTGCCCTCGCTGATTAGAGCGTGCTCCCGCGGGAATCATAACGTGTCGTCCACGGCTGGCTTTCAACCGATTCCCTACGCGAGCCTTTATGCTGCGACGAAATCCTTTCTAACAAGTTTCTCGTTGGGGCTTCAGGAAGAACTCCGATCGAGCGGGGTGAGCGTGGTGACGCTCTGCCCCGGCTGGATTCTTGCCGAAGACCACAGCGGGGAAGCGAAAAACGGCAACCGAAAGTTTGGCTTCATTTACCAATCGGCCGAGGATGTCGTACGAGACGCCCTGGAATCGCTGGCGAACGGCGGGGACTTCTCTCCGAGGTATATCAAAGGGCCTAGGCCGAGCCCCGGGAGGCCGATAATGGATCGCCTAGGAACCAAAATTCTTTACATGAATGCTAAGTCCTTTAGATGCAACCCTTATGAGAAAACAGGCGTGGCGAGACTTTCAAACCTAGCTGCTGAGTTGCTCAAGCTGCTCTACCAGCTTGCGTACCTCCTCTTCAAACTTTTTGTACTCGACGCTGCCATGGGGAAGAGCCGCGCTCAGTCCGGAGTGAAACTCGAGTGCTCTTGTTCGCCGAACAACTTCGGCGATATTCGCGCCGCTGATTCCCGCGCCGGGGACAATGACGATCCGTTCCAGAGCAGCTTCGATAAGTTCGGCGAGCATGGCGGCTCCCTCCAGCGCACTTTTCGCGCCGCCGGACGTCAGGATTCTTTTCGCGCCAGTCTCGATCACATCTTCGAGCGCCTGGTGAAGATCACCTGTCTCGTCGAATGCTCGGTGATACGTCACCGGCAATGGCTTTGCAAGTTCAACGAGTTCCCGTGTGCGCTCAACGTCGACGCGATGGTCTTTCGTCAAGACGCCCAGAACGAGGCCATCCATTCCGGATTCTTTGGCGTTCGCGATCGAGCGCCGCATCTCTGAAAATTCCGCGCCCGAATAAACGAAGTCTCCCGCGCGCGGCCGGATCATGCAGAAAATAGGAATGCGAAGTTGCGGCCGAACTCCGCGAAGCAGCTCCCCGCGCGGCGTAACTCCGCCGAAGGACAGAGTTCCGCAAAGTTCGATGCGATCCGCGCCGCCGCGCTCCGCCGCCATCGCTGCTTCAAGAGTTTCAACGCTGATTTCGAGCAGGCATTTTCGGGTCACGGCAAAAGTCTCGCACCTGCAATGACGTGCGTCAGCGTGCCGCTGCTCCAATCCCAAATCATTCCCAGCAGCGCGGCGGCGTTCCAGCCCCACAAGAAGAGGCGCATTTCTTTTGGACTATAAGCTCGCCCTTTCCACACTAAGGTGGCATCAATCAAAAACCAGAGTGCACCGATGGCGAGAAAGCCCGTAATCATCCATTCCCGAAAATAGAACTGCACCAGCGCAGTTTCAATGCACAAAAAAGCAGCAATCAAGAATTTGGCGCGCACTCTCCCAATTACCGTCGCCGTCGTTCGCCTGCCAGTCAACCGGTCCGGCTCGATGTCCATCACCTCGCCGAAAATGTGCGAGTGCATGGCAAACATCGCGCCAAACAAGAAAGTCTGCCACGGCAGTTGCCGCACGTTGTTCAGCCAGCTGCTCAAGACGAAAACGAGCAAGTAGCTCGCTTGAATCAGCACGTCGAAGGGAGAGCGGCCTTTCCATCCAAAACCGGGCGCATTGTAGAGTCCCACGGCCAGCAGAAGTACCGCGTACCACCACAAAATTCTCGGTCCGATGAAAAAATAAAATGCCGCCACGAACGGGACTTGCACCGCGGCGATCTGCCATTTCAACGCCGCCAGTTGTTCCCGCGCTCCGCGTGAACCGAACATGAACGTGCCTTTGCGCGGGTTCAGCGAATCGTTCTCCGCATCGACGATGTCGTTGACGCCATAGAGCAAAAACCCAAGCGGAAACAACACGAAAACCAATCCCAGCCACAGTTTGCCGGAATGCAAAATGTCCGCATGTCCCAGAGGCATCAGGTAAAAGAGACTCGTCGTGCTCCACAGTCCGGGCCGCGAGACCTGCAGCAAGAAAACCAGGTAGGAATGAGATTGCTGCTGGCTCGCAACACTGGGTGAGGCTTGGGCGGCTTCGGCCATCTGCTCCAATATACCGCGATTGACTCCAAGCCCTGGTTTTCATGCCATCGTGATGTGCCGAATCGTTTCGCGGGTTTTGAATGCTTCGCCAAAAAATGTACGTCAAGAGGGAGCGGCTAGATGATGCCCAAAGAGGCGAACGCCGTAATGGAAGCGCAGCCCAGGGCGACGCCCATGACCACGCCGGCAAGGACATCGCTCAGAAAGTGCATGCCCAGCACGATACGCGACACGGCAATGCTCAGCGCCAGGAAAAAGAGCATGCCTTCGAGCGAAAGATAAAAGTAGCTAACCACGAGTGCGATCGAAAACGCCGTCATCGTGTGCCCCGATGGAAACGAAAACTTGTCCGGAGGCAGCACTTTCGACCAGCAGTGCGGCTCGATCTGGCAAGGCCTCGGCCGCTGGCTCAGCCTTTTCAGTGCCTTGAAAACAAAAATACCCAATACCGCCGCCGATCCGGCCGCCCCAACGGCTGAAAAACGCTGCGGGCCTCCATAGGCGAGCAGCATCAGCCCCAGGCCGTACCAGATCCAGCCATCGCCCATGCGCGTCGCGGCGATCATCCAGATGCGGATCCAGCGCGGCGCGCGCCAGCGGTTCATCCGCCGCATCAGCCGGTGATCGCGCCGGTCGATGTATCCCCAGAGGTTGCGTGCGACTGCCATCGCCTCACCCACACAGCCGGAAACAGGCATGCGCTTTCAATAAGAAAGAAGCACGTATAGGCGAAAAAGATTTCTCGCAAGCAAATTGCACGCGCGTGAAGCGTTTTTCTTTTTCGATGCGGCGACGAATTAGAAGACTTGCCACCGCGCACCTCAACTTGCCCAGTTGGCCTCGAAGCTTGAATCCAAATCCCAGAGCATCCGTTTGCGCTTCTCGCCGCGCTCAATTGCGGACGACCATTTCCGACAGAAACGAATTTCGTTCAACCAGTGCCCCGCGGTAAAAGCTGGCACCAGCACCGCCAGTGGCGACATTGCCAGCGTCCACGGTTTGTTCCAGAAAAGTGACCGCACGATGCTGAATACATCAGCCGTGAGTTTGCCGCAGCTCCCGTGCGCGCCGTGGATTCGTCCATGTCCCGTCCTCAGTCCGGCGAAAAATTCGTCCACCGTTCGCGCGCCCCGCACTTCCGTAAACGTATGTCCGACGCCGGCGATGGTGTGCGAATCGCTGCCCGCAATCGCGATTTTTCCCAGCCGCGCCGCCAGCCGCGCGGCACTCTCGTTGGACTTCGGCCACATTTGCCCGTTGCGCGTTTCAAACGCCGGCACATAGGATTCAAACCAATGGAAATCTTCCGCTACGCGCCTGCCCGTCAACCCGGAGAAAACGTGATTGGCGCTGAAAAATAGTTTACGCTCGGTAAGGTACATCAATAGCGTGATAAAATCGTTTCTATGGCGCTGGATTTCAGCATGATCGCGCTCCGTGATGCCATAAACTCCCATGTGCATCTCGGTATCGCTGGGCATTCGGACGGTCACTTCTTCGCTCAAGAAAAAGTCGGCGTACTGCCGTAAGGCCTCCGCGCCGTCAATGGAGTCATGGTCGGTTAGGGTGACCATGGACATGCCCATCCGCTTCAGCCGTTCGTAGACTTCCGCTGGGTCGGTGTAGCACTCCCGGCAAATGCGGTTCAGCCCGGGAGCGTTGAACATTCCGGATGCGATCGAGTGAACGTGAAGGTCGCAGCGCATTTTGCAATTTTCTTCCCTCGATATGAACAGCCTGTAAAGACGCCGCAAAATCTGTGTGAATGTGCCCATGGAACTTATTGAGCACAAATCAGTTACGAGCTTATCCACATGGCATGGAGCGTGCTCTCGTCAGGAATGCCTGGTTTGTGGCACAATCCTGCCAATGAAAAAAATTCACGTCGTCTTCCATGATGGCGGAGGAGGACACCGCAACGCCGCAGTAGCCTTACAGACTGTAATTTCCCAGCAACAGCGCGACTGGCAGGTCGAACTCATCCAGTTCCAGGACCTGACGGACCGCCTGGACGTCTTGCGCAAACTCACCGGCATTCGCATCCAGCAGCAGTACAACATCCTGCTGCAAAACGGCTGGACTCTGGGCAGCACTTATCTCCTGCGTATTCTCCAAACGACGATCCGCATCTTCCACAGGCCGTTAGTGAATCTGCTCGAAGTTTTTTGGCGTGAAAAGCCCGCGGACCTGCTTATCTCCGTAATTCCCCACTTCAACCGGCAACTTTCCGAAAGTTGGAACAAGGTTTATCCCGGCCGCCCGTTTGTTACCATCATCACGGACTTGGCTGATTTTCCGCCGCGATTCTGGATTGAGCCGGTCAAGGAGCAATACGTAATCGCCGGCACGGAAAAAGCTGCCGAACAAGCACGAACGATGGGTCATGATGATGCTCATGTTTTTCTGACTTCGGGAATGATTTTGCGCCCTGATTTTTACGTCGAAGACAATTCCGATCCAATTGCTCTGCGCCGGGGAATGGGGCTGCGGGAAGATCTGCCGACGGCCATTGTGCTCTTTGGCGGCCACGGCTCGAAAGTCATGTTCGACATCACGGAAAAACTGGATGCTGCCGGGTTGCCGCTACAGTTGATCTTGATTTGCGGGCGGAACGAAGAGCTGGTCACGAAATTGCGCGCTCGCCATTGGAAAATGCCGGCGTGTATCGTTGGCTTCACGAAGGAGGTTCATCGGCTCATGCGCGCGGCGGATTTTCTGATCGGCAAACCCGGACCTGGCAGTATTGCGGAAGCCATGGTCCGCAAACTCCCCGTATTGATCGAATGCAACGCATGGACACTTCCTCAGGAGCGTTACAACGCCGAGTGGGTGAAGGAAAAGAGCGTTGGCATTGTGTTGAAAAGTTTCGAAGAAGTAGTGGCAGGAGTGAAACGCATGCTCGATCCCTCGGCGCTCGCTCAATTCCGAAAAAATGTGACCGCTCAGAACAACCGCGCGGTTTTCGAAATCCCAGAAATTCTAGGCGAGCTCCTCGGCGAAACAAATTCAGCCGCTGGCGCGCCCAACGCGGGCGACTGTCGAAGCCGAAGCTCGCTAGAAATCTCGACAACAGAACAGCCAGTTCCAGATTCCAATCAGAACATTTTCAATTGAAGGGGAAGGCCGAAAGCACGCAACTACGGATAGAGTTGCGCGTGCTCGGCGCGGCCGGGATGCGGGAATCTCGGACCAGCATTTGAGTTGCCGAGAGTCCTACGCATGTGGGGCTTTACGCACTTGATTGCCCACCAACGTGAGGCGAATCGCTTTGAATCGCACAGCTTTACGCAGCCGCCTCGCAGATGCGATACCTCACAGCGGCAAAAGCAGCCTCCTGCAGGGACTCTCCGCAGCAATCCCGGCGTGTCCGCAAGAAGCGTGAGTGAGCAGAAAAGGAAAACAAATCCCAGAAGACATGCTCTCCAGTGGGTTTGCCGCAAGATGGTTTTGCCAATGAACCCGCGCATCAAAGTCATTCTGTCGAGAGCGGAGAAAAAAACCGATAGCCTTGGAAGTTCGAAAATTCTGTTACCTGGGTCCTGGAACCAAGCGACAAGGACGCCTTCGGATGTGATGAGCGCATAGTGCTTCCGATTCTCAGAATGGAGGCAGTTCCGAATTGAAACCGCAGTGCGGATTTGGCGCATCCGCATGGTCATTACATAGAGCTAACTTAAGCATAAGTAAGTACTTATGCGGTCTCGTTCGTACGTAACATTGGAGGAAGCCGTGCATTCGAGGGTTACGCGGGGGCGTTTCAAATGACGAAATGTGAAAAGAGACAAGCGAGGGGGAAGGGGCTTGCTTGTCACTTTTTGCAGATCGTTCCCACCTGCCTGTGAGAGGGAAGCAAGGATGGACGACCCCACGCGCTGGTGTGAAAACGACGCCAGCAATTGAAACGCGCCTTCAAGGGCCTCCGTTCCCAAGCGGGGGCCCCTCTTTTTTCAAGACTGCCTCAGTTTCTAGACTTTCAAGGTCGAGCTAATTCACTCTGCGGGCGACGGGGATGCGCGCCTGGCCCAGCACATGCGCTACCTGCGTCTCGCGAAGGCGTGAGGCGTCATACTCGAACGACAACTGCTTCTTCGTTTCGTCGATACGGAATCGCCGCAAGCCATAGGTGTTTGCGAATTCGCCTAGATGCCGCAATTGCTGTTCCGTCAGGGGTGATTGTAGTTCGTAGGTAACTTCCACGAGGGTCATGGTGGCATTATAGCAGCCGCTACGGCATTCGAGACATATCCGCATGTATCCCGAATTCATCTAACATAATGACATGTCCGACTCATCGCCTGGGTCCAAGCCTCCAGTTCCAAGCCTGAAGATCTTAACCGTGCCGCCACAAGTCAAGGATCCTGTCTGCGGAATGGCGGTTGTTCCGGAAAAGGCCGCCGCCAAAATCGAACACGCAGGGAAGACGTACTACTTCTGCTCGAAGGGGTGTGCGGAGCGATTTTCCAAAGAGCCGGAGAAGTTTCTCGCTGCTCCCGGACTTGCAGGAATGAACCACGCTTCTACGTCTGCGGAACATGGAGCGATGCAACACTCGGGAACGAGCGCATCGCCCGACGCGACTGACGAAAAAAAGATTCGTTACACCTGTCCGATGCATCCGGAGATCATCCGGAGGGGTCCAGGGAGCTGCCCCATTTGCGGCATGGCCCTCGAGCCAATGGACGCTTTCGCAGAGGTGGAAGCCGATCCCGAGTACGAGTCCATGCGGCTGCGTTTCTGGATCAGCGCGGTGTTGTCTCTTCCGCTTCTGCTCCTTTCCATGCTGGGCGACCTGATAGGCGTCCATCTAACGCCCACGGTTCGAAATTCGATCGAGTTCTTTCTTGCTACGCCGGTTGTTCTCTGGGGCGGATGGCCTTTCTTTGAACGCTTCTGGTCCTCGCTCGTCAATCGCAGCCCGAACATGTTTACGCTAATCGGGCTGGGTACTGGCGCTGCGTACTTCGAAAGCGTTATCGCTACCTTTTTCCCGCAAGTCTTTCCGGCCTCTTTTCGGGGAATGGATGGCGGCGCACCCGTCTATTTCGAAGCTGCTGCGGTGATCACCACTCTCGTTCTCCTCGGGCAAGTCCTGGAGTTGCGCGCCAGGCGGCGCACCAGTGGCGCCATTCGCGCGCTCTTGAATCTCGCGCCGCAGCAGGCTCACTTGCTTGCAGCAGATGGCACTGAGAGGGACATCCCGCTCGATCAAGTGAAGCGCGGCGAGAAACTCCGCGTCCGCCCAGGCGAGCGCATCCCTGTGGACGGCACGATACTCGAAGGTGCGAGCGCCATCGATGAATCCATGGTGACCGGCGAACCCATGCCGGTCGAAAAGAGCACGGGGGACAAAGTCACTGGTGGAACACTGAACACCAGCGGCAGTTTCATCATGGAAGCAGAGCGCGTGGGCAGCGAAACCATGCTCGCCCAAATTGTGAAACTCGTCGGCGAAGCCCAGCGCAGCCGCGCGCCGATGCAGCGTCTTGCCGATCGCGTCGGCGCTTACTTTGTCCCGGCGGTGATCGTCGTTGCGATCCTGGCTTTTGCGGGTTGGATCCTGTTCGGCCCAGAGCCGCGCTTTGCGCACGCGCTGGTGGCGGCCGTGTCCGTGCTGATCATCGCATGCCCTTGCGCGCTTGGCCTCGCGACGCCGATGTCCATCATGGTTGCTGTTGGCCGCGGCGCGCATGTGGGAGTGCTGGTGCGCAACGCTGAAGGTCTTGAGACGCTCGCCAAAGTCGACACGCTGGTCGTAGACAAAACGGGCACGGTAACCGAAGGCAAGCCGACAGTATGGAGCATCCAAGTGTTCGACGGTGCTGGCTTATCGCATGACGAACTCCTTTCGCTAACGGCAAGTGTCGAACAGGCCAGCGAACATCCTCTGGCGCGCGCGATCGTGCGGGCAGCACAAGAAAAAAAGCTGCTTCTGGCTTCCCCGACGGAATTCCGCGCAATCTTCGGCTCCGGCGTGGAAGGGTGGGTTCTCGGGAAGAAGATCCTCGCCGGCACGGCCGCGTTTCTCCGCGATCGGCGGATAGACTTGCCAGATCTTCAAGACCTGCAAGCCCAGGCGACGAAATCTTCCGCGGTTGCTCCAATTCTCGTTGCCGTTGAGGGAAGGCTCGCCGGTGTGCTTTTCTTGAGCGACGCAATCAGAGCATCCACGCCGGAAGCGATTCGCGCGCTGCGTGACGACGGCATCCGCATCGTTATGCTCACAGGAGACCGCCGCGAAACGGCAATCCAAGTCGCCCGGGAATTACAAATCGAGGAAGCTGAAGCCGAAGTCCTTCCGCAGCAAAAAGGTGAAATCGTGAAGCGGCTGCGCGAACAAGGCCACATCGTTGCAATGGCGGGCGACGGCATCAATGATGCGCCGGCGCTGGCTGCAGCGGACGTGGGAATCGCCATGGGCACCGGCACGGACGTCGCGATTGAAAACGCGGGAATTACCTTGGTGAAGGGCGATCTTCGCGGTATCGTTCGCGCCCGCAAACTGAGCCGCGCCACCATTCGCAACATCAAACAGAATCTGGCCTTTGCCTTTCTCTACAACGTGATTGGAATCCCCATCGCCGCAGGCGTTTTCTATCCCTTTTTCGGGTGGCTGCTGAGCCCCATGATCGCCAGTGCAGCGATGAGCTTCAGCTCCGTGTCCGTGATTGCGAATGCGCTTCGCTTGCGAAGGGTTTCGCTCTAGCGATGCCAGCGAAGCATAGAGCGCCCTAATTCGCATCACGATTTCTTATCCCAGTGCGGCGGGGTTTTTTGCACACCCGTCCACAGATTTGCACAAGTGTTCGAACAGAATTTGATTGACGCCGGAAAGTGGAAGCTCTATCTTGCGCATCAGATTGAACCGGGAAGCTTAAGAACTTTACGGATCAATTTAGAGGGCGCAGCAAGATTAAACATCGGCTGCGCCGCGAGATTGAATCGCGAAGCTCGAAGCCTTAACGGTTTCGTTTGGAAGGCGCGACCAGCCTAACGGCGGTCACGCCGCCAGGTTGGTCCGGAAAGACCTGAAACTTGACGGATTCGTCGAAGGGATGCAGCAAGCGTAACAGCGAGTTGCTTCGCAAAATGGAACCGGAAAGCGAAAGGTACTAAGGGACCGGGTTGGAGGGCGCAATTGCCTCACGGCGGTTGCCCTACCGGGCGAAGTCGAGAAGGTTAGAAACTTTACGGCTCAGTTAGAGGGCGCAACAGGCTAAACACCGGTTGCGCCCTCAAATTTTTTTGGGCCCGGCAATTCCGCAGCAGGTCTTGAACGGATCGTAGACAGACGTGCATCAGAGTGAAGAAGTGCCCGCCTGCCTAGCGCTTATTTCTCGACGAATGTCTTCAGGCGGGCGAGCGCCTCGTCCCACTGCTTCGACACGAAGTCGAGGTACTCCCTGATTTCATCAAGGCGCTTTGTTTCGAGCGCGAAGAGGCGCTCCCTGCCCCGGCGTCTGCCGCGCACAATCCCCGCCCCCTCGAGAACGCGGAGGTGTTTTGTAATGGCCTGGCGGCTTACTTTGGCCTCCGCCGTCAACTGGGAAATCGAGCGAGGTTCTCCATGACAGAGTTTGGCGACGAGCGAGAGTCTCGTCTCGTCGCCCAGCGCAGCGAAAACGGGCGCGTGAGGCCGATGCCTTCGTACCGCGATGGATGCCCTACGGCTTCTCGCTGACATAACGCTCGATATTTTTCATCTGCTGCGACCAGCCGCCCTCGTTCATGCGAAATGCCTCGTTTCGGCGGTCCGCAGGCAGCTTATCGAAGCCCGACTCGGTGACCTCGAGCAACGTGCCGCCTGGCATCTTCTCCAGCCTAAACTCAACCAATGTTGGCGGCTCTTTAGAATAGTCTCTCGCCAAATCGAGTGCGTAAGGATGCCAAGTGAAAGAAAAAAGCCGTTCCGGCTCCATCTTCTGCACGACGGCCTCCCACTTGTACTGTTCGTAGCCAGGATAGGTGATTTGGCCGCGTGAAACCTGCCCAGGAACGAACGGACCATCTACTTTTGCGCGGAACCACTCGCCAAATTCGCGATAGTCGGTCAACGCGCGCCAAACACGGGACACCGGAGCCTTCAGCTCAATGTGCTTCTCGATCCGATCAGTTGACATATGCAACCTCCGAGTTGCATATTAAACCAGGCCGGCCGTTCATGCAACCAAATAGTTGCATATTTCTCGAACGACTGTCGGCGCAGCGAATGGGCGTGATCCATGGCGTCGGCAACCTGCGCACCAAGATCAAGCACCAGTTCTGTGGGCAGTCCGTTGGGCGGGATGCGCCGGCTCAGCGTTTCGCCGGCGATATACTCCATGGCAATGTACGGCTGGCCATGGACTTCGCCCACTTCATAAATCGTGCAGATATGCGCGTGATTCAGAGCCGACGCGGCACGCGCTTCGCGCAGGATCTGCTTGCGAGACTCCCCATCCGTGAGCTTGTTTGTCGAAGGCAGCTTGAGGGCCACGTCGCGGTGCAAAGTCTCGTCCCGCGCACGAAAAACCACGCCCATACCGCCGGCGCCTGCCTTTTCCAGCACGACATAGTGGGCGAGTGTCTTGCCAACCATTAGGAAGGACCTGTGCGCGGAATCATAGGTCGTCGCGCAAATATCGTCAAACTTCATGCTCTCCGGCGCGGACCTGACCGAAAGCCTCGCCGATCGTCTATCCAGACAGGATGAGGGAACTATTTCTCACAAATCTGCGTATTCACTTGTAGCAGCGAGACTTAAACAACGGGGGTCGGGTATGTCCAGCAATGGCAAAGCTTTAGGAAACGGAAAGAACGGCAAAAATGGCAAGAAACGGCGCCGCATCATCTGGGGCGCGATCACGGTTGTGGTGCTCGGAGGAGGCGGATACGGCGTCAAGGCGGCACTCAGCCCGAGCCGCACCATTGACCCTTCCAAAATTGCTTCCGTGGAGCGCGGCGACTTGGCACGCGTGGTGGTAGCCACGGGCAAGATTCAGCCGCTTTCCAAAGTGGAGATCAAATCCAAGGCCAGCGGCATTGTGAAAAAACTTTACGTGGATTACGGCGATCGCGTGAAGCAGGGCCAGCTGCTTGCGGAACTGGATAAAATTCAGCTCGAAGCCGCCGAGCGCGCTTATCACGCAAACTTGCAAGCTGCCGAAGCGGCGCTGGACTCTTCCAAAGCCACACTGGAGCGCAACAAGGTCGATGCCGAAGGGCCGGACGTGCCCTTCCTGAAACTCAACATGGAGCGCGCCGAACAAATGTACAAAGACGGCGTGATGTCCAAGAGCCTGGTCGAGGACGCCGAGAAAAATTATCAGCTGGCGCTCAACAAGCAGGTCAGCGCGCAGCGCAACCTCGCCGTCTCCAAGGCAGAGATCGCCAAATGTGAGGCGCAGGTGGCGCAAGCCAGAGCTTCGCTGGAGAACGCGCAAGAGGATCTGCGCAACTCCACGATCGTGAGCCCGATCGAGGGGCTCGTGCTTTCGCGCGACGTGAATATCGGCGACGCTGTAAGCTCCATTCTAGTGCTCGGCTCGCAGGCCACTTTGATCATGACGCTTGGCGACGTCAGCGAAGTGTACGTGCAGGGCAAGGTCGATGAAGCTGACATCGGCAAAGTCTTTCTGAGCCAGCCCGCCCGCATCGTCGTGGAGTCGTTCAAGGACAAGAAATTCACCGGCAAGGTCACCAAGATTTCTCCGCTCGGCAAAGAGAAGGACAACGTCACAACCTTCGAGGTGCGCGTCTCGATTTCCAATCCCGGCGGTGAGCTCAAGGCCAACATGAGCGCCAACGCTGAAATTCTCCTTGAGGAAAAGAAGAACGTCCTGATGATTCCGGAAGCCGCGCTGATTTACGACAAAGAGCGCAAAGCTTCCGTCGAAATCCCCGACGCCAGGGCCGAAAACGGCAAGAAGAAACTCACGGTGAAACTCGGCATTTCGAACGGCGTGAAGACGGAAATCCTCGACGGCCTCAACGAGAAGCAACAAGTCGTTCTGCAATAGTTAAATCGACCGGCGGAGCGCCATGTCATTCCAGGACTTACTGCGGGACACGCTGGCCACTCTTTGGGCCCACAAGCGCCGAACCATGCTGACGATGTTCGGTATCGCCTGGGGCATCATTTCCATCACTGTGATGGTCGCAGCGGGCGAGGGATTGGGCAAGGGCATTCAGAATAATCAGGAAACTTTCGGCAAAGACGTCATGATCGTTTTTGCCGGCCGCACCAGCATGCAGGCTGGCGGAACGCGTTCTGGCCGCCTTATCCGCTGGAGGGAGGAAGACTATATCCAGGTAGCGAAGGAATCGCCTGCCTGCAAACACGTCATGCCGGAGCTAGGCAACCACGTTCAAGTGCATAGCTTGTTCAACAGCGGAGACCTGCAAGTCGTTGGCGCGCTGCCGCCATTCACCGAGATTCGCAGCATCACCGTCGCCCAGGGCCGCTTCTACAATGAAGAGGACAACGCCGAAGGCCGCAACGTAGCGTTTCTCGGCAGCGACGCGAAAAAGCAACTTTTTGCCGAACGCGAAGCTCTTGGCCAGACGATCTCGCTGAACGGGACGCCTTATACCGTCATAGGCATCATGAAGCCGAAGGAACAGAATTCCAGCTACGATGGCGCGGATGTGCGGAAAGTTTTCATCCCGTTTAATTCCATGCGCCGCGATTTCCCAAACAAACCGCCCGCTGTCGAGCACAGTGTTGACCGCTTACTGGTCGCGCCCTGGTCGCTGGAGACGCATCCTGATTGTGTGAAACAGATTCGCCGCTCGCTTGGCCGCCTGCATAATTTCGATCCGCGCGACAAAGAAGCCGCCAGCATCTGGGACACCGTCAAGAACGCTGAAGCCAACCGTATGATAATCGTTGGCATGGAAGTGTTCATGGGCGCGGTCGGGGTGGCCACGCTTTTCCTGGGCGGCCTGGGCGTGATGAACGTGATGCTCGTCTCCGTCCGAGAACGGACGCGTGAAATTGGCGTGCGCAAGGCGCTGGGAGCGACACGTGAATCCATCCTGAAGCAGTTTTTTCTGGAGACCGTCATTGTCGTGGGCTTGAGCGGCGGTACGGGCCTGGTTTTGTCCTATGGTTTTTGCGCGCTGGTAAATCTGTTGCCCATGCCACTCTTCTTTGCAGGGCTGCTCGCAAGCTGGAAGCTGGGCGCGCTCTCCGTATTTCTGCTCGGCATGATTGCCGTCCTTTCCGCTCTTTATCCGGCGAATCGCGCCGCTTCCGTCGACCCCATTGAAGCACTGCGCTTTGAGGCGGGAGGCTAAGTGCTCCGCGAAATCTTCAAGGAAGCGTGGGCAGCGCTCGGACGAAATCCCGTCCGCAGCTTGCTGACCATGACCGGTATCGCCTGGGGCATTGTGGCGGTAACACTGTTGCTCAGCTACGGCTCAGGCTTTCGCGGCGTGTTGATGTACACCTTCGAGGTGTTTGGTAAAGGCGCCGTGGTTTGCTGGCCGGGGACAACTAGTGAACAGGCGGGCGGTGAACGCGCCGGCAAGGCCGTGCGGTTCGAACAAGAGGACGCGGATTGGGTGAAAGCGCAGTCCCCGCTCGTCAAGCGCGTGACGCGCGAGACGGTGCGGTGGAAGGGCATTACACACGACGAACGGCTTTCGGACACGGCTATCCGTGGCGTTTATCCCGAATACGGCGAAATGCGCAATGAAATTCCTCTCGAAGGACGCTGGATCTCGCCCGAAGATATTGCGGAGCGGCGCAGGGTTGCTTTCCTCGGCGCCATCCTGCGCAGAAAACTCTTCAGCGGCACTCCGGCCATTGGCGAGACCGTGCGCATCGACGGCGTCAAGTTCACCGTCGTCGGCTCCATGGACACGAAATTCTCCGACAGCAACTATTTCACTAGCGATGATGAGTCCGTGTTTATTCCCTATACGACGGCGGGCGATCTATGGGACGCGCGCTATGCCAGTGTGATGCTGTTCGAACCGATCGCCCCGAATTTTGAAGCCGACGCCATGCAACAGTTCCGTGCCGCCATCGCCAACCGCCAGCACTTTTCGCCGAATGACAAACGCGCCATCACCATGTTTGGCCGGGAAGAGTTCAAGCCCATCTACGAGGGAATAACGCTGGGGATCGAAGCGCTGCTCTTTTTTGTTGGCGCGCTCACTTTGGGCATTGGCGGCGTCGGCGTAATGAATATCATGCTCGTCTCCGTGGAAGAGCGCGTCCGCGAAATCGGTCTCCGCCGCGCGCTCGGCGCGAAGAAATCTCACATTCGCTGGCAGTTTCTGTTGGAGGCGCTGGTTATGACGCTCGCCGCGGGCGTGATCGGGATGGCGCTCTCTGCGGCCATCACTTCCGCGATCGGTACGCTCCCGTTCCTCGGGCCCGCCTACGAAGACGATTCCGGAAAGGTGGACATCCACCTCACCCTTTCGTTCATTACCATGCTGCTTTCAACCGCCATCCTTGTCGTCGTCGGTGTGATCAGCGGCTGGCTCCCCGCTATGCAGGCGGCCAAGCTTGATCCTGTTGAGGCCCTCCGCTACGAGTAAATCATGGCTCTTTCAGAGCCACAACGAAGGATGAAAATGAGCCCGAGATGGCGTAGCGTTTGTGCAGCCGCGTCGGCGACAGAGGCCGTCTTACTCTGGCGCTCGCAGAGCCCGCTTACGAGGTCAAGAATGTCCACGCGATGATCTGCGGACACTCACCGTCTCTGCGTCATATTTTTCTTGAATTTCGTTCTTACGTCTGCCCAAGAACGGAATCGAAGTAGGCAAGC
>WNGO01000683.1_pt1 | contig 20888 bp, 15 predicted proteins | sample 5400511 | NCBI WGS metagenome assembly WNGO01 (sample SAMN13153380, study PRJNA577476) | soil metagenome | isolation source: 20 cm soil or saprolite under Garry oak tree replicate 2 | place: USA:California | collected 2016-06-15 | reverse complement strand
TGGTGGGAAAAACTCGAACGCAGCGTTACGTTACGGATCGCCGCTGTCGCGGCGATGCTGGTTGGGCTCTCGATGAGTATCGTCGCCCTGAACACGGATTTGCTGCGCGCGGCTGGGTACCAGTTTAAGCGAAGCGATCCAAGCGACCGGATGCGCGGATGGAACAGCGCTACGAACGCGCTGGAAAAAATTCGCAATGATCTGGAAACTAAATTGGGCGAAAAGCTTTTTCTGATTGCCGACGCGCGCGACCGCGCATCAGAAATTTCGTTTTATTTACGCGACAGACGGGTGGAAGGCCCCGGTCATCCGCCGGTTTATATCCCCGAATCGCAGGACATGGTAAACCAGTTCTCGTTTTGGCCTCGCTACGATGAATTCGTCGAACTAAAACCGGGCACGCCGCGACCGGAGGGTGAAACGTACACGGAAGAGAACGGCATCAACCCGTTCGTTGGCCGTGATGCTCTCTTTATTCGGAGCGGCGAGAAGGAACACGTGCCGCATAGTATTCGAGCTGCATTTCGATCAACAACCCCCGTGGGAACGATAGAGGTGCGCCGGCATGGCAGGGTCTTGCGGACATGGCAGGTGTTTCTTTGCCAGAATTATCGCACCCTTCCGTTATGACAGAGGAACCAAGGTTTCCGGAAGTTTCTGTCGTAGTGCCTCTTTTTAACGAAGAGGAAAGCATCTCGCTTCTGCAAACGGAACTGAGCGCCGCGCTCAAGAACTTCGACTACGAAATCGTTTTCGTGGATGACGGATCGGCCGACTGCACAGCTGACCGTATTGAACGTAAGATGAACGTGCGCCTGATCCGCTTTGAAAAAAATGCCGGGCAAAGCGCGGCGATTTATGCCGGTGTCATGGCAGCGCGTGGAGCGACTCTGGTTCTTATTGACGGCGATTTGCAAAATGATCCTGCCGATATTCCAAGACTTCTTGCTGAAATTGCTCGCGGCGCGGATCTTGTCTGCGGTTATCGTGCGCAGCGCAGAGACACGCGCGTGAAAAGGTTGACCAGTCGGATCGCCAATGCCGTTCGCAGCCGTTTCACAAAAGACGGCGTGCGCGATACCGGTTGCACGCTGAAGGCAATGCGGCACGAATGCGTCAGCGCGCTCGTCCCGTTCAAAGGAATGCACCGCTTCATTCCTGCGCTAGTCAAAGGCGCAGGGTTCGGACTTGTGGAGATCCCAGTGAATCATCGGCTGCGTCGGTTCGGCCGAAGTAAGTACGGGTTGGGTAATCGGGCGTTGCGCGCGACCATCGATATGTTCGGTGTGCGCTGGCTGCTTTCCCGGAGATTGAACTACAAGATTCGCGAGTCGTAAGCGGCTACTTGGTATCAAAACGCGCTTGTCAACCCAGGCGCTGCCGCTAAGCTTGCCCTCCCGCACCGGGAATCCGCATGTCCTTGGCCAATTTACTTTCTGCCGAGCAAATCATCCCAGAGATGAAAGCAACGGAGCGCTGGGCGGCGATCGTTGAGCTGATCGATCTGCTCGTTCGTCTTGGCAAAATCAAAGCCGCAGATCGCGACCCCATTCTTACAGCGCTTAGACAGCGGGAGGAGACCATGAGCACAGGCATCGGTTTTGGGATCGCCATTCCACATTGTTCTTCAGATCGGCTCGATGAAGTCGTCGCCGCACTCGGAAGATCCAGCGCAGGCATTGAGTTTGATGCGCTAGACAATGCTCCGGTGAAGTTCATCGTCCTTTTCATAGTGCCAAAAAATCAATTTCAGACGCACCTGCGCACATTGGCCTCCATTGCAAAATTTCTGAACGACCGCTCCGTGCGTGAGAGTCTGGCCGGCGCCACGTCGGCCGACGAAATTTTGTCAATCTTTCGCGATCGTTCGTAGCTGTAGCGGCGGTCTGAGACCGCCAAGCGAATGTCGATGCGGCGCTTACCGAGCGCCGGTACAGTGCAGCGAATTTCACCGAATGGAAACGTTCCAATCAGTTCTGGCAAAAAAACTTTCCGACGCGCTGGCTGCCGCCGGGTTGCCGGCCGCCGGCGAATTAACGCTGGCAAGCGATCCGCGCTTCGGCGATTACCAGACCAACGCTGCTCTCATTCTCGGGAAGCAGCGCAATGAAAATCCACGAGTTCTCGCGGAGAAAATCGTCGCGCATTTTGTTACTGACGATCTGTGCGAACCACCGGCAGTGGCGGGCGCGGGCTTCATCAACTTTACGCTGCGGCCCGCCGCCGTCGCTGAAAAGACAATGGAAGTGCTGCGGGACGACCGGCTCGGTGTCGCTGAGGCAAAATCGACACAGCGTATCGTGATCGATTTTGGATCGCCCAATGTCGCCAAACCAATGCATGTCGGGCACATCCGCAGCACGGTGCTTGGCGATGCTCTTGCGCGCATCGCGCAGTTTCTCGGACACGAAGTGATTCGCGACAATCACATCGGCGACTGGGGCACGCAGTTCGGGATGGTGATTTACGGCTGGAAGAATCTACTCGATCGACAAGCGCTGCAGCGCAATCCGCTCGCAGAAATTGTGCGCATTTACAAGGAAACGAACGAGCGAGCGGCCAGGGACCCGGAAGTTCGCGAAGCCTGCCGCCAGGAGTTGATAAAACTCCAGGCGGGCGACAAGGAAAATCTCGACATCTGGAACGAATGTGTCGCCTTCTCCATGCAAGATTTCGAGCGCGTTTACAAGCTGCTGGATATCCATTACGACATCCAATGCGGCGAAAGTTTTTATCACGATCGCCTGTCCGGCGTGGTCGAACGCCTGCTTGAATCGGGCATTGCTGAGATCAGCGAGGGCGCCGTGGTTGTTTTCTTTCGAGAAAATTCCGAATTGGCCGATAAACCGTTGATCATCCGGAAACGGGACGGCGGCTTTAATTATGCCACGACGGATCTCGCCACAATCGATTACCGGATGAACGATTTGAAAGCCGACGCGGTTTGGTACGTAGTGGGCGCGCCGCAGATCTTGCATTTCAAACAAATTTTCGAGATCGCGCGACGCGAAGGTTACACGGCTGAGCTGCGCCACATCACGTTCGGCAGCGTCCTCGGTGAGGATCGCAAACTGATGAAGACACGATCCGGCGAGAACGTCCCGTTGCGTGAGCTTCTCGAGGAAGCATGCAAGCGCGCGCGCAAAATCATCGAGGAAAAGAACCCGCAGCTGAGCGATGACGAAAAGAGCGATATTGCCCAGAAGATCGGAATTGGGGCAGTGAAATATGCTGATCTCTCACAGTACCGGATGACCGATTACGTTTTCTCATGGGACAAAATGCTGTCCTTGCAGGGAAATACCGCCCCCTACTTGCAGAACGCCTATGTGCGGATTCGTTCTATTTTTCGCAAAGCAGGCGAATCCGCGCCAAGAATCGACGAGCTGGTTCTCGCTGATTCCGCCGAGATTAATCTCGCCAAACGTCTCTGTCAGTTCGCCGAGACCGTTCCGCAAGTGCTGAACGATTTTCGGCCAAATATCTTGGCAAATTATCTGTTCGAGGCAGCGAACACCTTCCACACATTTTACGAGGCCTGCCCAGTGCTGAAGTCAGAGGAACCCACGCGCAGCTCACGCCTGGCTTTATGCGACCTGACCGCGCGAGTCTTGAAGCACGGTTTGGGCCTTCTCGGGATACAAGTGCCTGAGAAGATGTGAATCAAATGAAGAAGCTCGAATGCCGAATGACGAAAGCTGCGGCTGAGATCCGGCACCGTTTCGGATTTTTGTCATTCGGATTTCGTCATTTGAAATGGGAGTCTCGACTCTGGACGACATGATATGACCAAAGAGCAGCGGCCTCGTATTCCAATCTCCACCTACCGGTTGCAGTTCAATCGCTGGTTCACTTTTTCGCAGGCACGCGCCATCGTGCCCTATTTGCACACGCTGGGCGTGACTGATGCGTACGCATCGCCGTATTTTCAGGCGAGTCCATATAGTCTGCACGGCTACGACATCACGGATCATAACAAGCTAAACGAGGCAATTGGCTCGCGCGCGGACTACGACGCATGGGCCGCGGAACTGCGCGCGCACTCCATGGGACAAATCCTCGATTTTGTCCCGAACCACGTCGGCATTGGCGATTCGCGGAACCAGTGGTGGATGGATGTACTGGAGAACGGTCCCAGCTCCAGATATGCGCCCTATTTCGACATTGACTGGCAACCGCGGAAATTCGATCTGCGGGACAAGGTCCTTCTCCCAATCCTGAGCGACCAATACGGGCGCGTCCTTGAGCGCGGCGAATTCCAAGTGCGTTTTGAAGAAGGAACGTTTTATCTGCTCTATGGCGAGCGCAGACTCCCGATGGCGCCGGGAACGTACCGTTACATTCTGGACATCGGTTTACAAAATCTCGCCGATCACAAGGAGGAAGATTGTTACGCGCAATTACAAAGCATTCTGACTGCGCTCGAATATTTGCCGAAACGAACCGAAAGCGATCCCAAGAGAATTACAGAGCGCATTCGCGAAAAAGAAATTATCAAAAGACGCTTGGAGCGGCTTTGTGCCGAAGCGCCGCAAGTGCATCAGGCCATCGAAAAGGCGTTGGCGCAGATCAATGGAAAACCGGGCGATGCACGCAGCTTCGACACTCTGGATGAATTGCTTAACGCGCAATCCTACCGCCTTGCTTTTTGGCGCGTCGCCGCTGAAGAAATCAATTACCGGCGTTTTTTCGACGTGAATGCGTTGGCGGCGATTCGGGTCGAATTACCAAAGGTATTTGATGCCATTCACCGCCTTCTTCTGGATTTGGTGAGCACGGGCGCGGTGACAGGCCTTCGCATCGACCATCCCGATGGTCTCTACTTGCCGGGTGATTATTTCGAAAAACTCCAGCAGCGTTGCGCGAAAGCGCTTGGGATAGCGTTGCCTAAAGATGGTCGCGCCATCTACATCGTCGCGGAAAAAATCTTCACCGGCTCCGAAACACTGTGCAAGGACTGGCGCGTACACGGAACCACTGGATATGATTTTGCGAATCAAGCGACGCAGTTGCTGGTCGATTCGTCGGCGGAGGCAGCGATCACAAAGACGTTCCATCGTTTCATTGATCACTCGGTACCGTTTGGCCATCTGCTGTATGCGAAAAAACTGCAGGTGATGAAACTGGCGCTGGCGAACGACGTCGATGTGCTGGGCAACATGCTCGATCGGCTTTCAGAGCGAAACCGCTGGTATCGCGATTTCACGCTGGAAGCGCTTTCGCGTGCGGTGCGCGAGACTATCGCCTGCTTCCCTGTTTACCGGACCTATCTGGCACCGGATCAGCCGGTGAGCGAAGAAGATCGTCAAATCATCGAGCGCGCGGTCAGCGCAGCCAAACGCCGAAACCCGGCGATCGACGAATCGATCTTCAATTATCTGCGTGATGTGTTGCTTTTTCGTTTTCCACCAAATCTCGATGCCGCCGGGCGCGCAGCGCACACGCATTTCGTTTTGAAGTTTCAGCAAACGACGGCACCGGTCATGGCGAAGGGACTGGAGGACACGGTTTTTTACATTTACAACCGGCTGACAGCGCTAAACGAAGTAGGCGGCGAGCCGCAACTGTTTGGCCTCTGCATCGACACGTTTCACGAGCGCAATCTGGATCGGCAACGAAATTGGCCGACCAGTTTGCTGGCGACCTCGACGCACGACACAAAACGCAGCGAAGATGTGCGCGCGAGAATCGTGGCGATTTCCGAAATCCCTGAGCTTTGGCGACGTTCGCTGCAACGCTGGCACGTGACGGATCGCCGTTGGAGACAAAGGATCAATGAATTGGAAGCGCCGGACACGAATGAAGAATATTTGCTGTACCAGACTTTGTTAGGGACTTGGTCCATGCGGGCAAACGGCGAACCGGAACCGTTGCCGTCACCGGAATATGTCGAGCGGATTCAGGCGTACATGGCAAAGGCGTTGCATGAAGCGAAGATCAACACGAGCTGGATCCAACCAAACGAAGAATGGGATGGAGCAATGCAGGAGTTCGTCGCCAGGATTCTAGATCCATCGCCGCGAAACAAGTTCCTGCCAACTTTTCTGCCCGTTGCGCAGGAGATTGCGCGGCTCGGCGCCATCAATTCGCTGACACAAATATTGCTGAAACTGACATCCCCCGGCGTCCCCGACATCTATCAAGGCAACGAGATTTGGGACTACAGCCTGGTCGATCCCGACAACCGGCGTCCAGTCGATTACAACTTGCGTCGCCAAATGTTGGACATATTGCCGACCGCCACGCCCGACGAGCTGATGCAGGCCTGGCCTGACGGGCGAATCAAACTGTTTCTGACTCAACGAGTGCTGAGATTTCGTCGCGAGCAAGCCGATCTTTTCCAGAGCGGCGATTATCTACCGCTGCGCGCGAGCGGAACGTTTGCTGATTGCTGCGTGAGTTTCGCGCGGCGATTGGTGAACAAATGGATTGTTGTGATTGCGCCGCGGCTGTCTTCGCGCGTAGGTTTTCCGCCCATTGGTGAGCTATGGAAAGACACAGCAATCGAATTTCTTGAAACGCTTTCGCTTAAGGGGGGACACGATCTATTCACATGCCGCCCGATTCCTCTGCGGGATCGAGAAGTCAAAGTCGCCGACGCGCTGTCCATCCTTCCGTTCGCAGTGATCACAAACCTGTAACCACGGCGTCTGACACAGACGCCCTACAAAATCTGTCACCATAGTTGTAGGGCGTTTCTGTGAAACGCTAATCTCACCGCGCAAAATACGCGACGATCCATTGCACAAAATTTCCCAGGTTTGCCAGCAAATCCGTGCTGAAACTTGCAAACGTAATCTGCGGCGAAGCCAGAACAAGCATCACGCTTAGCAGCAGCAGATTCATCAAAAAGATCACCACGAGCGAAAAAAATGTGCCCTGATCGCTGAGGTCCGTCTGGTTTTTCGGGACCATCCAGCAGGTGAACGTGAAATGAAACGCCCATGTGGCGCCGATCACGGCATAAAGCAATCGGCCATACGGCTGCACGTTTAGAAGCAGACTGAGCACGCCGTAAATACCGATCGCCAGAATGCTGTAGATCGGGAAAAAATATGGCGCCAGTGCGATCCAGAAGTTCGCCTTGCTTGTGATCACGTGTCCGCCATCGCGGCTCACGCGAAACCGGCTGACACGTCCGCCCATCAACCAAACCCAGAGCGCGTGAGTTAGTTCGTGTCCGAAAACGTAGATCACGATTGGGCGCGGAAGACCAAAGAACGTGATCAGCCAAAGAGTTGCGCCCAACGAAAAAAACCAAAATTCTTCGCCTGCCCAGAGCCGTTGCGTCACAGTCGCCCGCGCGAACGCGGTAAAAAACGTCTGACTAAGAATTGCGCAGATCGGCAGCAGGAAAATTGCAAAAACAAGTTTCACCCAACGCGTCGGCACGGTAAGCGGCTGCGGCGCGACGAAGTTTTTCGAACTCGCACCTGCAACACTTCGGACAACCTTCCGGCCGCGCTTGGAATTGCGCCCTCCGCGATTGCTTGTGGATCTTCGCTTCGTTGCAGCCAAAGTTGCCCGCAGATTAGGCGGAGTTACGCAAACAAAAGCAAGACTGAACCGCGGATTGAGCGAATAGCCGCGATGATTGGCGGGTGCGCTTCGCCTGCGCCCCGGGCGCCCGAGGCGGTTGTCCTACAGCAAGCCCACGCTCATGCGCGTCCCATGTACGCGCCGGTGCGCGTATCGATCTTGATCGTTTCGCCTTCCTTGATGAAAAGCGGGACGTTGATCGTCCTTCCGGTCTCCAGCTTCGCAGGTTTGGTGACGTTGCTGGCGGTATCGCCTCGTACGCCTTCTGCTGATTCGACCACCTTCAGACTCACCGAAGCAGGCAACTCAATCTGCACCGGCTTCCCTTCCGCGTAGAGGACCTGCACCGACAGATTTTCGACCAGATAATCTTTTGCGTCGCCGATCAGGTTTTCCTGCAGCGTGATGGTGTCGTATGTCTCGGGATCCATGAAATGATACCCGTTGCGGTCTTGGTAACTGAACTCGAGCTGTTTTCGCTCGATCTCGACCAGGTCGACCTTGTCAGTCGAGCCGAACCGAACATCAGCGCTTTTGCCGGTGTTGATGTAGCGAATAATCGCTTGGACGAAGGCGCGCAAATTTCCCGGCGTGCGATGGTGCACCTCGAGTATAATAGCAGCGTTGCCGTTGTATTTGATCGCCATTCCTCGGCGAAGATCATTGGCTGCAGGCATAGTCGTTAAGCGTTGAAGCGGAGCGCGGAGGTTACATGCGACCAGCAATTTTGCAATTGTAGGGCAGGCGCACTGCCTGCCGCGGTTGGCAACCGAGACGATTGCCCTACAGTAATTTCAACCGCGTCAAATCCTGGGAATCAACAATGCCTACTGGCACGTTATCGTCATCGATGACGACGAGGTCGTCGATGCGATGGCGTTCCAGCAGATTAAGCACTTCGACGGCGAGTTTGTCTTTGTGCACCGTCACTGGATTTAGCGTCATCAGATCTGCGACCAGTCGTTCGCCGATCCGTGAATCGGATTGAAAATGCCGCACGAAATCGCCATGCGTGAAGATGCCCAGCAATTGCTTATCTTGATCAGTGACCACCGCAGCGCCGGCGCGCACGCTCGTCATTGCTTTTAGTACGTCCCGGATCGGAGCATCGGTGGAAACAATTGCCATCGCTTCTCGCGGGCGCATGATTTGATGCACACGCATCAGCATGCTGCGGCCGATCATTCCACCGGGATGAAACTTGGCGAAGTCCTCCTTGTTAAAGCCACGAGCCTCGAGCAACACCATTGCCAGCGCGTCGCCCAGCGCCAGCATCACCGTTGTGCTCGAAGTCGGCGCCAGATTCAGCGGGCAGGCTTCCTGTTCGATGTTCACGTCGAGACAGAGATGAGCGTTTTGCGCCAGGACTGATTTCGGATCGCCGCACATGGCGATGATCTTCACCTGGAACCGGGCAATGGCCGGCAGAATCCGGACAATTTCTTCCGTCTCGCCGCTCGCGCTCAACGCGAGCACCACGTCGCCGTCGGCGATCATGCCGAGATCGCCGTGCAAGGCGTTTGAAGAATCGAGCACCACCGCAGGCGAACCGGTGCTGGTAAGAGTGGCGGCGATCTTTGCACCGATATGCCCGGATTTTCCGACGCCCACAACAACGACTTTGCCCCGCGCGTCCACGGTGTCCCTGATCAGCTCAACAGCCCGGGAGAAATTTTCGTCCAGGCGCTCCCGGAGCCGCTTGAGCTCAAAAATTTCTATATCGAGAACGCGTCCGGCCTTTTCAAGGTAGTCCATCGAATGATATAATGTGGGCAGGCGTGGTGACGGGCAAGAATTTGCACGCCTCGAACGAAAGGAAAAAACATGAAAACATTTATAATCGCAATCCTGGCCGCGCTGGTTACAACCGCGTCGGCGCAAGAATACAGAGCACCGATTGGGCCGCAAAAACCGGTGCGCGCGATGGAAACCCCGCCGCCACTTCTGCAGCGGCCCGCCGTTGAGGGAGTGGTTCCGCGAGCATTTGGTCCCGGCCGTAACCCGTTCCAAATGCTCAATCCGTGGGCGCCGGCGCGATACGGCACCTGGGTGGACAGCACCGCGTTCGATCCGAACCACCCCGGAAAATGGAACGGTATTAAGCTCTTCGAGATTATTTTTTGATCTTGGAGGACAGCTTGGCAGTCGGATTGGCGATCGTTTCCTGGCGGCGTGTAACCTGTCATACCGGAGCGGTCGCTTAGCCGGCCTCGAGGTTTTAGTCTTGCGGGAACTGGAAAAAGAATTTTGCCAATTGTGACCGTGCCGCTTGGAAAGAGAGCCGCTCTAGTGCGCGCTCTTGCGATTCGGCGACAATCGCGGCACGTAAATCGGAATTTTTTAATAAATCGAGCGCCATCGAAGTGATCTCGCTAATTGTCCGGTACTCACCGCAAGTTTTCGAGAATGCAATTCGTTCGATGGCGCCGTCGCCGCCGACGCAGGGAATTCGACAGAGAAGAGCGTCGCCCGCGACCTGGCCTGGCACATGACTGCGGTCGAGCTGCAAGATGATCTTATGCGGCGCGACATCACGCAGATAATCTGGGTAGGGCTTCCGTCTTTCAATTAGACGAAGTTTCCCTTCGGGAAATCTGAGCTCGTCGAGTAATCGGCGCACCTTGTATCCGTCCAGATTCACCGCCGTGACCGGTTCACCTGTTGCTTCACAAAGCTGGCGCACAACCAACAGAGCCGCGAAATGATTGCGTGATGGCACATCCCATTCGCGTGTGCCGACGAAAATTCCGGATTGTTCAACTGGCGGGAGAGAAAAGTTCCATCGCCAGTCCTCGACGGGATAAGGCGTCGGGATCAAAGCCACCGTAGCGGGATCGCGTTTGGACCGAACACGCTTATAGATTTCAGCAGCTTCCGGGGTTGTGGCGATACATCCATCTGCTTCTGCTACAATTTTCATGAAGCGGGTTAACTTCCCGCGGTCGCATAACTGTTGTGCGATCTGATGGAGCCCTGTCTCCTTCAGCGAAACAGCGACCGTGCAACCTTGTTTCTTTAGATCGCTCAATGCCCGTTCTGCGGTGCGAAAATCGCTGCGCAAAAGCAGAAGGACCGGTGCGTTCTCGGCGACGGCGCGGCGCGGATTGTAGTGAAACGCTCCAAGGGTGCACGCAGCAAAAGCATGAAAATTGATCGGCGGATGTGCGCCCTCGCTTGGAGCAGGGACATTTTGAAATTGCTGTTCGGGATCGCGACCGCCTGGATTGAGGACCGTTAGTCGAAAATGCTCCCCGCCTTGCGATGTCATCAGTTAGCGGATTCGCTTCAGCGCCTATTCATCAGCATCGGGCGAGCGTACTGTAGATCTCAAGAGCGTCTCCTCCTCGTCCTCCTGGTCGAGCGGTTTGACTGGTTTCGCGCGCCGGATTTCGACAGGTTTCTTTTCCTGCGGTGATACCGGGATGGCCTTCCTGATGGATTCAACCGGGATCGCTTTTCGAATCTCTGAACTGGGTTGTTGTGTCTGAGTAATGGACGCGCTTCGGTCCGCAGCGTTGCTTGCCGTCTTTACTTCACTCGCGCCGCTTGCATCCTCGCTCTTCTGATTGTCCGCCGTCTCTGCTGGTATTTGCGGCGTCGGCTCGGGTTTGAGCTTTGGTTTGAGAGAATTGTACGGATCTTTGTCGGCTACAAGAGTCGGACTCCTGATTTCGATTGGAGCGACTTCGCTCAGGTCCACAGCGAGGGCAGCACGCGGCAAATCACTGGAAGAAAATTCGCGAGCGAGACGTGCGCGCGGTTCACCATGCACATTACAAGGTTCAGTGGGCGCTTGCGTTGGTGTCGCAATCTCCGTGTAAGTGGTGCGCCGTTGAACCGCGTCGCCGTTGGCCGTGTTTACAGCGTCATAACATTTGTCGGTCGCCAGCAAGCCGGACCTCGAACAAATCTCAATCTGCTTGAGTCCGCTTGGCTCTTTAATTTCTCGCGGTGGATAACTCTTGGCGGCGGTATTCATAACATCGACCCAAATCGGCAGCGCGAGCTCGCACCCGAACGCACCGCGATAAATCTTTTGCGGCTTGTCAAAGCCTGCCCAGACGGCGCAAGTGAAATTGGAATCGTATCCGGCAAACAACGCGTCAGTGAAATCGTAAGCGGTGCCGGTTTTACCCGCTGCGGGCATTTTTTTGAGCCCAAAGTGTGTAAAAGCAGCTTTGCCCGTTCCGGATTGAAGTGCGTCCACTAAACAGGAATGCACTTCGTAGGCGGTCTCGGGCTTGATTACTAATTTCCGGATGCTCTCCTGCTTTCCATCCCAAACCAGCGTTCCATCCTTTTCTTCAATCCGCCCTAAAATGTGCGGTGTATTTGGCCGCCATCCGCCATTTGGAAAGATTGTGTATGCGAGTGCGAGTTCGGCCAGGGTCACCTCGCTGCTTCCCAGAAATGTCGCCGGATAAGGACGAAGCGTGGAATGAACGCCCGCCGCGGAGCAAAGCTGCAACACTGCATCGACTCCTGCGTTCATTCCGATGCGGACGGTTGCGCCGTTTTTTGATTTGGCCAGCGCCTGCCTCGCCGTCATTGTGCCTTCGTAACGGTTCTCAGCGCTTTCCGGGCCCCACTCGCCGAGAATTCCCGTTGTCCCGCCGATCATGACTGCGCGATTATCCAGCGGCGAATCCTCCACCAACGATCCGGGATACATTCCTTTCTCAAAAGCTGCTGCATAAACAAGCGGCAACATTGCAGTCCCAGCGGGCCGCCGGGATTGCAGCGCGCGGTTGTACTGGTTGTGCTCGAAATCCCGTCCGCCTACGAGCACCAAAATGTCTCCGGTTGCATTATCGAGGCCAATGACTGCGCCCTGCAGATACTCGGGCGCAGGCTGATCAGACATTGTGCCGTTTGTTTTGGCCTTTCGGAATGAGGCAGCGTACGTGGAGTAAGTCTGATGATTATAATCGGGGCGCTGCTCGACCGTTTCGAGATGAGCCCGGAGAGAATCCTCCGCGACCTTCTGTAAATCGACATCGATGGTCGTGTGAATGCGAAAGCCTTCGTTCATTGCGCGGTCCCATCCCACCGCTGCGATGACCTGCTGACGGATATAATCGACTGCGTAGGTTTGTCCCTGCGCGTTTTGCCGACTGCCGATGACAATCTGTTCCGCTCGCGCAGCGGCGCATCGTTCGCGGCTGATAAAGCCGAGATCGCGCATCCGATCGAGCGCGTAGTCGCGCACCTCACGCGAATTAGCGCGATCGCTCCATGGCGACAATCTATTCGGGCTCTTGATCAGACCGGCGAGCGTGGCGCATTCCGCCAGCGACATATCACGCGCCGACTTGCCAAAGTACCCTCGCGCCGCCGCTTCCGCCCCGTATAGCCCGCCACCGAAATAGATCCGGTTAAGATACAGCTCCATGATTTTTTGTTTCCCGAACTGCTCTTCGATTCGTTGCGCCAGAAAAATCTCCAGCAGCTTTCGGCGGAAGGTTCTTTCCTTGAGCGAGAAACTGTTGCGCGCCAATTGTTGCGTGATCGTGCTTGCACCCTGGCGCACGTGGCCGGCCGTCACGTTTTTCAACGCTGCGCGAATGATGCCGAGCAAATCATACCCGTGATGCTGATAAAATTTCGCGTCTTCGACCGCAACGACTGCGTTGATGAGATCAGGAGACAACTGCTCGTAAGGAACCGTCTCGCGGTTCTCCACGTAAATTTGGCCAAAGATCTTGCCGTTCCGATCCAAAATGACGCTGGCCGATTCCATCTGTTCGAGCTTGTTTAGATCGAACGTTCTGGCCTGCGCTTTGAGATCGGCGATGAGACTGGAAACGAAAACAGCTAAAGCAACGATCAGCACCGCAACGATGCCGACGGGAACATAAAACCACGGCTTCAAATACCACGGCCGCCGAAAGCGGTACCCCGGCGGCGGTCTCAAATATGTCGTGGTCGGTTTCAAACGATAAGCCGAGATTGGTTGCCCAATCTAGGGGGCAAACGCCCAACGCTCAACGTCCAATGCCAGGTTTGGCACCGAGCGTTTCCCTTGGGTACTCCGAGAATCTTGGTTTCTGAGCCACGGCCGGATTGGTTCACTGTTTCAATCTCGTGTGACGTGGGAGCGCATATGTATTGGGTCACAGCCTGCATCGAATGTCTGTTCATTCCGTTCGGCAAGTCTCGGAGTTCTTACCGTTGTTTTGCTTTCGCGTGAGTGTGAGGGATTGGTCAATTGGAAGCTCCAGCACCAGCTGGGTGGGGGTCCCACCGGGTAACCCAAACAGCAACATAGAAAGTACGTTTTTCCTTTCGCACGGTTTTTTTGGAAACTTCACCGTTGAGTTGCCGTAAGAAGTGCTTGTGTACGGTAGATCATTCGACACAGCCACTCGTTGGGGCCGCTATACTCAACCGCAATTGCGAAAGCGCCGTGTTGAACATTCAGTTCCGATGTTAAGGACCAGCGGATGCAGCCCTTCCGATGTCGGTTTCAACGCATCGATCGCGAAAAACAGGTTCGCTGCCTAACCGGCGTCGGCGTGTTCATAAACGTCCGAGCGCGTGCGCAACTTCATCCTTCCGCCGGTGTTTAGTACGTCGTGTCGACGATCACGTCGCGTTCGCTGAACATCCGGGCGACCGCCCCTTCGGAAGTTGCCCCGATTTCTGCGGCATCTATATTGGTGTTACAGCGCGATCAATATTCGTGGCCATGCTCCTAAATGCTTGCCTAACAACGCACAGCACGTTAGGTGCAATTGTCGGGGTCCATCTAAACTAAAGGAGAATTTAATCGTGGGAGACCTATCTGTAATCTTTCCAGCATTCAATGAAGAAGGAAACATCAGATGCACGGTTGAAACGATGATTCGGGTGCTCCCGAAGGTCGCGACGAGCTGGGAGATCATTGTTGTGGACGATGGCAGCAGCGACGCGACCGCTCTGATCTGCCAAGAGTTGAAAGCTCAATACCCTGAAGTTGAGGTGATTTGCCACGGACACAACAGGGGATACGGCGCAGCGCTCAAAAGCGGAATAATGTCAGCGAAATATGACCTAATCTTTTTCTCGGATTCTGACGGGCAGTTTGATTTCCGCGACCTAGAGCAACTAATTTGTTGGTCAGAGGATTATGACATTGTCGCGGGTTACCGCGCAAAGCGACAGGATCCGCTTTACCGCCGTATGAATGCGCTGGGGTGGAACGTGCTGGTGCGACTAGTGCTTCGCATCAAAGTTCGAGATATCGATTGTGCTTTCAAAGTGTTCCGACGTTCAGTCTTCAACCACGTCCAAATTAGGTGCGTTGGCGCAATGGTTAACACTGAAATTCTTGCTCAGGCAACACAGCTTGGCATGCGCATACGCGAGGTCGAAGTGACTCATCTCCCGCGGCGTCACGGGAGACAGTCTGGGGCAAACGTCCGTGTTATACTTAAGGCATTTGGTGAACTTTGTCGGCTTTGGCGGAAACTTCGGCGTGTGGCGCTGAACCAGTCCGGGCTTTATCCGGTCGATAACGAAGCGCCGCCCCCCGCAATTTTAGCAGACCGTGCGAACAAGCGTTCCTCGGAGCAGACCTGTTTAGATGATGAGGCAATAACCTGCGTTTGTCGCAGGACAGAATCGTAATTTGAATAGTTTGCCTTCTCCCGAATCCATCCACGCTGCTTCCGGACAAGCGCGACGACGAGTAATCCTCATAGGGCTCGACTGCGCGGCCCCAGAGTTGGTTTTTGATCGTTGGCTTGAGGATTTGCCAAATTTAAAGCGTCTCTGCCGAAACGGTTTTCACGGACCGCTTCGGTCGTGCGACCCACCTATCACGGTGCCGGCATGGTCGGTAATGATGTCATCCAAGAGCCCGGGCACACTTGGAGTTTACGGCTTTCGAAACCGAGCTGATCACTCATACGACCAATACTCGATCGCAAATTCACTCGCTATAAAAGAGGACCGCGTTTGGGACATCCTTTCGCGAAGTGGGAAGCACTCGATTGTCATCGGCGTACCCGGAACCTATCCGCCCCAACCACTCAATGGATTGTTGATCGGAGATTTTCTGACTCCCGATATCACTTGCAATTACACACATCCGCCCGAGCTCAAAGACGAAATTGCGAGTCTCGTCGGCGAATACGTTGTGGACGTACGCGATTTTCGCTCCGGCAATAAGACCAAGGTGCTGGCTGACATTTACGAGATGACCCGTAAGCGGTTCCAAGTTGCCCGCCATCTTCTTGCGAAGGAAGAGTGGGATTTTTTTATGATAGTGGAAATGGGCGTCGACCGAATTCACCATGCGTTTTGGGACGATATGGATCCAGCGCATCGCTTCTACAAGGCAGGCAATGAATTCGAGAATGCAATTCATGACTATTATCAGGAAGTGGATCGTGAAATTGGCGAGCTGCTTGCGTTCGCCGATGACGGAACGGGTGTGCTCGTGGTGTCCGATCACGGCGCCAAACGCATGGATGGCGGCATCTGCATTAACGAATGGTTGATTGCAAACGGCTACCTTCGGTTAGCCGAAAAGCCTGCCAGCCCCACACCTCTTTCAAAAGCCAAGGTTGATTGGTCGCGAACAAAAGCGTGGGGCGATGGCGGTTATTACGCGCGCGTTTTTCTCAATGTTGCAGGCCGTGAGCCGAACGGAACCATTGCACCAAACGATTACGAAAAAGTGCGGGAGGAAATCGCATCGGGACTGCAAAGCATTCCCGATGAAAACGGACAGGAAATCGGCACTCAAGTTTTTCGACCGGAGGAACTGTATAAAGAAGTGCGCGGCGTCGCGCCGGACCTGATTGTTTATTTTGGCGACTTGTACTGGCGATCTGTCGGCACTGTTGGAAACGGACAAATACACACGTTCGAGAACAACACCGGCCCCGACGGCGCTAACCATGCGGAGAATGGAATTTTCGTTTTTCGCCCCGGGGGAGACGGGATCCCGGGTGGCCGCCAAATCGACGGTCTGCGAATCACAGACATCGCGCCAACGATCTTGCAATTATTTGGCTTACCAGTTCCGCAAGATATGGAGGGCAGGGCTTTGGCATGTTCTTTTGCGGATTCTTTCGGCGAGATTGACTCATTGGCGGCCAATACCGATTTGGCCGCTGCGATCACAACCCTCACTGCAAAGTGAAGAAACACCCAAAAGTAGTCATCATCGGTCTGGATGCGGCGACGTGGACACTCATCCGTCCCTGGATTGCCGAAGGCGGCATGCCGAATCTAACAAAGTTGATGAATGCGGGCGTGTCCGGCCCTCTCCAGTCGGTTCTTCCGCCAATTACTCCGCCTGCTTGGACATCATTCATGACTGGCAAGAATCCTGGCAAGCACGGCGTCTTTCATTTTGTCGAAACCGAACCAGACGGTTACGAGATGAATTACGCCAACGGCGCTTCACGCCGCTCACCTACCATCTGGAAGCTACTCAATACTGCTGGGTTTTCCGTGGGCACTATGAATATTCCGTTTACGTATCCGCCTGAGGCGTTGAACGGGTTCCAAATCTCCGGTTTGGATACACCCTCTGCGAACAGTCCGTTCGTCCATCCGCCCTCACTTAAAGGCGAACTGGTCGATCATTTCGGCAAAATTAATCACGACGTCCGCTTCCTCGGGTTCATGTCTACGGACCGGCGCCGCGCTCAAGTGCTCGCCGAAATGAAAAAAATCGACCAGCAATGGGCGGCGATCGCTCTTTACCTTCTGGAACACCATCCACAAGACGTGATGATGTTCGTTTTCATGTCGATCGATACCGTCCAACACTATTTCTGGCAGTACATGGATCGCAGTCATTTTCTTCATGACCCAAAAGCCGAAGCTCGTTTTGGAAATGCAGTGCGTGAGGTGTACGAACGACTCGATGCGGTGACCGGCCAGATAATAGCGAAGCTTCCGGCAGATACGACTGTTTTGGTTGTTTCCGATCACGGTGGCGGCCCGGTCGTTGATCGCACGCTGTTCCTAAATCGTTACCTGCACCAACTCGGCCTCCTGTACTACTGCAAGAGCGGAACCCGCGGCAAACAAGAAAAATTTCTGCGCAGGATTGGCGCGACCGCTCTGCGAGGGGGATTTTCGTATCTGCGCAAGTCGCTCTCGTCGCGCCAGAAGACGCTTCTTGCGGAACTGTTTCCTTCGCTCAGAAAGAAAGCGGAACTCGCTTACACGTCATTTCAACATATCGATTGGAACCGCACCAAAGCATATTGCAGCGAAGTGCTCGCCTCGCCACCGAGCATCTGGATCAACCTAAAAGGAATAAAGACCCAAGGCATTGTGGAACCGGCGGAGTATGGCACTCTAACGGAATTCATCATTGAGAAATTGGCCGAGCTGAAAGATCCGCGCACGGGCAAGCCGATAATCGCCCGCGTGTATCGCCGTGATGAGATTTTTCATGGACCATTTTCCGAGGAAGGCGCCGATCTGATCCTCGACTGGTGGAGCGAAGATAGCCTTTTCTCGACGCAGCCAAGTTTTAGAAAGGACAGGCGCAAACCGCCACTTATCATTCGTGAGCATCGTCCGTCAGAAGATAGCGAATGGGGCGGGACGCACAGGCTTCACGGAATTTTAATCGGCCGCGGCCCTGTTTTGAAAACCGGTGTGGAGATTGAAAGCGCCCAGCTCATCGATATTGCTCCCACGCTTCTGTACCTGCTCGATGTGCCTGTGCCGGAAGACATGGACGGCAAAGTCCTGACGACGATTTTCCGATCGGACTTCATTGCCGCGCATCCGCTTCAAGCCGGCAACGCTTCTGGCGTTTCGGAGACGTATAGCACCAGGGGTTACACGAATGAGGAATCAGCCAAAGTTGAAGAGCGCCTTCGGGCCCTGGGATACCTCGAATAACTGATCCGCTAAGAAATATGTTTGAAATCGAAGCTTCAAACGGATCCGAAGTAAGAACTGCGTTACGTCCGCGGAGCGGAGCGGGGCGCTACTCGATCGCCATGGTGGCGGCGTGTCCATTCCCTGCTAATCATGGGTCGGCGGCGAGCATCCGAGAAATGTCCGATACGCTTTCGCAGATGGGACACGCCGTGCACATCGTAACTTACCAGACGGGCCAGAAGGAAATCGCCGTTGGACATGCCAAGGTTCACAGGACGGGCCCATTCCGGCCTGAGACGAACGCCAGGGTCGGGCCCTCACCAGAGAAGTTTTTGGAGGATTTAGCGCTTTGCCGGTTGCTCCGCCGCGTCATTCAGCGCGAACAGATCGATATCATTCACGCGCACAATTATGAAGGCGCGCTGACCGGCGTGATGGCAAAATGGATCACCGGCCGTCCACTACTTTACAATGCCGTGAACTTGATGTCTGACGAGCTGGCGGGATATCATTTCATTCGTCCGGCCTGGCTTGCCCGCGCAATTGCTCGCGGACTAGATTGGTTTGTCCCAATTTTCCCGGATCGCATCACAGCAGTTTCTCCCGAATTGAAGCAGTGGTTTGTGAAGCGCGGAATTGCCGAGCGAAAACTCGATATGATTCCGGCGGGGATCGTGCCGCAAATGTTCGATAACACAGATCCAGAAAAGATCCGTCGTCGTCATGGAATTCATGGCCGCCCGATCGTGATGTATACGGGAGTGTTGAACGGCTTCCAGAGGATCGACTACTTGCTTCGCGCGTTCGCAGTCGTTTCAAAGCAGCTACCAGATGTTCTGCTGGTGATGGTAAGTCCGCTCGTGTCCGAGTCCCATGAAAAGGAACACAAGAAGTTAGCAGAGCGGCTCGGCATTTCTGATTCCATCATGTGGATCGCGCCCCATTCGCTCGAGGATTTGCCGAGCTATCTCGCGCTCGCTAACGTGACGGTGATTTCACGCCCGGAATGCCCGGGGCATCCGGTCAAACTCTTGAACTACATGCTGGCAGGAAAGCCAATTGTCTGCTTTGAAGGCGCGGCCAAAGGGGTGCGCCACTTGCACGACGCCTTCATTGTCCCTGATCACGATTGTGAAGCGCTCGGCAGTGGGATTGTGACATTGCTGCAGGATCGCGAGCTCGCTGCCAGGCTTGGAGCGAACGCCCGCGCGACCGTCCTTGCCAATTTTGATTGGCGAATAATTTGCCAGCGGATCGAGCGCATTTACGATGGCCTGCTCGGCAAGCCAGAGTCCGCCGACATTCAAAAAGAACACCATGCGTTTGCGCGGCTGCCATCCTGAGCCTTTTTATCCCGTGGCTTCGCCAGTAGCACACAGTATCGCCGGGTTTTGGACATTCATGCTTTGGGCCGCCCGTTCCAAGGTGCATCTCATCAGTGCTTGCCGCCGATATTTGCCGCAGTTGATCTTACTGGTGCTGCTTGCGAATCTGGCTGACATCGATGTCCTCTTCGGTCTTGGTGTCGGCACAAATGCGGACGCCTTCCATCGTGGGTTTACGCACAGCTTCGTAGCAGCATTTCTTGTCGCGCTTGCTGTCAGCTGCGTGTGGCGGATAGCTGGGAGTTTTCGGCGGAGCTTCACTCTTTATTTTTTAGCATACAGCTCGCATCTGCTGATCGCCTTGTGCACTGGGACGAAGCTAGGCTGGAATTCGACTGCTTCTGGCATTCCTCTATTCTGGCCGTGGAAGAAGGACTTCAGCTCGCCACTGGTACTCATCGTCGGGGTCAAACATAAGGACCTTCCCATGCTGTTCAGTATGCAAAATCTCCAGTCGAGCCTTTATGAGCTTTTCATCTTCGGCGTATTCACGGCAGCGCTGCTGGCGTTATGGGTACGACATCAGAAAAATCAGGCCATGCCTCACGAGCGGGAAACGCCGGCGCGCGCTGTCTACAACTCCAACCCGATGCAATCCAATGAAAGAATCCCCTGACATACCGGCACGGCCTATCGGCCACAGCGTACAAAATCCGGAGCGCGATGCGCTCTCTACCAGGCGCCAGGAATTCACTGTTGGTAAGCCGAAACTTTCCCACTGGATAATCTTCCTGGTCGTCTGCTGCGTGCTTGGTCTGTTGGTGTTCAAGACCGCTCTGCACCTGATTCACACTGATTCTAAAAAGGCTCGTATCGTGCATGCACCGTCGCCCGTGGAAACCATTCCGGTACGCAGACAAACGCTTGAAGAAGTCATCGGAGGAAGCGGCACGGTGCAGCAATTTTACTCGGTCCTCCTTACCACACAGATCGCTGCTCGAGTCCTCGAGGTCCCTGTGTGGATTGGCGATATCGTTAAAAAGGGCGACCTCCTTGTTCGCTGGGACGATCGGTTAATTCAGGCAACACTCGATGCTAATCGCCAGTTTGTTGAAACGAGTAATATCAAAATCAAAAACGAAACGCGCCAAGTCGAACGCTACACAGCTCTCGAAAAACAGCATA
>WNGO01001472.1_pt1 | contig 20891 bp, 26 predicted proteins | sample 5400511 | NCBI WGS metagenome assembly WNGO01 (sample SAMN13153380, study PRJNA577476) | soil metagenome | isolation source: 20 cm soil or saprolite under Garry oak tree replicate 2 | place: USA:California | collected 2016-06-15 | reverse complement strand
CGCTCAGGATGACAGGCTTGCTCGCTCTCGTGAGGAAAAACCAAGAAGAGGGGATTGCCCCTAACTCCTCCGCCTGACCACCTGGCGCTCGCGGTTCCGGCGCCTGATTTGGAACGGCTGCTTTCGAAATCGTAATGAAGCTGCGCGTGTACCTCGATCTCTCCAACGCCGTGACGCGCCGCCGTATGGCCGCGCTGCTCCGGGCTGACGGGGAGGTCGCGCTCGTCGGGGCTGCGGAGGACGCCGACCTGGTGGTGAGCGAGCGCGTTGTCTCGACGTCTGCGCCGGGCGCGGCCCTCCAGGCGGGCGCCGCGCTCACCGCTCGCGAGCTCGAGGTGCTGCGGCTCGTCGCCCGGGGCTTGAGCAACAAAGAAATCGCCGCGGACTTGCGTATCACCACGCACACGGTCAAATACCATCTCGCCGCCGTGCTCGAAAAGCTCGGCGTCCGCTCGCGCACCGAAGCCGTCTCACTCGGCGTTCGCACAGGCCTCGTGCCGCTCTGACCTGAGTCTTCCCAGGGAGCGCCGCAGGCGCGAAGGACCTGCTTTCGATGCCAGAAGCAAAGCAGATCCTTCGCTTCGCTCAGGATGACAGGTTCGCTCGCTCTCATCTACTCGCCGAATCTGATGCCCTGGACGGCGAAGACGTGCTCCCGGGATTTAGCTGTCCCTCGGATCAATTCTCTAGCCCGCGTGAACGCGGTAATCGAGGCACGAACGACGGTCGTGAATTGAAACGACGGCCTTGCGGCGTCTCGACCCGGCGGTGGATCATTCGCTACGATCCCCCCCCCGCGGGAGAGCTTCGATGCGTCGAGCGGAGCTGGTTCATCTCACCTCGCTGGCGATTGGCTGCCTCCTGGGCGCAGCCTGCGCCGACAGCACCTCGCCCCCCGTCCCCCGGCCGGGAGGAACCGTTGCCGCCGGCGCGCAAGCGCCCAACGCCACAACGAGCTGGGTCAATAAGAGCGGTCCCAACTGCCTGCCCGTCACGTCGCAGGACGACACGACGTTCCCGCCGCTCGACAACTTCGGGAATACAGGGTGGTACTTCTGTCCCACTCAGACGTCGGCCAGCCTGTATCTGGCCGAGGACCCGCTCAATCCAGGTTTCTCCCTCACCCTGACGAACATTTCGGTCGTGCCCGGACCCGATGTGCCGACCTCCTACAATCCCGACGGCACCATCGCGACATTCGCGCGCACCGACTCGCTGACCTGCGACAATGGTGGAACCGAGGTCCCGATCTGGGTGGGAACGACCACGCAGAACTTCATGCGCAGCACGTACCGCTGCTGCTCCCGCTACTTCTGTCGCACGTGCACGAGGATCAGCAATGTGGGCGGGACGGGCCAGCTGATGGCCAATCAACCCGCGCCGCCTCCGCCTCCTCCACCCGCGCCGGTCGCGTCGGTGGCGGTGAGCCCGGAGTCGGTGACCGTGATGGAGCAGCAGATTGTGTGGCTCTCGGCGACCCCGCTCGATTCCGCCGGGAACCCGACCGACCAGCCGGTGACGTGGGCGACGAGCGACTCGACAGTCGCCACGGTGTCTCAGGAAGGCATGGTGACGGGAGTCAACGTGGGTCAAGCGACGATCACGGCGTCGAGCCAGGGCCAGAGCGGCGCCGCGGCGGTCACGGTGACGCCGGAAGCGGAGGGACCTGAGGACGTCAAGGCTGCGGGATCGGCACCAACTAGGCCGCCAGGGTTACACCCCCCGACGCGTCACCAGCAGTAACCGCACTCCTCGCCCGCGTCTCAAGGCCAAGACGGGGAAGACCCGGGAAAACTTCAAGTCGCTGGCGGTCAAAGCTCGGATCGTCTAAATGCTACTCTGGCTCTTCATCATCTTTCTCGGCATCGCCTTCGGGGCCGGTCTCTACGAGTCACGGGTCGTCGTCCCCATGTGGACGAGCGATCCACCGACCTCCCTGGCGTCTCCCGACAGCGGCCACCGGTTCTGGGCCTTCGTCACCACGGGCCCTTTGACGCTTTTGACCGTGGCGAATCTCGTCGCGGCATTGCAGACCCAGGGGCCCGCACGCGCCTGGTGGCTCACCGCGGCGATCGTAACGTTGGTGGAGCGCGCAGCGACATTCGGATACTTCATTCCCACGATCATCCGCCTGCAGCGCACGCCGACTCTGACTCCGACCGCCGTGCGCACTGCGTTGGCACGTTGGGTCCGGCTCAACTATGTCCGCAACACCCTCACGCTCGTGGCGTGGTTCGCGGCCCTGAAGGTGCTCGCCATGTCCTGAGGTCGCACTAATCATCCCCTCGAGGAGGTCTTGTGTATTCGATTGAAGCAGCGTTCGAACGTCGTTGGGTCACCGGAGCAGCGGCTGCCGCAATGCTCGTCCTTATCGCCTCGTGCAATCCGAGTAGCGCCACGCCAGACGACCCCCGCGTGGCGCGATTGCTTGAGGACCGGCAGGCGATTTGGCAGGCGTGGTTCACCAATGACCGCAGTCGCCTCGAGCAGCTCCTTCCCAACAGCGTCATCGCGATCAACAACGGCGATACGACGTGGCAGGATCGGTCCGCGGTGATCGCGGCCGCCGAGGCGTTTGCACGCGGCGGCGGAAAACTCGTCAGCCTCAACTTTCCGAGAACCGAAAAGCAAGTCTTCGGAGACGTTGCGATCCTGTACTCGACCTACGTAGCAGAGCTGGAACAGAAGGGCCGCAAGTCCGTACAACGCGGCCGGGCCACAGAGGTCTTCGTCTGGCGGAACGGCGTGTGGCAAAATGCCGGCTGGCTTTTGGATGCGGGGTGCTGAGGTGGGTCAGATCCGCGACGACCATGTCGTCACCCAGCGCCCGCGACTCCGCGATGACCTCACCATAGGGGTCGAGCACCATCGCGTTGCCGGTGCGGATCTCATCGTCGTCCGGGCCGATGCCGTTGCTGAAGAGCAGAAACATGCCGTTGTCGTGCGCCCGGCTCGGCAGCCAGCGCATGAGCCACGCCCGGCCCTTGGGGCCGACTAGCTCCGCCTCGCACGCCGCAGGCGCGAAGGACCTGCTTAAGCAAAGCAGATCCTTCGCTACGCTCAGGATGACAGGCTTGCTCGCTTTCGTGAGAAAAGAAGAGGAGAAGAAGGCTCCAAACGCTCACGCTTTTCTCGTGAGTACGACGTGCGTCGCGCCCGGCGTCGCCATATGCTGAGTGCACGCATAACCCAACGCCGGCAGATCGATCCCCACAAACAGATGCTCGCCACCGCCGAGCAGGATCGGCGCGATCGCGACGTGCATCTCGTCGATGAGCCGCGCCTCGAGATACTGCCGCAGCGTGGAAACTCCTCCGAGGACCTGGATATCGAGGTCGCCCGCGGCGTCCCTGGCGCGCTGCAGCGCTTCCTGAATCCCGCCGGTGACGAAATGAAAAACGGTCCCGCCTTCCATCGTGATCGGCTCGCGCGCGTGCCTCGTCAGCACGAACACCAGCGCATGATAGGGCGGATTCTTCCCCCACCAGCCGCGCCACTTGTCGTCGCGCCAAGGCCCGCGCTCGGGGCCGAACATGTTGCGGCCCATGATCCACGCACCGATCCCCTCCCCGGTGCGCTTGGCAAAATCGTTGTCGAGACCTGTCGTCCCTCCCGTCTTTCCCTGCATCTCGCGAAACGCGCGCGTGCCGACAAACCAGCCGTGCAGGTCCTCACCTCCGACGCCGAGTGGGTTCTCGCGATCCTGGCGCGGACCGGCGCCGTACCCGTCGAGTGAGATCGCAAAGTTGTGAACGCGCAGTTTGGACATCGGCTCTCCTTAAACGGTGCGTTCTCGTTTAGACATCACGCCTCCGGAGGTAGTTCCTAAACGGGCTTCGCAGAGCTTCATATCAAGCGCTGATGTGGCGCGCTCGCCACACTAGACGCTGCGCGTCGGATGCGGTACGCTGTCCCGCGAAACGCGAGGCTCTCCTGGCGCAACGGATTCGAGTACTGATCATCGACGACAATCGCCTGATGCGAGGGGGGCTGAGTGCGCTGCTCAAAGCACAGCCCGACCTGCACGTCGTCGGCGCCGTCGCCAACCTCGCCGCCGCACTCCGCCGATTCCTTGAGGTCACACTCCACGTTGTGCTCGTCGATGCAGGCTTGGGCAGCTACGACGGACTTCGCTGTGTGGAGCAGATCCGCCAGAGCGCGCCAGCGGCGCGGGTGATCGTGATGGATCTGCTGCCAGCGCCGGAAGAGGTCGTCGCCTACGTCAAGGCCGGGGCAAAGGGATTCATCATGAAGGACGCGACGGTCGCGGATTTCGTGGGCACGGTGCGATCGGTCGCCAAAGGATCGGACGTGATTCCCCCCATCCTGGCGGGGACGCTCCTGTCGCACATCGCCGAGGACGCGGTGGTGCATCAGCGACCGGAAGCGGCGGACGCCGTGCGGATGACGAAGCGTGAGCAGGAGGTGATGCAGTTGATCACCGAGGGCTTGGACAACCGGGCCATCGCTCAGCAGCTCGGCGTCGCCGGCGACACCGTGAAGTCCCACGTCCGGAATATTCTCGAAAAGCTGACGCTGCACAGCCGGCTCGCGATCGCCGCGCATTCCCGTCGCAGCGACGCCGCCCGCCGCAACCCCTCCGTTTAATCGACGGGCCGCGCGCGTTTGCCGGGCGTGACGCTCGGCAACAAGACCCGCGCGGGCCCTGTGATCGCAAAGTCCATCTTCAGGCGCTTCAACTCCGCGTCGATTGCGCGATCGACGCCGCGGACCTCATGCGGGGCATCGGTGACGACCAGGATGTGAGTAATGCGGGCATCCTTGACGATCTGCCCCGTCCACAGGCGTCCGTTCCGCCGCGCCGCCAGCCGGGCGCGGCGGAGCAGCATCTTCACCTTTGCAAACCGTGGCTCCGGCTGCGGCGGATCGAGCTGATACGCATACGCCCAGCGCTCGGGAGCCCGCGGCCGTTGTTTCGGAGCCATGAGACCGTCCTCCGTTCCGCGGTGCGCTGGGGCTACGGATGCGCGCCGCTGGCCATGGCGAGCGGGCACGCGCCCACGCAGTCGCCCACGTGCGCGGTGTCGCCGGTCAGCGTCCCCGTCGCCGACCGCTCATCCGCCGAGCTGATCTTGATCTTCCCCACCGGCGCGGTCTCGCGGCGCAGCACGTTCCCCGTCGCGGGATCCTTAATCTCCCGCCCCGGGCGTACCACGACGTACTCGGTGCCGATCCGTACGCCGCCTGCCGTCCCGACGTTGATGACCAGTTGGTTTCCGGACACGTCGGCGACGAGCGCCGTGATCGCGGCGATGGTCTCCCGAACCTTGGGCGCCGCCGCTGCCAGCTCGATGACGAGGCTGTCCACCGCCAAGCGCGTCGCTTCGCCGAGGATGGTGCTGGCGAAGTTCGAGCTCGACATGTCGAGGACGCCGCCCACCAGGCCGCCGCCGCCGCCGACTGCGGCGCCGAGCATCAGCCCGGAGCGCTTCGACTCGCCCGTCCCCTGCGCCACCGCCAGAATCTCCCCGGTCCCAATGTCCACGATCCGCGCGTCGATCACCACCGTGGCCTTGGACGATTTGCGCCCCAGGCCGCCGAGCCCGATCCCCCCGAGGTGAAAGCCCCCGCCCCCCATGCCGACCTTCTTGTCGGCGCTCCCGAACTGGGTGATGGACCCGATGATGATCGCGTCCACGCCGAGCAGCCGGCCGAGCCTGGCGGCCGTGGAGGCATCGGCTCGCCCGTCCTGCTGGAGATTCTGCTCGTTCAGGATGCGTTCGATCTGGGTGCGCTCGATGACCGTGTAGGAGCCGTTCTGCATCAGCTCGGACACGAGCATGGTAGCGACGCCTTTCCCGATGTCCACGTCCGACCCATAGAGGCCGGTCACGTAGTTGTGCACGGTGCCGTAGTCGAAGTCGAGCACGGCCACGCGCCTGCGGGCGGATGTGGGGGCGGGGGTAGCCGGGGCCGGGGCGTTCTGGGCGTCCAGCGCGGGCGCGGCCAAGGCGGCGAGGCAGAGAACTAGGGCAAGGCGCTTCATAGGACGGCTCCTGTTGTGAGTGCAATCAGTCGTCCGCACGAACGCGAACGGCTCCAGTCTGGTACTCGAACGATGGCAGCGTTATCGTCTGAACTGATCAGCAAGCGACGTACTCTTTTCGGGGTAGAGGTTTGCCACAATGTTTGCCGGTCCATAGGAGCCAGTAGCTGCCAATGCAGTCGAGTGGGCGCACGTAAGTGCCGATAAAACAACGGCCCCGCATGGGGGCCGTTGAGTTTTCTTTGCCCGAACCGCTGCGCCCGACTGACTACCCGTTTTTCACCGGCTGATACGTATTGATCAACACCCCGCTGGGGTACGCGGTCGCACCGATCAACCGCAACGCCGTCCGGTCCTTGAAAATCCGCATGCCGCGCCCGATCGCGACCGGGTTCACGAAGATGTTGAATTCGTCGATCAGATCGTGCTCGATCAATGCGCTCACGAACGTCGGTCCACCGTAGACGACGATGTCCTTGCCGCGCTGACCCTTCAGCTGGTTGACTGCCTGGACCAGCTCGCCGCTCTCCAGCCGCACATTCTTGCCCTCGACACGCTTGAGCGTTTTGCTGAACACGACTTTCGGTGTGTCCACCACCTGCGCGCGAACACGTATTCAGGGCTCTCCGGTTGCACGGCCTCTAGTAGGGGCGCAGCATGCTGCGCCCCTACAGCCTGCGTCCCTACAGCCTACGACTCTGTTCGAGGGAACCACAACCGGCCGCGACGGGTAGATTGTGTTACTATATCGAGCATCGATATATCGCGAGGAGGGAGCATGGTCACGAAACGGCGGGCCGGCCGGCCGCCGGAAGCATACCTGCCGCTGCCGCCCGCAACGTTCCACATCCTGGTGGCGCTCGCGGACGGGGAGCTGCACGGCTACGCGATCATGAAGGGTGTGGCGGCGCGTTCCGAGGGCACCCTGCGGCTGGGGCCGGGGACGCTCTATGGCTCGCTGAAGCGGCTGCTGCAGGCGGGCCTCGTAGAAGAAGGCGGCGAGCGGGTCGACCCGGAGCGGGGCGACGAGCGACGCCGCTACTACCGACTGACACAGCTCGGCCTATCCGTGGTGCGCGCGGAGGCGCGGCGGCTCGACGCGATGGTACGTGCGGCACGGCGCAAGAAGCTGATCGGCGTGAGGCCTGCATGAGCGCCGAACGTATCTACCGTCTGCTGCTGCGTGCCTACCCGCCGGACTTTCGAGCCGAGTACGGACGCGAGATGGTGCTGCTGTTTCGGGACCAATGCCAGGAGAGCGATGTGCGAACTGTCGGCTTCTGGGCAAGGGTCTTGTGCGACGTCGCACGCAGCGCCCCGGCCCTGCGCGTAGAAGCGTGGCGTGAACGTGGGCGTGAGAGCACTCGAACCATGGAGGTGACTATGAAGCTCGCTGCAATGCTAACCGTATTGGTCGGCGCGTTTGGCATCCTGAATGCCATGGTAGAGTGGGGGGCAGCGTTGACGGGAACGATCGGGGGGATGCACGCGCTCGCGCTCGTGCTGGGCGTCTTGGCGAGTGCGCTGCTGCTCGGCGCCGGTGCCGCGATTCTGCGCCCGACGCAGCGGGGACTTCAAGCGGCGCGCCTCGCGCTGTTCGCCTCGCTCGTGCTGATCGTGGCCGCCCGGCTGCTGCATCCCTGGATGTCCGTTTTATCCCAGCTCGTCGGCATTGGATTGCCAGTTGCGATCCTGATCGCGCTGTACTGGCCACGTAGGGCCTCGCCTTCGGGGGCCGTATGACGTGCCGGAGGGGGTAGCGGGTCTTAACGCGGGCTACGAGGCTCCAACTGCCGCGCCCGCTCCGCGGAGGTTCGATACCGCGGCATGGGGCGCGCTCCGGCGAGGCGACCGGCCGCGCGTTTCTGGGTCAGTTGGATGAACTCGGGATCGTCGATGCCTCTGGCGGCAACACTGTCCCGATTCGCCGCCAGGGACTCGACGATCCGCCTGAGGCCGGCATCCTTCAGGACGACGGCGAGATCAATGGCGCGCCACACCGTCGTGAAATACTGCTTCCCGGTCAGTCGTTGCTTCACCGCGCGCCGAATGGCACTGACGGTCGCGGCGGACAGTGGTCGCGTCTCGTTGCCCTCAACCATGAACCGCAGGGTGATCAAGCCGTCGTTAACCGCTTCGTCGAGGCTTGCCGGATCGGTAACCACCCGGAGGACGTCCGGGGCGGCTCGTTCTCCGAAATCCGCCAAAGCATCCTGAACGAGCGTCGAACCGGTCCCGAGGGCTCCCGCCAGCGCCGGGATAGCCATGGGGTCCCCCAGCTGACTCACCACGTGCGCCACCTGTGCAACGAATTCCGGATCGACGACGTTTTCGACGGCCTCGTCACGCTGTGCGGCCTGACTGACAAGTCTGTTGTTTCGGTCGAGCACGGCAATCAGCGCCGCTCTGAGCTCCGGGCCGGTGTTCGGTGGCCCGAGGGCCCGCGCCTGCTCGAGGGCGCTGCTTTGGTCCTTTGGGTTCGTACTGAGGATCTGCCGTGCGAGCGCGTGCTGGTCGACCTGGGCCTGGGCGATCGCGGCCGTCCCGGTCAACGCGGCTAGCACCAGCAGCACAACGTGTCGTCGCCTATCCATCATGCACTCCTTCGACACTACCACGCCGCGTGATAGTGATGGTCCTTATACATACTCCATTTGAACGATTCCATCGGCCTCGGGACGGTGGCATCGGCGGCAGCCTTGAGCAGCTCGAACTCTGGTTTCTTCCAGTTCAGTCCGCCGTGATCGGCCGAGTACATGTCCCCGGCCCTCCCCTGCATGTGCAGGCTCTGCGGCACGCCGCCGACCGCCGCATTGCCGTGCGGGCAGCGATAGCCGGACGTGAGCAAAATGGCGCCGCGGTTGTAGTTCGTCCGCGTCGCCTCCAGCCCGGTCGTGAGGCCCGTGGTCACCAGACCCCACGGCCGGTGCGGGTTGCCCTGTTGCCACCCGCCGTTCAGCTCGCTCCAACTGAAGTGCGTCGATCCTCCGGTGCTGTCGAAAGCGGCGCATGTCGGACGGAACGTGACGTTGAAGGTCGCGTACTCGCCAATGATCTTCTGGACTGTGTCGGGACAGGCCGGTACGACGTCCGTCGCGAAATAGTCCCAATACAGCTCGGCGTTCGCCATGTCGGCATGGCCAGCCGCAAAGAGGCCGGCCTTGCCGGTGATCGCGGGGCCCGGGGTGCCGCCGTCCGGCCCGAACCAATTCGATGTCTCCTCGTGGTCCCAAACCGTAGGTTCGTCCGCACGCGCGCCCTGCCACACGCGATAACGGATCGTACCATCGGGGCCTGAAATCGTGTGCGACACGTGGATCCACACCCACGCGCCGCCCTCCAATCCGTCGTTCAGGGCGCCGAACCAGATGCCGCTGGCGAAGTTGTCGAAGTAGCGCACGATGAAGAACCCGTTGTTCACCGACCCCAGCGCGTTGCGCACGAGCGCGAAGCCATTGAGCCGTCCGGTTTCGTCCGGCTGCTGAATGAACCAGGCAACGCCAACGCGCGGGTGGTTCGCGGCAGGGGGAATCCACAGATGCGTGACAATGTCGAGGGGCGGTTGGAGGATCGGCGGCGCATCCCATTGGATCGCCCGTTCGTCCTGATCGGTCGCCGGCGGATTCTCGAGTTGCACCGCTCGTCCGTTCAACGATCCGGGCACGCTCTTGACCCGCCAATCCCCGAGGATCGGCGTGCCACCACTCGGCCAACGCTGAATGCGCGTCCAATCGGCCTCGTGGAGGAGCTGGCCCAGGGGATACTGCTCGAATCCGGTGGCGAACGACGTCTGAGAGACCGACGAGATGAGCGGCGCGCCGTCAGATGCTGCCCGATGATCGGTGACGTCACCGAGATCGCAGGCGGTGAGCAGCAGCGCAACTGTCACCGCGATTGCCCGTCCGTGCCTGATCGAGACCATGTTGCACCCGTCGCTTGGTCCTTTACTCATTATAGGGGGGTGTACCGGAGCCTGCTATGGTACTCACGTTACCACGCCCGGCGCCCGCGCATCTTCATGCATCAGGACAAGGGAGCTCCCGATGCCGCGGTCACCGCTGGGCGTCACTTTCACCTGCCCCAATTGTCACCAGCCCGTGGATCCTGCCAAGCCGAACGCGATGATGAGCGCCGCGACCAACGAGTGGCAGCACACAGATTGCTGGCGAGCCACCGCGCCCATCGTGCCGCCGGACGCGACAGTTAACAACGACCAGCCGCGAAAATCCGAATGATTTGCTAACCGGCCCCAGCCGTCTGCCGCTCCACTCCGCACGATCATAATCGTTTCGTTGTCCCCCGGGCTGTGCGGGGAATCCCGCAAAACACCGCACTCGCTGCTCAATTCGACATGTGACCCGTTTTTTGGGTCAGTGTGATAGGACGATGGAGGATCGTCAGTTGTCCGCGATGAGCAGCCGTAAGCATAGTTGTTGCAGTTAGCAGTGATGCTTCCGGAGGCACCGCATGAATCGCACCGGTTTCACGCTCATCGAACTCCTTATTGTGGTCGTGATCATCGGCCTGCTCGCCGCGATCGCCATCCCCAAGTTTGGCAACACAAAGGAGAAGGCGTACATCGCGTCGATGAAGGCGGACCTCCGGAACCTGGTGACCGCGGAGGAGGCCTACTTCTCCGACTCGACGGCGTACACCGAGCAAACGGACTGCAACACCCCGCCGGCAGGGGGGAACGCCGCGTGGTGCGCGTCGCGCGGCAACACCCTCGACAAGCTCAAGGTGCGTCAAGGCGGCTGGACGGCGCGCATGACGAACGCGAACACCAAAATAGAATGTGGGATCTACGTCGGCGGGGCGGCCCCATTCCCGCCGGCGAAGCAGTCGGATCCAGAAGCTGCGCCGGTCTGTCGATAGGATTTGATCGCTGGTTGAGACTCCGCGCCACGTTGTTGCGATGGCCGCCGCGCACGCCTACGTTCCAAACATGCCGCCAGCGCACAATCTGGAAGACGTTCTCCCAGGATTCACCCGCAACCTCGGCGCACTCTTGGGACCACAGTGAGCACCAAACGAGGGGCCACGTGGTATCGCTGGGACCAACTTCCCCTCGAGCACGTGAACGAGCGCCTGTCGCGTCGCCTCATCACCGGCGACCAGATGATGCTGACGCACGTGTATCTCAAGAAGGGCTGTGTCGTCCCCAAGCACTCCCACATGAACGAGCAGCTCACCTACATCCTGGAGGGGGCGCTGCGGTTTCTGGTGGGCGACGACGGCGCCGAAGAGATCGTCGTGCGCGCGGGAGAGGTGCTCCATCTGCCGGGCAACCTGCCCCACGAGGCGCACGCGCTGGAGGATACGCTCGATGTCGACATTTTCTATCCGCCGCGCGAGGACTGGCTGACAAAAACCGACGCGTATCTACGGAAATAGCAATGTAGGGGCGCAGCATGCTGCGCCCCTACCCACACATCATGGCGGAATCATCAGCGTGATTGCATCCCCCGGCGACACCGTCATCGTCTCGGTCCGCTCCACAGCCGCATTCCCGATCGAACGGATCTCGAAGACCAGCTGCGTGGAGTAGTGGACGGTCGCGCGTGGCAGCGTGAATACCTCCGTGTGCCCGCCATTGACGCTGCCCAACCGGAAGCGTTGGCCACTACTGACCACGAACACGGTCATGTCGAGCACGTTGTCGTTCACGACTTTCACCGTCGTCGCCGGTTCCGTCGCGGGCGTGGTGGGCGGCGCCGAACGCGCCGCGTGACTACACGCGGCAGCGAGCAGTGCCCCCGCCAGGGCGAGAAACCTTGCGTTCACTCTTCCTCCTTGGTCGACCTGCGTGAACCTTAATCTCTGGACGAGGCTGCGCAGAACCTTCAATTGGTCGCTCGCCGCCTACGTGCTCGCGATCCTCCTCGTGACGCTGCAAAAGGGAGTCATCACCGGGCATGCCGCGAACTACATGCTGTTCCGGGAGACGTTCTACCGTCTCATCTCGGGTGCAGACATCTACTATCCCCCGCCGGGGGAGATCCGCGACTTTCTGTACAGTCCCACCTTCGCGCTGTTGTTCGCCCCGTTCGCGATCTGGCCATTCCCGCTCGGCTTGCTGCTCTGGACCGGCGTGAATGCCCTGGCCGTCTACTACGGGATCACGCGGTTGCTGCCGGCGCGAGAAGCGCGATTCGCACTCGCCATCGTGCTGCTCGACGTCGTGCGCTCGCTCCAGGCCTCCCAGAGCAACGCGCTCGTCGCCGGTCTCATCCTCATCGCCTTCGTCGCGCTCGAACGGGGGCGGGAAGCGACGGCCGCCACCGCGGTTGTCACCGGCGCGCTCATCAAAGTCTACCCCATGGCCGCGGGGACGCTCGGGATATTTTCGCCGCCCGCGCGGCGCGTTCGATTCCTCGTGTGGTCCCTCGTCATCGGGCTCGCGCTCGCCGCCCTCCCGCTGCTCGTCCTGTCTCCCGCCGCGGTCGTTGCGGTCTACAGGGAGTGGTTTGCGATTCTGCAGCGCGACACCGTGTTGCAGGGCCAGTCGGTGATGCGGATCCTCTCCGACTGGTTCGGCATCGCCGTGCCGAACTGGGCGATCCAGCTCGCCGGGACGCTGCTGCTCCTCCTTCCGGTGGCGCTGCGCCGGGATCGGTGGGCCGACGGTCGTTTCCGCAGATTGTTTCTCTGCTCCCTGCTTGTGTTTCTCGTGATCTTCAACCATCAAGCGGAGTCCCCCTCGTTCGTGGTCGCGACCTGTGGGATCGCCATCTGGTACGTCTCCAGCCGGCGGGAATGGTGGCGCGGCGCGTTGCTGGCGCTCACCCTCCTCGCCGTCACCGTGTCGCACCTGGTTTTCTTCCCACACCAGTTCTACCAGGACGTGATCAAGGCCCACGCCCTGGACGCCTTTTCGTGTGCGCTCGTGTGGTTCGTCATGCAGGTGGAGCTCTGGAGCTGGCCGAGATCACAACTGGCCGAAGTGACGCAGCGCGATGTCGCCGCGGGTGAAACGGGCCTGGACCTCCACTGACCGCAGTGCGGCGAGCTCCCGCTCGCGCGGACCTGCGTAGTCGTCCCACGCTCCCAGAGCGGCATCGGCGTGTCCCGGGTGGACCATGAGCTCCGTCGCGCCGCACGGGAGGTGGTCGAGTATCTGCAGGAGACCGAGCTCGTAGTCCGGTGCATGCATGAGCGACAGGCCGCGAAACTGCCGCACCAGGCGGACATCATCTCCCCAGTCACCCCGCGCCGCCACGATCCACGCGGCGCCGAGACAGATCCGTTTTATCGACACTCCAGGTTCGCGCGGCACGCGGACGGCGCGGACGCCGGCCTGCCGCGCGACGGCCACGACCGCGCGCCAGATCCCCGGGAGCATGTGGACATGGCGATGGCTGTCGATGTGGGTGACCGCGATGCCCGCCGACTGGAGGCAGGCGAGCTGCGCCGTGCATTCGATCGCCACGTGCTCTGGGTCGATTTGCCCGGCCAAGGTTCGCCGCACGAGACGGGACAGCGGGTAGAACGCCCCGGTACGCGGATCCCACAGGCTCGCCACGGCCGCCCGCGGCGCGACGGGCGCGCCCACGGTGAGATTCGCGTGCAACCCGATCCCGAGTCGCGGGGCCCGCTGCGCCCGGGCGATCGCGTCGCCAAAGCCCGGTGCGTTGGCGAGGAGCGAGGTCGACGTGACGCTGCCCACCTCATGCGCTTCGATGATGCCCCGATTCACTCCCGGCGAGAGTCCAAAGTCATCCGCATTGACGACCAGTCGCCGCTCAGCGATAACGGCCCCGGAGGCTGTTCCAGCGGATCCGCACGAGGTCGCCTAACATCGTGACGGCGTCCCGCGCGAAGCGCAGCGTGCTCGGTTCATGATCGTAGCGGTAGTGCACCGCCTTCTGCGAGATGGTGAGGCCGTGCTGGCGCGCGACGTACAAGAGCTCGACGTCGAACCCAAATCCCGGCACCGTCAAGCGAGGGAACACGATTTCAGCGGCGCGTGCGGTGAAGCCCTTCAGCCCCGCCTGGGTATCGAGGATTCCCGGCAGCAGTCCATGCCGGACCGCCCAGTTGAAAGTCCGGCTCATCACGTGACGGGTGTAGAGATAGCGGAAGAACTCGGGGCTGATATCGTAACGCGAGTCGGGCAGGACTCGGCAGCCGATGACGACGTCGCTCCCCGTCTCGAGTTGCCGCGCGGTGTCGGCGACATCGTCGAGCGAGTACGCCAGGTCGGCGTCCGTGAAGATCCGCAGGCGTCCCGTCGCGGCCTGCATGCCACGCGCGACCGCGCGCCCCTTGCCGCCGTTGCGTTCGTTGACGAGCAGCTTCACCCCGAGCGTGCACGCCGCGAAATCGCGCAACAGCGTCGCGGTGTGGGGATTGCTGCCATCGTTCACGAGCACGAGCTCGGTACCGGTGGGTTGTCGCGGCAGCCAGTCGCTCAGCTCCGCGAGACTGCCGGGCAGCGAGCCGGCCCCGTTGTACACCGGGATGACTAATGAGAGTCGGACGTCGCTGTAGATCGCCGGATGCCTGTGGATCCCGTAATGCAACCTTCGCCAGGAGGAAACAGTGACACCCCCGGTAGCGACTTGCTACGTCATCCCTCCCAACCGCTGGAAGTAAAGCGCAACCTGGGGGTTGCATTTAAAGGGAGGGCCTGGTATGATACGCAACACGAATGTTGCATATCACAAAACAGAGGAGTCGAGCCATGGCTGTGAAACAAGCGCCCAACGACACGAAGAGCACCGATCGGATCGAAAAACGGGTCGTGCTCCGCGCGCCACGCACCCGCGTGTGGCGCGCCCTCACGAACGCGGAGGAGTTCGGCACGTGGTTTCGGGTCAAACTCGACGGCGCCTTTACCGAAGGCAGGTGGATCCGGGGCCGGCTGGCGGTACCCGGGCACGAGGGTGTGACGCTGGAAATGCTGATCGAGCGCTCGCCGGCGGCACTGAACTGACGATCGTCGAGTCCGGGTTCGATCGCATCCCGCCCGCCCGTCGCGCCGAAGCGTTCCGCATGAACGACAACGGGTGGACTGGGCAGATCAAGCATCTCGCGAAGTATGTCGAGTAAGCACAGCGCCGCGCCCCTGTTCGCCGCGCTCGGTGACGCGACGAGGCTCCGCCTGCTGGGACGCCTCGCAGGCGGGCCGCTGTCGATTACTCGTCTGAGTGAAGGGTCGGGGGTGACGCGTCAGGCGATTACGCGTCACCTCCACGCACTCGGCGACGTGGGGCTCGTGCGCCACGCCCGCCGAGGGCGTGAGCGGGTCTGGGACTTGGACCGCAAACGCCTCGAGTACGCCAAGCGATACATCGACCAAATCGCGGCGCAATGGGATGACGCAGCCGAACGCTTGCGGGCGTTCGTCGAAGACTAACAAGGGAGAAGAGCGATGACGCAGCACAAGACCGGGACACGTGAACAGTGGCTCGCAGCGCGGCTCGAGTTGCTCCAGGCCGAGAAGGAGCTGACGCACCGCAGCGACGAGCTGGCGCGCCGACGGCAGGACCTGCCGTGGGTTCGGGTCGACAAGCAGTACAAATTCGACACCGATGAGGGGAGCGCCTCACTCGCAGACCTCTTCCGAGGGCGCTCGCAGCTCCTCATCTACCACTTCATGTTCGGGCCCGACTACACCGCCGGCTGTCCGTCCTGTTCGGCGATTGCCGATGGTTTCAACGGCTCCGTCGTGCACCTGGCCAACCACGACGTCACCCTCGCTGTCGTCTCGCGCGCGCCGATCGCGAAGCTGCAGGCGTACAAGCGCAGGATGGGTTGGAGCTTCCCCTGGGCGTCGTCGTCCGGAAGCGACTTCAACTCCGATTTCCAGGTGGGCTTCACGAAGGAGCAACAGCGCTCGGGAGTCGCCGAGTACAACTACCGTGCCGCGGGTCATGGTCCGCCGCCGGACGCAGGCGAGGTACCTGAGGTTGCCGAGATGGCGGCCACGACCGGAACCGATGTCGCGACGTATCTGCGAGAGGCGCCGGGCATGAGCGCGTTCGCGCGGGAGAACGGCGTCGTCTACCACACCTATTCCACGTATGCGCGCGGCGTGGACGGCCTCTGGGGCATGTACCAGTGGCTCGATCGCGCACCCAAGGGGCGCAACGAGACTGGCTTCTGGTGGCGCCGCCACGACGAGTACCCCAAGGGATGAGCGAGATGCCGATGTCCGAACACACATGGCTCGGCGCCGCCGCGTCGTTCCTTGGCATGTGGGTCGTGATGATGGTGGCGATGATGCTGCCGTCCTTGGTCCCGGCGCTGTGGCGCTACCGGCAGGCCGGCCTTGGCCGGCTGACCGCGCTCGTGGCCGTAGGCTACTTCTTCGTCTGGACGGTGTTCGGAATGGCCGCCTTTCCGCTGAGCGCCGCGCTGGCGCGCGCCACACCGATCGTGGTCGGTGTGGTCGTCGTGATGGCCGGCTTCCTCCAGCTCACTGCCTGGAAGGCACGTCATCTCGCGTGCTGCCGGGCGGCACCCGTGCCCGGCCGTACCGCCTGGCAACACGGGCTGAGCCTCGGCATCCACTGCACCAAGTCCAGTGCCGGGCTGATGGCGATCCTCTTGGGTCTCGGGGTCATGGACCTGCGCGCGATGGCAGTCGTGGCAGCTGCTATCACCGTCGAACGTCTCGCGCCCGCCGGTGAACGCGTCGCGCGAGCCACCGGGGCCGTCGCCATAGCGGCGGGGCTTCTTCTGATCGCGCGCTAGGACGGCCCTCGGCCGAACGCCACTCCTCGCCGCTCCGGGCCCGCCACCGCCACCACCGCGCCCACGATGAACACCAGCGCCGCCGAGAGCGCCATGGTCTGCGCGTAGCTCGTATGCGCCGCGAACAGCGCCTGCACGTGGGGGATCTGGCTCGCGATCGCCACGCCGCACTGGTAGGCGAACCCGGGTAAGAAGCCACGCACGCCGTCCGGCGCGAGCTCGTTGATGTGCGCCGGAATGACTCCCCAGGCCCCCTGGACGAAGAACTGCATCGCGAAAGCGCCGAGCACGAGCAGCGGCGTGGCGGGCGCGAATGCCCAGATCGGGATGGCGAGCAGCGCGCCCACGAGCGCCAGGCCGATGGTGCGCCGGCGGCCCAGCCGGTCGGAGTAGAGACCGCACAGCACGCCCCCGGCGAGCGCGCCCACCTGGGAGAACGCCGTCAGGGCGGCGCGCGCCGTGGGGCCCCATCCCCAATCCCGCTGGAGAAAGGTGGGATACATGTCCTGCGTGCCGTGCGAGACCATGTTCATCATCGCCATCAGGCCCGTCAGATAAAGGAAGAGCTTCCAGTTTGACGCGATCGCCCGGCCCAGGTGCGCCCAGTTCTCGTGACGGGTCGCGCGCCACACGTCCGACTCCTGCACGCGGGCGCGCACGAAGAGGGCGAGCAGCGCCGGCAGGCCGCCGATGAAGAACAGCGGCCGCCACCCCCAGTGGGGGAAGACGAGCAGGTAACACAGCGCCGCCAGCAGATAGCCGGCCGCATAGCCCTGTTGCAGCAGGCCCGACATGACGCCGCGCAGTCGCGGCGGCACCTTTTCCATGACGAGCGAAGCGCCCACGCCCCATTCCGCGCCCATGCCGATCCCGAACAAGGCGCGCAGCACGAGAAAGGTGGTGTAGTTCGGCGCCAGGCCCGACAGCACCTCGATCACCGAATAGAACACGAGGTCTGCCATCAGCGGGATCTTGCGGCCGTAGCGATCGGCGAGCAGGCCAAAGATGAATGCGCCCACGGGGCGGAAGGCGAGGGTAAGCGTGATCGAGAGGGCGATCGCGGCGTCCGACTTGCCGAAATCCTTCGCGATGGCCGTCAGCGTCATCACGACCAGGAAGAAATCGAACGCATCGAGCATCCAGCCGAGGAAACCGGCGGCGACCGTGGCGTTCTGATCGCTGGTGGCAGCGCGTGGCGTTGTCATCGTGCCGTGGGTCGAGGGACCGTTCGATTAGGCAAACCGCTCGAACCGATACGCCAACGCAGGGCCGCCCTTTCCCTCGTATGCCAGCTGCGCGATCAGCAGCGTGAAGGGTTCGGTGTAACGCGCGACGCGCAGTGGCCCAGCGTCTACCGGATCGAATCCCACGTCGCGAATCAGCTCGGCCGCAGTTTTCTTGCTCTTCGGCTCGTCCCCGCAGTACACGAGGCTGGGTTTCGTGGCGTTGCGTCGCCGCTCGAAAACGTCAAACAGCACCTCGCTCGGCACGGTGCCGAAAGACGACACCACCCGCGCCTTTGGGACCTTCTTTGCAAGCTCCTCCGCGCCGGAGGAGGTGTGGGCGACGACTAGGCCCGTGTCGTCCGCATTCATCGGCAGCGAGCAGCTCACGATGACCTTGCCCGACACGTCGCCCGCTTGCTTCAAGACATCGTCGACACGGGACCAGTGTACGGCCAACAAGAGTGCGTCCGCGTCCCGCGCCGCCTCAGCGGGCGTCCCTGCCCGCGCCTTCTTCCCCGCGCCTCGTGCGAGTTTGTCCAGCTTGTCCTTGCTATGTGAATAGCTGAACACCACGTCATGCCCCGCACGCGCGAAGATCGTGCCGAGCTTGCCGCCCATCAGTCCTGAACCGAGAATGCCGACTCGCATCTCAGAGCCCCGTGCGTTTCTCGAGCTGTTCCGGGTAGCGCGCGCCCTGGATCGTGATGTGTGAGGCGGCGCTCTCGATTTCGCGCAGATCCTCGTGGCTCAGCTTGATCGCCGTCGCTCCGATGTTCTCGTCCAGGCGGGCCAGCTTCGTCGTGCCTGGGATCGGCACGATCCACCGCTTCTTGGCCAACAGCCAGGCGAGGGCGATTTGCGCCGGTGTCGCCTGCTTCTTTTCCGCAATGCTCCGCAGGACATCCACGATCGTGCGATTCGCCTTCCGCGCCTCAGGCGTGAAGCGCGGCACGATGTTGCGGAAATCGGAGCTCACGAACGTCGTCTTCTCGTCGATCGTGCCCGTCAGGAACCCCTTGCCGAGGGGACTGAACGGCACGAACCCGATGCCGAGCTCTTCCAGGGTTGGCAGTAGCTCTTCTTCAGGGCGTCTCCACCACAGCGAATACTCACTCTGCACCGCGGTCACCGGCTGCACCGCGTGCGCGCGGCGGATCGTGCGCACGCCGGCTTCCGACATGCCGAAGTGCTTCACCTTGCCTTGGGCAATCAATTCCTTGACCGTTCCCGCCACGTCTTCGATCGGCACGGTCGGGTCAACCCGGTGCTGATAGTAGAGGTCGATCACATCGGTCCTGAGCCGTTTCAGGGAACCCTCCACGCTTTGCCTGATGCGCTGGGGCTGGCTGTCCTGCACCTGTTGTCCGTTCTCGATTCTGATGCCGAACTTGGTGGCGATCACCACCTGCGCGCGCAATGGCGCCAACGCCTCGCCGACGATCTCTTCGTTGGTGTACGGACCGTAGATTTCGGCGGTATCGAAGAATGTGACGCCGCGTTCGACGGCCGTGCGGATGAGCGAGATCATCGCCTGCTTGTCCGGTGGGAGACCGTAGCTCTGGCTCATCCCCATGCAGCCGAGCCCCAGCGCCGAAACTTCGAGCCCGCGCTTTCCGAGCTGCCGCTTGTGCATCAGTGCTCCTTTGCCGGAGGGGTTCTCTCTGCCAATCGTAACGGGACGGCGCGGGCGTGAGTAGCGGGTAAACGCGAAGGGTGTGTGAGCCTCCCGAGACTCCGGGGGAGTCTCGGGAGACCTCGGCGGCCTCGTTACCAGGCGATTGCGTAATTAGAGAAAGCCTCAACCAGCAGTTCGAACAGCGTCATTGAGCGTCACCTCCTCCCAGACTTTGAGCGGTAGTTGACAGGGTCACCCATGCAGAGAGCGCGTGCCTCTAACAGCGCCGCATCTCCGGCGGTACCTTTCGCACGAGGGGCAACGTGGCCTGCCGACCTCACCGCGATCTCAACACGTTGTTCCGAACACGCTTAGGAGGGTGAGGGGGAATGGTCGCGCAGTTTCAGCTCAACCTTTTCGGGTCCCCCCAACTCGTTCGCGGCGGCTCCTCGCCCGTCCGCTTCCGGACCAAGAAGCATCTGGCCGTTCTGCTCTACCTGCATGTCGAGGGACGGGCGCGCTCGATCCCGCGTGATCGCCTGGTCGATCTGCTGTGGCCCGAAGTCCCGCCCGATAAAGGCCGGCACTCGCTGTCGCAGGCCCTGCTCGCGATTCGGACTCGCCTGGGCACAGGTGCGGTGACTGGTCGAGAGCACGACGTGCAGCTGCTTGCAGAGTTGCCGTCGGACCTGTCGGCGCTGCGCCAGGGGCAAGCCGCGACGGGACGCTTGGCGGAACCGCTGCAGGGACTCGACGAGTGCGGGGGTGCGGAGTTCGCCCACTGGGTGGACGGCGCGCGCATCCGGCTGAAGGCCCAGGCACGTGACGCCCTCCGCGCGGCGCTCCAGACGGTGCGAGCCAAGGGCAATCTGTCGGAGACGCATCGTCTCGCGACCGCGCTCTACGACGTTGACCCGCTCTGCACGGACGCGGTCTCCGCGCTCGCCGAGCGGGCGCTGCTCGACGGGGATACGGTGGCCGCGATGCGGTTACTCAAGGATCACGGGCGGCGCGCCCAGTCGGAGCTCGGAACCAATCCGAATCCCGAGATCGCCCGGCTCGTCCGGCGGTTGGAGCGCGGGGAACGCCCCCCGTTGCTGGCTCAGGTCGCTCCGATCCCCGAGCTCGGTCGCCCGCATGTCCTGGTGGGCCGAGAGCTCGAGCTGGCACGACTCGAAGCGACGTGGAATCGTGTTGCCGGCGCTGGTTACCAGACGTGTTTGGTGATTGGCGCGCCGGGCATCGGCAAGAGCTCGCTGATTCGGTGCTTCGCCACGTCGCTGGAGGCGCGCGCGTGGCCGGTCTTCGTGGTGTCGTGTCAGGAAATCGGCCAGGGCATTCCCTA
>WNGO01001391.1_pt1 | contig 20896 bp, 14 predicted proteins | sample 5400511 | NCBI WGS metagenome assembly WNGO01 (sample SAMN13153380, study PRJNA577476) | soil metagenome | isolation source: 20 cm soil or saprolite under Garry oak tree replicate 2 | place: USA:California | collected 2016-06-15 | reverse complement strand
GATTCGCTGTATCCACCAGCATCTCGGGGAAGGGGATCTCCATGAGAGTGAAAAGCAACAAGGCGCTACGCAGAAGTGCGCGGCTGGCTCGACGAGCGTCCGTGTCAGCCGTCGCTGCGCTGCCTGCGCAGGCATCGATCCTGCGACGGCCGGGGCTGCGACTCGGGGCCGCAAACAGCATTGCCGCCGCAGTGGCCGGGATTCTCTGGGGCTCCGGCGGCGCAGCCTACGCGCAGCAGCCGGCGCCAGCGGGCGGTGAGCCGGCCGAGGCGCTGCAGGAGGTCGTAGTCACTGCGAGTGCGACCGGCGTGAAGAAGCTCGATGCGAGCTACAACATCGTCGCCGTGGACGCCGAACAGATCAAGGAAGCGAACCCTAAGAGCACCGCTGACATTCTCAAGGTGTCGCCGGGCATCTGGCCGGAATCATCCGGCGGTCAGACCGGCGCCAACATCGAGATCGCCGGCATTCCGGGCGGCGGCGACGCGCCTTACTTCACCAACATGATCGAAGGGATGCCGCTGTACGGCATGCCTTCGCTTTCCTTCATGGACTCGAGCTCGTTGTTCCGTCTCGATAACACGATTCAGCGCGTCGAAGTCGTGCAAGGCGGCCCGGGCGCCGTGTTCGGTCCGGGACAGATGGGCGCCACGGCCAACTTCCTCCTGAGGCGCGGTACGGCCGAGCCGAGCGGCGAGGCGGGGGTCACGTACGGCAACGAGCACTTGATCCGGGTCGACGGCTTCTACGGCTTCCCGGTCATACCGGGGTGGCTCGCGAGTGTCGGCGGCTTCTACCGGTCATCGGACGGTGTCCGCTCGCCGCAGTTCAAGGCCGACGAGGGCGGCCAGATCACGGCGACCCTGACCCACGATCTCGATGGCGGGTCGCTCATGTTCTGGGCCCGCGGGCTGGACGACAAGAATCAGTTCATCGTGCCGGTTCCAGTGATTCAGTCTGGCAGCGACAGTTTCGGCGCCTATCCGGGCTTCGACCCCCTCACCGGCTCCTATGGGAGCCACGCCATCCAGCATGTGACGATCCCGAATCCGGGCGGCGGTTTCGAGGGTGCCGATCTCGCCAACGGGCGCGGCGGACAGCTGTACTACTTCGGCATCAAGTGGGACCAGAAATTCGGCGACTGGTCGGCGCTCAACAACTTCCTGTTCGACGGCGGGCACCTCAACACCAATGCCCTGTTCTCGGGCCCGAACCCGAGACCGCTCAGCTACTACCTGAACGGCTGCAGCGCCGCGCAGCCGGCCGGCTACTGCAACGCCGGAGCGCCGGTCGATTCCAACAACCTGAGTTTCACGCTTAACCCGGGTGCGGCCGGAACCCCGGCAGACCCGTTCCAGGTCTACAGCGCCAACGCCAGTGCCGTTAGTGCGGTCACGTGTGATAACAACAATAAAAATTGCAAGATCACGCACCCGACCCCCGCGATCGCGGCCGCGTACGCCGGCGCTGGCGGAGCGGTGCCGCTGAGTCAGAGCGTCATCCGGCAGGGTTGGTGGTACATCCAGAAGCAGCTCCAAAGCTTCGTCGACGAATTTCGCGTGAGCAAGACGATCTTCGAGGGCAACACCGTGACCGGTGGCGTCTACCTCGCCCGGTACAGCGATGACGACAACTGGTCTCTCGGGAACGGGATGTTGATGACGAACACGCCCAATGCCACCGGGGTCGCATTGAATACGGTGATTGGCGGCACCGCCTACAATGTGACCAGTCCGCAGGGCATCGTCGACTCGAACGGCAACTACAACATCCTCGCGCACGGCAACGCCACGAACATTGCCGGCTTCCTGTCGGATTCATGGAAGGTCAACCAGTGGATCTTCGACGCCTCCGCACGAGTCGAGAACATCGATGTGCATCAGCGCACCTGCAACCGAACCAGCACACAGATGCTGACCGCCTCCGACCTCTGGGCCAATGCGGTGCCGCTCTGCAACGGCACCTGGGACTTCGAGGACTACAAGACGACCAAGCCGTCGTTCACCGGCGGCGCAAACTACGAGTTTGCCAGCAATATGAGCGCGTATGTGCGTGCGAACACCGGTGTGCATTTCAATGACTTCGACAGATTCAAGTTCCAGAACGCAATGGCATACCTCGATGTCAGTGCCTACAAAAAGCAATTCACGGGTCTGCAATACACGCCAAGCGACCCGAATGGGAACCCGCTGGCCGGCCAAACAGCCATCTATGGCGCGGACTCCAAGGGCATCGATTTCATCGGCAGCATGACGCCGATCGAGCATTTCACCGTCAGGATCGTCGGCGACTACATGGACGGCACCTACTCGGATTACCATGGTTGCCTGAAGTACACCGACATCTTGGGCAACCTGGTTGCGTGCGCCTCGCCCAACGGTGCGCCCCTGCAGCGCCAGCCGAAGTTCCAGGTCCGGATCACGCCGAGCTACACCCAACCGTTCCCCTGGGGGGATGTGACCGGATGGGTGACGTATGAGCACGCCGGCCAGCGCTACGAGGACATCGTGGGCGGACAACCACTCGGCAGCTACTACATGCTCGGGGCCGGTCTCGTCGCGACCTTCCAGAAGAACTGGGAGCTGCGCGTCCAGGGCACGAACCTGACCAACGAGATCGGCCTCACGGAAGGCAATGCCCGCAAGCTCGGTGCGGCGACTGGCCTCGGCAATGTGCTCCTTGCCCGGCCGATTGAGGGTCGCGAAATCAGCTTCACGGCCCAGTACAAGTTCTGATCGCTAATAAGACGCCCCCTCGCGCACCTGTGGCGCGAAGGGGGCGCGCGGCCGCGGGGGGCGGCGGCTACTGCATTCCGGACGATTGAGGGAGAATCCGGCGAGCTGAGGTCGGCCTGCCGGACGCGATAGACCATGCCCGTGACGACCCCTGCGCTCATCGAGGCCATGCGGCGCATCAGCGAGCTGCTGCGAACCGGCGCTTACCGCGCCGCACACGACGAGCTCGAACCGATCGTCGCGGCCAACCCCGCCTTCGTGGAAGCGCTGCGCCTGCTCGCGGGCGCCAAGCAGGCGCTGGGCGATCCCGCGGCGGCGGAGGCGCTCCTGCGCCGGGCACTCGCCCTGGATCCGAACTGGATGCCAACGCTCACCACGCTCGGCGAGCTGTTGCTCGGCAACGGTCGGGGGAGCGAGGCCGAGCCGCTGCTGCAGCGTGCGGCGGCGGGCGCGCCCCCCTATCCCCGTGCGGCCCTGCTGCTCGCCCGCTATTACAACGACACGGGCCGACCGGGGGAGGCGCTCGCCGCGGCCGCACCGCTCTGCCTGAGTGGCAAGGCCGATGCGGAGCTCGCGGCGCAGCACATCGCCGCACTCGCCGCGCTCGGCCGTCAGGAGGAAGCGGTCGCTGCTTACCGGAGGATCATGTCCGCGGCGCCGGACAACCTCGCCGCGGCCCACGCGCTGGCCATTGCCCTGAATACTGCCGGGCAGCCGGCCGAAGCCGCGCAGGTCGCACAGCGGACGCTCGCGCGCGGGCACCTGAGCGCGGCGCTTCATAACACCTACGCCCGCAGCCTGATCGCGCAAGGCGCCCTCGACCGTGCCGAGGAGGCGCTCCGCGAGTGCCTCGAGCTCGAGCCGCGGCTCATCGAGGCGCAAACGAGCCTCGCGCAACTGGTTTGGATGCGCACCGGGGATCTCACGCAGGCCACCACGGCGCTCGGTCAGGCCCTGCAGCGCTTCCCTGGCGACGACACGCTCCGGGCAGCCAAGGCGGCCATCCTGCAGGGCGCCGGGGACGCGCGCGCGGCCTACGCGTGTCTCGCTCCCGCGGCGGCGCGCGCGCAGGCTCCGCCGATGCTGCTCATCCGCGCAGGCCTCGCGGCGCTCGAGTTCGATCCGGCGACCGCGGTCGGTCTCGCCGAGCGGGCGTTGCGGCTCCTGCCGGATAATGCGCCGGCCCGAAACCTGCTGGCGGCGGCCCAGCTCGGCGTCGGCGACGCCCGCACCGCTCTGATCCACTGCGAGAGGCTGCTGGCGGACGCCCCCGATGACCAATATCTCATCGCGCTGCAGACCACCGCCTGGCGGCTGCTCGGCGACGAGCGCTACGTACAGCTGTGCGACTACCGCAATCTCGTGTTGCCGTTTCAGCTCGAGGCGCCGCCGCCGTGGCAGGATTTAGCTAGCTTCCTCGCCGACGTCAGGGTGAGCCTCAACCGCCTTCACGACCCCAAGGGTCATGCGCTGCTCTTTCAATCGCTGCGCCATGGCACCGAGACCACCGCCGATCTGACGCGCAGTGCCGACCCGGCGATCCGCGCGCTGTTCGGCACCTTTGCCGCGCCCATCCGCCGCTACCTCGAGCACATCGGCCACGGCTCCGATCCCTTGCGCCGCCGCAACAGCGGCCGCTGGCGCTTCAACGGCAGCTGGTCTGTGCGGCTGCGCAGCTCGGGGTTCCATACCAACCACGTTCATCCGCGCGGCTGGATTTCCTCGGCTTGCTATATCGAGCTACCGAACAGCATGAGCGATGCCGGGAGCGAGGAGGGCGTGCTCACCTTCGGGGAGCCGAGCCTCGTGACGACCCCGGCGCTCAGCCCCGAGTACTCGGTGCGTCCCGCGGTCGGCATGCTGGTGCTGTTTCCGTCGTATTTCTGGCATGGCACCGTGCCTTTTTACAGCGACCAGGCCCGCCTTACCGTGGCGTTCGACGCCGTACCGGACCGCCAGCGCTAGCGGCAGGCGGCGCTCGGCTCAACGCCCGACGTGTGCCACGAAGAAGTTGGCAATCCCCAGCATCACCGCCATCTGCCCGAGGAGCGCCGCATACATCTGGCGCGAGATGCTGCCAGCGTCAATGGCGGGTTCTGTCCGTCTGAACGCGATCGTGATGCGGGGCTCGTCGCTGTCGTGAGGCTCGACGTAGTGTTCCATCCAACAGGGGAACAGCACCAGGAGCCCCGCGCTCGGGGTGAGGTGGATGTCGGCGTGGCCGTTCGGCACGCCTCCCTTGACGAAGCCGTGAAGCACTCCCGGGCGCGGGTCACGGAATACGAACTGGCCGGAGCCGGGTGGCACCTGAAGATAGAAGCTGCCCGAGAGCAGTGATCCCTCGTGCATGTGCAAAAAGTTGAATCCGCCACGGTCGTGCAGGTTGACCCAGGATTGCAGGCTAAACGGTCTGTCGCCCTGACCCATCTCGCCCAGCGCACTGGCGCACGCCGCACGAATGGCCTGGCGCAGGGGGGCGAAATTGGGCTGCTCCAGCAGGCTCATGTCTTCACTGTTCCAGCCTTGACGAACGGTTCGACCTGCCGGCTTGGGAGCGGCCGCACGCATCGCGAGCACATCCTTCACCCAGCGGTCCAGATGCGGGTCGAGAGGGTCCGGAACTCGCGTATACGGATGTTGCGGATCGCCAGGGCTCCGGGGTGATCGCCCTGCAGCCCGATCAGGCCGGCCGTCGCCAGACCGTAATTCGGGTATGTCGCGTACTTGCTCGCGGCAACCCGGCTCTTCCAGTCGGCGCTCCTGAGCTCGTATTCGACCACTCTGCGGCCATTGAGCCAATGCTCCACATGAGTGCCCCTCACAACGATTCGCGTCTTGTTCCAATGATCGAACGGCAGCACGACACCGGCCGGTGGGCCGTAGAGCGCGTAGGCGGCCGCGGCGGCGGTGAGGCGGCTGCGGCCGTCCGGCGCATTCTCGTCATCGAGGAGCTGATATTCCGGAGCGCTCCAATAGATGTGATCGTACTCGCGCGTGCCGCGGTAAAAGATACCGCTGTTGCCAGCCTTGCCGATCTTCCACTCGAGCTCGAGCTCGAAATCCCCGAAGCTCTCCTTGGTGACCAGATCGTCGACCAGCCCCTCCTTGGAGAGCACCCCGCCGGCGACGTGCCAGCCCGCCGGCAATCCGGACTCTTTCCAGCCGCGCCAGTCGGGCGCGCCGTCGTCCTGCAAGAGGGAACGCCAGGATGCCGAGGGCGCGTTGGCCGGTTCCGCTGCAGCGAGCAGCGCCGCGGCGCAGGAAAGAAGCAGCATGGCGGCGTACAGATGGATCTTGGTCATGGCTCACTCTGTGTGTGATCACCCGTTACGGCAGGGTCAGCTTCTCGAGCAGCGCGGGCGGGGGCCCGTCGAAACTTGCAAGCGGCACATTGCCCATGTAGCCCAGGTCCTTGCGGCCAACGGGAGTTGAGTAGAACCCGCCGGCGGTCAGGTCGCGATAGAGCGCGAAGAAACGCGCCGCATCACGCCATTGCGAACGCGATTCCTGACAGATGTCATCGCAAATGCCTTTCTGTTCAGTGGTGGCGAGATCCGAGAATCCCTTGCCAAGGCGGCGTGCGGCCTCGTCGTTCAACCACCTGAAACCGCCCAGCACGATCGGCCGGTCTCGCTGGCTGGCAGGATACGGTGCACTCACCCACTCATCAATGAACTCGACCACTCCGACGGACGAGGCGCCGGGCGAATGCTCGTCGGCCGGAATGATGATGTCCGCGAGGATCCCCGCGAGCCGCCGCTGTGGGGCCGTGAAGGTCAGCGACCACAGCTCGCCGGGGTGGTAAACCGCCAGAAGATTTGGGTCGGTCCCGTAGCCCCGCCCCGTCGGCGACGGGCCGGCTCGCGCTGCGTGCTTCCCGGATAGTGGCCAGGCCGCGCTCGCGGCCAACACCCACTTGATGCTCGTGCGCCGATCCATCACAACTCCTTGCGCCGCATGCGCTCGAGGATGTGGTCCGCCGCGCGCCACGCCAGGGCCATGATCGTGAGGGTCGGATTCTTGTCCGCGTTGGATGCGAACACGGCGCCGTCGGTGACAAAGAGGTTCGGCACGTCCCAGGTCTGGCACCACCGATTGGTCACCGAAGTCTTCGGATCGGACCCCATGATCGCGCCACCGACTTCGTGAATGATCGAGCCGCCGGGAGCGATGGCCTTGGCACCGTCGCTCTGCACCGGCCCCTGCATGCGGCCGCCCATCGAGTCGACGATTTCCGCGAAGGTCCTTTGCATATGCTCGGCCTGGCGCAGCTCGTGCTCTGACCACCGCCAATGAAACCGAAGTACCGGGATGCCCCACTTGTCCTTGACGCTCGGGTCGATCTCGCAATAGGAGTGCGCGTTGGGGATCATTTCGCCACGCCCATCGAAATGGACGAAGGAGCCGTAATAGCGGCGCACGTCCTGCTTGAACTTCAGCCCGTAGCTGCCGCCGGTCAGCCATTCGATGCCCGCCCCGGTTCCGTAACCCGGCATCCGCTTGCCGCCGCCGAATTCGATATGATAGCCCCGCGCGAACGGGAGCTTGCCGGCGCGCTGATCCCGGTAGAGCCACCAGGGAACATACAGCTGATCGCCATCGGCAGCGTCCTCATTGAGCGGCGGCAGGCTCTCGAGCAGCGGGATCTGCCCGCTCGCGCTGCTGCCAACCGTATCCATCAAGTATCGCCCGACCCGGCCGCTCGAGTTGGCGAGTCCCTGTGGAAACTGTGCGCTCCTGGAATTGAGCAGAATGCGCACCGATTCGCAGGTACTCGCCGCCAGGATCACCACCCGTGCGCTTGCGTGCTGCTGCTTCCCGGTGGTCCGGTCGATGAAGCTCACGCCATCGGCGCGGCCGTCGCGCCCGAGCGTCACCTCGTACGCCATCGCGTCGGTCGTGATATCGAGGTTGCCGCTCGCGAGCGCGGGCGGCAGATGCACGGTGGTCGACTGATAGTTTGCGCGGATGGAGCAGCCGCGGCCGCACGGCGTCGCCCAGAGACAAGGCGCGCGGGCGCGCATGTCCTCGGCGAGAATCCTTTGCGCGGTGACATTGCCCGGATGTAAGCGGGCCGGCGAGCCTGTGAAATCGAGCGGCCGGGTCAGAACCGCCTTATGGCCGGGTATCGCTGCTATGCCGAGGCGCCTCGCTCGCTGTGCGACCAACAGGTCGCTCACCAGCGGCTTGGGCGGCGGCAGCAGGCACCCCGGTGAGGAGTCCGGTGTGTTCTCCAGGCCCTCGTTGCTGCCGTATACGCCAATCAACAGCTCGACCTTGTCGTAATACGGCGCGACGTCCTCGTAAGCTATGGGCCAGTCGAACCCCAGCCGGTCGCGACTGTGGGGCTTGAAGTCGTAGGGACCATTGCGCAGGGAAATTCGCCCCCAGTGATTCGTGCGACCACCCAGCATGCGCGCCCGCCACCAATCGAAGCGACCCGCAGGCTCATCGCTCGTGCGCACATAGGGCTCTCCGGGTACCTCCCAGCCGCCGTCCACGGTGGCATCGTAGAAGCCAAAGGGCTTTTGCGGCGTGCCGACGCCCGCGAGCGGCGCCTGGTCCGGCGTCTGGAACATGGGCGTCTCGGTTGCGGGGTTGTAGCGGCGTCCCGCCTCGAGCATGAGAACCTTCGCGCCGTCCATGCACAGCGTATAGGCGGACTGTCCGCCGGCGGCTCCGGAGCCGACCACGATGACATCGTAGTCGCGCTTCTGGGATTTCGCCTTCACGAAGGGCATGATGCTTCAGCCGCTGCACCGCTCGATCGGTCAGGAGCGATAGGCTTCGCGGCCGATGCCCTGCACGGGGATTCCCTGGGCGGCGAGCACCTCGTGCTGCAGGGCGTACATCGCCGCGGCGGCCTCATCGATCGCTCGCGTAAAAGCGAGTGACCCGGCCAGAATCGGCGCCAGCCGTGCCCGGTCCTGTACGCGAGCCTTGGGATATTCATGTTCCACGACCAGGAAGGTCTTCTGCGGCTCGATGCTGAGCAGCTCACGCGCGGCGAGCTGATGGTCCAGCCAATCTACCGATCGATTCTGCAGATACGCGAGCGGATCATGGCGCGCAGTGCCCGGCAGCTCGTGCTCACAGAACACGGTTTGCTTTTTCCAGGCATTCTGCTGCTCGGCCGGATCGGCGCTCGGCCGCTCCCCATGCCAGTCCCCGCGCTGCATCGTCTGCCCGCCATAGCCCCACGCCGAGATGCCGCGCGAATCGATGACCTGGCCCTTGACATGGAAGCCGCCGATCAGAAAGTTGTAGCCGCTGTCCTTCAGATACTGAAACACGGAGCGGGAGTCCTGTCCCATCAGGATCGCATGCGAGGGGTCATAGTGGATGCGGAATTGATCGCCGACCCCGTGCCGTTCACAGATCCGGTGCAATGCAATCCATGGACCCGGGGCATAGGCGATGTTGTTATGCCAGGTATCAGTGATGTTCCAGCCCGGCATGGGACACTGCTCGACCCGAAACGTCAGCCCACGCGCTTTGGCCTGCTCGAGCAGCGGCACGAACACCTGTTCGAACATCACCAGATTGGCGTCCATTCCCAGGAGGGGATTTCGGCCGACAAAGCCCGTCACGGCATCCGTGCCGAGCAACACCGCGGCGTCGAAGACGCGCAGCATCAGCTCGTGCTTCTTGGCGCGCATTGATTCATCTGCGGCGAGCATATTGTCGAAGTAGGCGAGGTCCGACAGGCCGACGCCCGTGGATTGCATGGCCCGGCGGACGCGTGATGCGCGCGCCGCACTGAAGGGCTGGCGCAGATCGAGGGTGTTGGCCACCGGATCAAGAAGCGCCGCGGCCGGCACATCGCTTTGCGTCGGGTGCAGGGCCGCGGAGAGCTCGATATTGGGGCAAGCGAGCTGCCGCGCGAACTCCAGCCACTCCTCGATGGCCAGATCCGGATCGGCGTCCCGCCGGTCGCGGGGAGTCAATTCCTGTAACGCGGCCGTCAGTATGCTGAGCCTCATGGGTCTCGGCCTGAACTCTGTCTGCGGTGCTTGCGGTTGCGGTGAACTGGTGCGTTCGATCAAGATGGCGTGCTCCGGGCAGCGGCATAGGTGACCGCCTCGTTGCGGAACGCCGACGCGAACAGCGCGAACACCACGGCCGCAAAGCAGGCCGGATACAGCCAGATGGACTGCCAGTCGTGCGCGCCGCCGGCCGAGTACCGGTCGTCGATGAGGCCGGCGGCCCAGAACCCGATGAGCATGCCGGCACCGTAGGTCGCCAGCGTGATCAGGCCCTGGGCTGCGGCCTTGTGCCGCGCGCCCGCCTTGGAATCGGTGTAGATCTGCCCGGACACGAAGAAGAAGTCATAGCAGGCGCCGTGGAGCGCAATCCCGAAGATCAGCATGAACGCCAGCTCATGGGCATTGCCGAACGCAAACAGCAGATACCGAGCGGCCCACGCGAGCATGCCGAGCAGCAGGGTGGTCTTCATGCCGAAGGTCTTCAGGAACACCGGGATCAACAGCATGAACGCGACTTCCGACATCTGCCCGATGGTCTGCTTGCCCGTCGGGTTGGCAACCTGAATCTCAGTGAGAAACTGATTGGCGTTCTGGTAGTAGAAGGCCAGCGGGATACAGATGAGGATCGAAGAGACGAAGAACACGGCGAAGTTCCTGTGTCGCAGCAGGGCCAGTGCATCCAGGCCGAGGAGATGCCCGAGGCGCGGCTGTTGCCCAGGTTCCCGCAGCGGCGGCGTGTGCGGCAGCGTGAAGCTGTAGAGGCCGAGCGCGAAGGAGGCAATCGAGGACATGAGGAACGTTTTGCCGAGTAGCCCACGTGCGAGGCCGTCACGCGAATCCCAGGCGAAGCCGTAGCTGATCAGGAGCCCCGCGACGATCCAGCCGATCGTGCCCCACAGGCGAACGCTGCCGAAGTGCCTGGCGGGCTCGTCCATCTGGCGGAAGGAGATGGTGTTGACCAGCGCGAGCGTCGGCATGTAGAGAATCATGTACGCGAGCACGCAGGGATAGAAGGCCTGGAAGTGCCGCGTGCTGAACAGCGCGTACAGCAGCAGGCCGCCTGCGATGTGAGTGGCGCCGAGCAGCCGCTCGGCATTGAAGTAGCGATCCGCGATGAGCCCGACGACGAAGGGGGCGATGATTGCGCCCCAGGATTGCGTGGCATAGGCGAGCGCGGTCTGTGCGCCGCTGGCGTGCAGAGTCGACGTCAGGTAGCTGCCCAGCGTGACGAACCAGCCGCCCCAGATGAAGAACTCGAGGAACATCATGGTGCAAAGACGCACTCGGATCAGTCGGCTCACTGGGTCTTACTCCGTGAGGCGGACGGCCGCCTCACAACGCTCGGCTGAGCGATCGTGGTGAGCCGGGGTGCGGCGTAGCGCGCGAAGCGAATAGACTAGCACAGGCCCACAGGGTCGAGCAGCCATGACCAGGTGTACTCGCAGACGCTTCCTGGCACAGACGGGTCGATACGCTGCCGCCGCGCTCATCGCGAACGGTCTCGCGCGAGTGGTCCGTGCGACACCCCTGGGCAAACCTGTCGGAATTCAGCTTTACACCGTCAAGGAGGGGATCGGGCGGGATCCCGCCGCTACGCTCAGGCAGCTTCGGCGGATCGGGTTTGGCGAAGTCGAGACCGCGGGGTTCGGTCAGCTCTCGGCCGGGCAGTTCCGTCGATTGCTCGACGACGCAGGTCTCACATGTCCGAGCGCGCATCTTCAGTTCGACAGAGCCAAGCTGGGTTCGGCCTTCGCCGACGCGCACGCGCTCGGCGCGAAGTACGCCGCCAGCGGATCGCTGCGCTCGCTGGCAGCCGTTGCGCAAGCGCCGGCCGGCGGGCCGCAGGCCGGCATGAGCGCCGATGAGGCGAAGCGCACCGCCGAGCTCGCCAACCGCATCGGCGAGCAAGCCGCGCGCGCCGGTCTTCAGTACGTCTATCACAATCACGACTTCGAATTCGTCGCTCAGGGCGGCGCAGGCCTCGGCTACGACCTGCTGCTGCGGGAAACCGATCCGCGGCTGGTTCAATTCGAGATCGACTGTGGCTGGATGATCTTCGCGGGCGGCGATCCGGTCGATTATTTCAGCAAGTACCCGAACCGCTTTCCGATGATTCACGTCAAGGACTTTGTGCGCGAGAGCGACCATGCGGGTGCGAAGCTCGGCGCGATGCACGGGGCGGAGCTCGGTCGCGGCGTGGTGAATTATGGGCCGATCTTCGCCGCCGCGGAAAAGGCGGGGCTCCGACATTACTTCTTCGAGGAGGAAGGTCCGTTCCACGTGGGTCCGATGCAGGCCGCGCAGGTCGCGTACGACTACTTGCGCGCCATCCGCTGACGCGGTGCAATGCACGAGGCGACCGCTGCAGGCTCAGGGCAGTTGAGAGCGCTTCCATTCGCGATTCCACTGGCCGCCCGCGGACACGAGTTCGTGCCGACGTGCGCGGACCCTTTCGCCTCGCTTGCGGAGGCGGTTGGGTTCTGCTCGGTGTAAAGCGCGACGCGCTACAGGTTCATCCAGACCGACCCGCCCCGCGAGCTCGCGACCGCCTGAGCGATGAAGCGCAAGCCCCGCAGGCCATCCTGTACACCGGGGTAATCCCGCACCGGAGCTTCACCTACCTCGACTCGGCGCACGTCCTCGATGAAGCTCCGGTAGAGGTTCGCGAAAGCCTCGAGATAGCCCTCCGGATGCCCGGCCGGCAGTCGAGTTACGACTTTGGCCGGGCCGCTCAGATAGCTCTGCCCCGTCCGTAACCGCTCCCAGGGACGGCCGGCGGGCTTATAGAGGAGCGTGTTCGGATCCTGCTGATGCCACTCCAGCCCCGCCTGGGATCCGTAAACCCGAATCGAGAGCCGGTTCTCCTCCCCGCAGGCGACCTGCGAACAGACCAGCGTTCCCTTGGCTCCGCCACGCAGTCGCAGCAGCATACTGGCGTCGTCATCCAAGCGCCGGCTCGCTACGAAGGAGCTGAGGTCCGCACACACAGACTCAATCTGACGGTCCGTCACGAACTCGAGCAGATTCTGGGCGTGGGTACCGATATCGCCGACGCAACCACTGAGGCCAGTGCGTGCCGGATCGGTTCGCCACGCGGCCTGCTTGTTGCCGCGGGTCTCCAGCGGCTCCATCAGCCAGTCCTGGGTGTATTCGACCATGACCCTGCGAATCTCGCCCAACTGCCCGCCACGCACCATCTGACGCGCCTGGCGCACAGCGGGATAGCCCGTGTAGCTGTGTGTGAGCGCAAACAGTGTCGTGCCGGCTTCAACGAGGCGAACCAGTTCTTCCCCCTCGGCGACCGTTAACGCAAGGGGTTTGTCGCAGATGACATGAATGCCTGCGGCAATAAAGGCCCTCGCTACGGGGTAATGCAGGTCATTCGGGGTTGCGATGATGACAAAATCGATGCCGTTCCTGTCGGCTGCCTCGGACGAGGCCATGTCCTCGTAGGACGTATAGGCGCGCTCGAGAAACCAGGCGGCAGCACTTTCGCGCGCGATCTCAGGGTGAGAGGACAGGGCACCCGCGACAACCTGTGCCTGGCCGTCGAGTTCGGCGGCAATGCGGTGCACCGCTCCAATGAATGCGCCACGTCCGCCACCCACGATACCGGCCCGCAGGCGGCGCGGCGGCTGGCCCATGCCAGTGTTACTCATACGCCTCAGCCGCCCTTGATCTGCAACGCCTTGCCTTCGAATGCGTTCAAATGCAACCGCAGGCTTCCGTCTGCACCGAGATTCAACATCGGCGCTTGTGGATCGAGGACATCGATCGCCTTCGAGCCCGGCGCCGCGCCGCGGATGAGCACCGCCTCATCCACCGCACGATCCCCGAAGTTGATCGCCGTAATCTCAAGTCCCGCGTTCTGCGGCAGCTCGTGCACCAGCACCAGCAAGCCCTTCGCCTGCACGCCCGGCACGTCGGCCAACCGTGCCGCGTACAAATGCAGATTCGCACGCACCTCGAGCAGGTGCGCCAGCTGCGAGGCGAACGAGTCGGGCTTCTTGAGCTGCTGCGGCAGCGGGCCGTACAGAGCCACGGCGCGCGGCAAACCCGCCGCCGAGCGCATCGCGTCCGGGTTCGAGCCCAGGAGGTCGTAGGCGCCGCGGTTGATCCAGCGGGTGTCGCCGTCGGCAAGCCGTTCGCGCACCGCCGCGGCCGGCAGGGTGAGCGCTCCGACCAGGTCCCAGCCCGAAAGCGCGAACACGCCCGGCTGCATCGCATTGTAGAAAGCGAGCAGCAGGTGCAACCGCTTGATCCTCTGCACGTCCGCTGCCTTCAGCCTGGAGATGTCGGTGAGCCCCAGGGTGGCCGCGATGAGCGTGGCCGTCGTGCAAGCCACACCGTCGCCGAACTTCAGGTTGTAGGGGGCGCGTTCACCGATGAGCCGGCCGTACATCTCCCGATGCACGAGCTCGCGCAGCTGCCGGCCTGATAGCTGTCCGCCGCGAAACGCAAAGGGCTCATTCGCGTGGCCGGCGAAGTGCGACAGTCCCATGGTGAGCTCGTCATGATTCTGCAGAGCGTGAATCAGGCGGCCCGGATCGATGTCGTAGCTGCGCATGAGCTGGAACACGAGGCGCAGGAATTCCGCATCCCCGGTCAGCAGCGCCTCATCGTAGGCCGGCCGCGTCACGAAGTCGTAGGACAGGTCCGGACCACCACGCGACATCTCGCGCATGTCATCGAGTGGCAGCGCGAGCTCCTCGAAAGTGAATCCGCCCAACTTGCGCACCATGTCGGCGATGAGCTGATTGGCGGTCACCGACAGGGGATGGCCCGCCCACCAGACCCGTCCATCGGGGTCGCGCTCGATGCCGAGCAGGCCGTTGGCATCGAGACGCAGCATGCCGTCCCCGAGCACACCCAACTCGTGCACCGCGTCACCGATTACCAGTCGTTCGGCGGCGAATGTCGGGTCGAGCCAGTTCAGCGTGGGTTGACCCTGCTTGAAGTAGTGCAGGTATACCCAGCGGCGCTGCACGCCATCGACGCCCCGCACGACATCGGTCGCGCTCCAGTCAGTGTCCTTGACTCCGGGCTCGTAAAATATCGAGGAATGGAGCTGTCCCACGATGTAGCCCCTGGCCTGCAGGGCGTCCACCGTGGCCGGACTGAGATTGACGGCGTCGCCTCCGGAGGGGACGGGCGGCAGAAGTTCCCAGTCGGCAGGATCGATGCGCACCATGTGGTAGAGGCCGGGGTAGTCGGCATACGCCCTTTCGGCCAGGCGGAAGTCAGGTCCCTTGCCGGTGTGCCCCGGAATGATGTCGCCGATGACGATCGCGCCATGGGTACGCGCGGCCGCGACCAGAGCCTGGTATTGCGCCGCGGTGCCGAACGCCGGATCGATCTCGAAGCTGATGCGGTCGAAATTGCCGTCCACGGAGGGCGTATAGGCGAGATCGCGTACGCCGCCCGAGCGCTTCATCGGGCCGGTGTGTATGCCCTGGATCCCGATCCTCTGGAAAGAGCGCCACAGCCGCTCATCGGCAAGAGTGGCCAGGACCGAGACGCCGGCCGAGGCGGCGATGGTCGAGGCGGGATAGGCGGTGAACCACACCGAAGCCCGCGACACGGCCGCCCGCGGCTGCGGTTTACCGTAAGGGTGCTGCCACTGGACCGCGTTGCCGGAGTAACGCCGCGCCAGCAGTTGCGCCTGATGCAGCATCGAGCGCTCTTCGAGCCACTGAATATAGGCGGTGGCCTCGGCAGAGGCCGGCTGCCCGGCGGGGCTCTCGGCCGGCTGGGGCAGGCCGGTGGCGAACGCCGGGCAAGCCGTATATAGAAGTGCAGCGAGGCAGGCCCAGGGGCGCTTCATGGTCGTGCGGGGTGCTATCGGGGGATGCACACGATAGAGAGATGGCCCAACGGGCTCAAGGGCCGACCCGCACCTGGAGCACAAGTATCGAACCTGCAACACAAAGAGTCTGTAAGGCATTGAAATGGCTAGCTACGCGAACTGAGCGACGGACCGACCCCGAGTGTTGCCCGCCGACACGCCGGGGCGCCGATCGATCGTGAGACACACTGTGCAATCCTTACCGGCGTGAGTACTCAACTGGACCTCGTCGCGATCGGTCGCCTCAGCGGTGTCGCCGTCGGGCGTACCATATTCGCAAGCCCCGCGCAGGCGTGGCTCTCCGGGCAAATATCCGACGAGGCGACCATCGAGGACGTCGCCGGGCGTTTCAGGGCGCTGGTCGAAGCGTGGTCATCCGCCGGCGATCCCCGGCTCGACCGGCCGGAAAGGAGTGCGAATTGACGGCAGGCCGGCTCACCGTCGCGCAAGCTCTGGTCCGCGCCATGGCGGCGCAGTGGACCGAAGTGGATGGCGAGCGCCGCAGAGTGTTCGCCGGCGTCTGGGCCATATTCGGGCACGGCAACGTGGCCGCACTCGGCGAAGCGCTGTACGCCGCGCGAGATATCCTCCCCACACTGCGAGCTCACAATGAGCAGGCGATGGGCCATGCAGCGGTCGCCTTTGCCAAGGCCTCATACCGCCGCCGAATGATGGCATGTACGACCTCCATCGGGCCTGGAGCCACGAATCTGGCGACGCCTGCGGCCGTGGCCCACGTCAATCGACTGCCGGTGTTGCTGTTGCCCGGAGATGTGTTTGCGACCCGCGCACCCGATCCGGTTCTGCAGCAGATCGAGGACTTCAGCGACGGACTGGTGACGGCGAACGATTGCCTGCGCCCTCTGTCACGGTACTTCGACCGCATCACCCGGCCCGAGCAACTGCTGGTCGCCTTCGATCGAGCGATGCAGGTGCTGACGGACCCGGCAAGCTGCGGTCCCGTGACGCTCGCGCTCTGTCAGGACGTGCAGGCGGAGGCGTTCAACTGGCCGCGGAGTCTCTTCGAGGAGCGCTTGTGGTGCCCGCGGCGCTCGCCGCCTGCACGTGAGGAGCTTGCGCAGGCCGTGCAAGTGCTGCGCGCGTCGCAGCGGCCGCTGATCGTCTGCGGGGGCGGCGTGTTGTATTCTGAAGCGACCGCCGCGTTGCGCGAGTTCTGCGAGCGACACGCTGTTCCGAGCGGCGAGACGCAGGCCGGCAAGTCCGCGTTGCCGGCAAGCCACCCCCTGAATCTCGGCGGCATCGGAGTGACCGGGACCGCCGCCGCCAATTCGCTGGCCGCGGACGCGGATGTGATCGTGGCAGTGGGCACCCGTCTTCAGGACTTTACGACGGGCTCGGCGACACTGTTCCGCGGCAAGGGCCGCCGGATAGTGGCGCTCAATGTCCAACCCGTTGACGCCCATAAGCACCGTGCCATGCCGCTGATCGCGGACGCGCGGGAGGGGTTGCGCCAGTTGAGCGCGGCGCTCGGTCAGTGGCGAGCTCCGGGGACCTGGACGGAGCGGGCGCACGCCGAGCGAAGCCAGTGGCGGACGCTGGCGGAGTCATTCACTGCCGCGGGCGCGGGGCCGTTGCCCTCGGACGCCCAGGTCATCGGTGCGGTCCAGACAGGTGCGCAAACATCCGACATCCTGATCGGCGCTGCGGGTGGCTTGCCCGGCGAGTTGCACAAGCACTGGCAGGCCGAGCATCCGGGGGGCTATCACCTGGAGTATGGCTTCTCCTGCATGGGCTACGAGATAGCCGGAGCATTGGGGGTGAAGCTCGCTCACCCGCAGCGCGAAGTCATCGTCATGGTCGGCGACGGCTCCTACCTCATGCTCAACAGCGAGATCGCCACGTCCGTGCACCTGGGCCTGAAACTCATCATCGTGCTGCTCGATAACGGCGGTTTCGGCTGCATCGAGCGCTTGCAGAGGTCCACCGGCAACGCGAGCTTCAATAACCTGCGTGCATCCTCGAACAGCCCCCGGGGCGGGCTCGACCTCGTGGCGCACGCGCGCAGCCTGGGGGCCCTGGCCAGCAAAGTGCAGGGCGTCGCGCAGCTCGCAGGCTCCCTGTCCGCGGCGCGCCAGGCCGACCGTACGTCTGTCCTCGTCATCGAAACCGACCCCGCCTCCAGCACCGCCGCGGGAGGGCATTGGTGGGACGTTCCGGTGCCTGAGGTCTCGGATCGCACAGAAGTCAGATCGGCTCGCGAGCGCTACGCTGTGGCTCGTCAACTGCGGGCGGATGATGACTGATCCATGAGCATTCGTCTGGGCGCGAATCCCATCATCTGGTCCAACGATGATCTGCGGGAGCTTGGCGCGGAGACGCCGCTGGAGACCTGCCTGGCCCAGGCTCGCCAGATCGGCTTTGAGGGCATGGAGCTAGGGCATAAATTCCCGCGGGATCCCGTGACACTTGCGGCGACACTCGAGCGCTTCGGGCTGGCATGCGTGTCAGGGTGGTACTCGGCGCAGCTGCTCGCCAGAGATGCGCGTGCAGAACTTGCGTGCCTGCGTCCGCACCTCGACCTCCTCAAGGCTGTCGGAAGCTCGGTGCTGGTGTTCGCGGATGTCAGCGGCGCCATACACGGCAACCGCCAGCGTCCGCTAGCCGAGCGTCCGCGCCTGCAGGCCGGCGAATGGCGGGAATTCGGCCGACGTATCACGGAAGTGGCCGCGGTGACGGCAGCGGAGGGTGTGCGCCTGGCGTATCACCATCACATGGGGACGGTGGTTCAGAGCCAGGAGGACATCGATACACTGATGGATGCCACCGGAGCCGAGGTGGGGCTGCTCCTGGATACCGGGCACGCGACGTTTGCGGGCGCCGATGCCGCTGCGTTGGCGCGGTGCTATGCCGCGAGGATATGGCACGTGCACGCCAAGGACGTCCGTGCCGTCGTGTGCGAGCGGGCGAAAACCGGGAATTGGAGCTTCCTGCGCGCGGTGCTCGAGGGCGTGTTCACCGTTCCCGGCGACGGCAGTGTCACCTTCGAGCGGGTGTTCCGTGAGCTGCGCCACTACTCCGGCTGGGTGATTCTCGAAGCCGAGCAGGATCCAAGGATTGCCGATCCGATGACTTATGCCTCGCTCGGGTACAACAACCTGCGGCGCCTGTTGTTCGAGCGCACGCCATGACCGCCTCGCTCCTCATCAAGCCGGACCTATCGGCCGCCGGCGGTCAGGTGCACCGGATCACTCCCGAGAGCGCCGGCTGGCGGTATGTCGGGTTCGAGTTTTTCGATCTGCCCGCCCGGCAGAGGCTCGAGCGCGAGATTGCGGACCGGGAGCAGTGTCTCGTGCTGCTCTCCGGCCGCGCGTCAGTCAGCGTCAATGGGCAGGACTTCGGCGCGATCGGCACACGAGCTAATCCGTTCGACGGCAAGCCGTTTGCGGTCTACGCCCCGGCGCGATCGCAGGTGACGGTTACGGCGCAGACGAGTTGCGAGCTCGCGGTGGGCTCGGCACCGGCTGAAGGCCGCCTGCCGCCGCGACTGATCCGGCCGGACGATATCGGTGAGGAGGTCAGAGGCGCGGGCACCAATACCCGTTACGTTCGCAACGTGCTGCCTGCCGGCGCGGCGGCCGAGCGGCTCCTGGTGGTGGAGGTGCTGACACCCGGCGGCCACTGGTCCAGTTATCCACCGCACAAGCACGACTGCGGTCAGGGCGGGGAGACGCAACTGGAGGAGACGTACTATCACCGCCTCGCGCGCCCGGGTGGCTTCGCCTTCCAGCGCGTCTACACCGACGACCGGACACTGGACGAGACCATGACCGTGGAGGATCGCGACGTGGTGCTGGTGCCGCGCGGATACCACCCGGTCAGCGCAGCACATGGATTCGATCTGTATTACCTGAACGTCATGGCAGGGCCGGTGAGGCGGTGGCAATTCAGCAACGCGCCGGGCTATGAGTTTCTCACCACACGGCCCTGAGTGAGCTGAACGGAGGCCCCGATGGTTGGCATGGCGGTGCTCGGCTGCGGCCGCATTGGTCGAGTTCATGCGCACAACCTGGCACGGCACCCGCGCGCCCGACTCCTGATGGTGTTCGACGTGCTCGCCGAGGCCGCGCGCCAGACGTCGGCGGAATTGGGCGTGGAGATCGCCGGCAGCGTGGATGAAGTGCTGTCCGCCGGCGAGGTTGGCGGCATCGTGGTGGCAACGCCCACCGCTACCCACGTGCCGCTGATCAGGGCCGCGGTGAGGGCCGGCAAGGCCGTGCTGTGTGAGAAGCCTGTGGACCTCGATCTGGAGCGTGCGCGGGCATGCTGGAGCGAGATTGCCGGCGGCAAGCCGCTGGTGATGACGGGCTTCAACCGGCGATTCGATCCGTCCTTCGCAGCGCTGCGTGAGCGGCTGCAGCGCGGAGAGATCGGCAGGCTGGAGCTGGCGGTCATCACCAGCCGCGATCCCGCACCGCCTCCGGCGAGCTATATCAAAGCGTCCGGTGGCCTCTTGAAAGACATGACCATTCACGATTTCGACATGGCGCGCTACCTGGCGGGCGATGTCGCGCAGCTGCACGCTTTCGGCGCGAACCTCGTTGATCCAGACATCGGCAAGCTGGGTGACATCGATACCTGCACGGTCTCGCTGCGTGCAAAATCAGGCGCGCTCGTACAGATCAGCAATAGTCGCCGTTGCGCGTATGGGTACGATCAGCGCATCGAGGCATTTGGCGCGAGTGGCATGCTGCAGGCGGGGAACCGGCACGCCACCTCGGTCGAATCCTGGAGCGCCGAGCGCACTGCCGCGCGCGACCCGGTGCTCGATTTCTTCATCGAGCGCTATCGACAGGCCTATGAATCGGAATTGAATTCGTTCGTTGCGTCGTTGGAGGAGGGGCGCCCCATGAGCCCGGACTTCGCCGACGGACTGGCAGCGCTGCGGCTGGCCGTGGCGGCCGAGGAGAGTTTGCGAACCGGCCGCGTTGTCGACGTCGGCGTATAGCGCTGCCTGGTTACGAGCAGGCCCGCGCGGTAGTCAGGCGCCGTGGCCGCGGGCTCTGTGTCGATACTGGTCTGCAATGACAGCCGCGACGATGATTGCCCCTTTGACGATCTCCTGGTAGTACGCGTCAATTCTCAGGAAGGTGAATCCCGAAGTCACGACGCCCAGGATCATGGTGCCGATCACTGTGCCCGTGATCCGTCCGATGCCCCCCGAGAGAGATGCGCCGCCGATCACCGCTGCGGCGATGGCATCGAGCTCGTACATCATTCCCATGCCCGCCTGACCTGACACGGCGCGCGCCGAGGTGACGATTCCGGCCAGTCCCGCGAGCGTTCCCGCGACCGTGTACACCACGATCAGA
>WNGO01002982.1_pt1 | contig 20900 bp, 15 predicted proteins | sample 5400511 | NCBI WGS metagenome assembly WNGO01 (sample SAMN13153380, study PRJNA577476) | soil metagenome | isolation source: 20 cm soil or saprolite under Garry oak tree replicate 2 | place: USA:California | collected 2016-06-15 | reverse complement strand
TCAGGGCGAGCGCGCCGACGAGCAGGATGAGGGCGGCCACGCCGACGCCGGCCCGCCGGGCGTCGCGCGCTAGCGTGTCGGTTTCCGCCAATCGCCGCCCGGGGGGAAGAGGTTGTAACGCAGGATGTGCCCGATGGCCGCCACGCCGTCGCGCCAGGTGATCTTCTTCCCTTCCGCGTACGTGCGTCCGCTATAGGTGATCGGCAGCTCCCAGATGCGGGCCCGCGCCTGGGCGAGCCGCGCCGTGAGCTCGACCTCGAAGCCGAAGCGGTCGGACCTCAGCGGCAGACGCTTGAGCAGGTCGGCGCGGACGAGTTTGTAGCACGTCTCCATGTCGGTCAGGTTCAGATTGGTCAACATGTTGGACAGGAGGGTGAGGAAGTGGTTGCCGATGGCGTGCCAGAAAAACAGCACGCGCCGCGGCCCGCCCTGAAAGCGGGAGCCGTACACCGCATCCGCACGGCCGGACTGGATTGGCGCGAGCAGGGTAGGAAGATCGCCCGGATCGTATTCCAGATCGGCATCCTGGACCACGACCACGTCGCCGGATACGGCCGCGATGCCACTGCGGAGCGCGGCGCCCTTGCCGCGGTTCGTCGGATGATGGATCACCCGGTCGATCACGCCCTCGCCGGCGAGCCGGTCGAGCACGGCGCCGGTGCCATCGGTGGACGCGTCGTCCACCGCGACGATCTCGATCCGCAGGGGCACTTCCCGGAGCCGCCGGGCCACGGCCTCGATGGTCGCCGCCTCATCGTACGCCGGCACGATCACCGACAGCAGCAGTTTGCTCTGCGGTACGCTCATGTGACCCGCTCGCCGATCGCGATGAGCGACTGCCCCACCCGCCACGGCAGGAGGCGCTCCAGGCGGAAGAGCGGCACCAGGGCGTCGTACAGCCCGAGCGAGCCGGCGGGGATGATGCGGCGCTTCAGCACCCGGCCCGTGAGCCACCATCCGGGCACGCCCGCCAGGTTGAAGTATTCCAGGTGGACCATGCGCCAGCCGGTGCGGCGATACTTGTCGCGCAGCTCGGCCGGCCGATAGCGCCGGACGTGCCCCAGGGCCTCGTCGAGCGTCCCGTAGATGGCGGGGAGCGACGGCACCAACAGCACCAGGCGGCCGCCCGGGACCACCAGGCCCCGCATGGCCGCGAGCGACCCCACGTCGTCGGGCACGTGCTCGAGCACGTTGGGACAGAGCAGCGTGTCGAGCCGCTCGGCCGCGAGCGCCCCGTCCCCGTCGGGGAGGCGCAACTCGGAGATGCGCACGTTGGGCCGGGTCCCGAACCGCTCCCGCAGCCGCGCGAGGTAATAGGGATCGGTGTCGGAGAGCACGACGCGCTCGCGGTCGAGGATGAACTCGGACATGCTGCCGAGTCCCGCGCCGATCTCCAGCACGCGGCGCCCGATCCACGGCTGCAGCCGGTCGGTCAGCCAGCGGTTGTAGTTGCGGGCGCCGGCGAGCCGCTCGAGCGTCGCGGCGCCCACGGCGTCTTGTGGATCGGCCGTCACGCGTCCGCCGGCTTCGGGCCGCCTTCATACCGGCTGAGCTTGCGGTACAGCGTTGACGGATCGATGCCCAGCACCTCGGCGGCGCGGCTCTTGTTGCCGCCTTCGGTTTGCAGCACCCAGGTGATGTAGGCCTGCTCGACCACGTCGAGCGTGGGGTTGGCGTGCTGCCGCTCGGCCACGAGCGGCTCGGGGCGCGGCTCGGTGATCTTCACCGGCAAGGCCGCCGCCGGGATGTCCTGCCCCTTGGTGAGCACCACCGCGCGCTCCAGCGCGTTCTCCAGCTCGCGCACGTTGCCCGGCCACTGGTACACCATGATCGAGTCCACCGCCTCCTGGGCGAGCCGCTTGGGCTCGTCGCCGTGCTCCTTGGCGATGCGCCGCAGGAACGCGTCGACGAAGATGGGGATGTCGTCGGGGCGCTCGCGCAGCGTGGGCATGTGGATGTTGATCACGTTGAGGCGGTAGTAGAGATCGGTGCGGAACCGGCCGCGCCGGATGTCGTCCTCCAGATCGCGGTTGGTGGCGGCGACGAGCCGTACGTCCACGGGAATCGCCTCGGTGCCGCCCACCGGGATGCATTCCCTTTCTTGTAAAACGCGCAGCAGCTTGACCTGCGTGGCGGGCGACATCTCGCCGATTTCGTCGAGGAAGAACGTGCCGCCGCGCGCCGCCGCGAACAGCCCCTGTTTGTCGCGCACGGCGCCCGTGAACGAGCCCTTCACGTGACCGAAGAGCTCCGATTCGAGCAGACTCTCGGGCAGCGCGCCGCAGTTGATCGACAGGAACGCACCGTCACCGCGGGCCGACAGCTCGTGGATGTAGCGGGCAATGACCTCTTTGCCGGTGCCCGACTCACCCTGGATCAGCACGGTGCTCTCGGTGGGCGCCACCTGCTCGGCGAGCCGCATCACGTCGACGAACGGCTTCGACTTGCCCAGCGGCTTGACCTGGCCGGAGCGTTCGCGGCGGCGGATTTCCTGCTTCAGCTGCTTGTTCTCCGCCCGCAGCATGCGATGCTCGGCCGCGCGCCGGCAGATCGCCACCATGTCGTCGTTGGAGAACGGCTTCTGGATATAGTAGAAGGCGCCTTCGTTCACCGCCTGGATCGCCGTCTGCAGCGACGCCTGGGCCGTCATGAGAATCACCGGCGTCTCGGGATCCTGCTCGCGCACGGCGGTGAGGATGTCGATGCCGGTCACCTGCGGCATCCGCACATCGGTGAGGACCATGTCGGGCATGTTGGTCTTGAGCGCCTCGAGACCGGCCTTGCCGCCCTGCGCCGTGGTGACGTCGAACCCCTCGTTCTTGAGGAGGATGCGCAGCGTCTCGAGGATCCCCGACTCGTCGTCGATGATGAGGATGGACGGTAATGGGCTCATGCGGCTTCCTCTTTGCGGCGGGTGGCCGGGAAGTAGATGGTAAACGTGGTGCCCAGGCCCGGCCCGGATTCGACCAGCACGATGCCGCGGTGGGCGTCCACGGCGCGCTGCACGATGGCGAGGCCCAAGCCCGTGCCGCCCACGCGGCCCGTGACGAACGGCTCGAACAACCGCTCGCGCAAGGCGTCGGGAATGCCGGGCCCGTTGTCCTGGACGATCAGCGCGACCGGGTCGTCGAGTCCGACATGCCGTGTCAGTGCGGCGTCCGCCTTGGTGCGGCCCACCCGCACCTTCACCTGAGCGCCGGGCCCGGTGGCCTGCACCGCGTTCAACACGAGATTCGAAACGATGCGGTGCAGCAGGTCCTCGTCGCCGTCCATGGACGTCGCGTCGCCCGACAGCTCGATGCTCACGTCGACGCTGCAATCGGGATTCTGGCGTACCAGGCGGATGGCGCCCGCGGCCACTTCCTTGAGATCGAGGTGGCGGTATTCGGTGACACGCACGCGGGAGAAGTCGAGGAACTCGGTGAGCAACCGCGACAGGCGGTCGCTCTCGCGCACGATGAGGCCGCCCAGGAATTTCTCGTCCGGGTTGGCGCGGGTGGACCGCGACAGCTGCTCTACCGATGAGCGGATCGAGGCCAGCGGGTTCTTGCTTTCGTGCGCCAAGCTGGACGACAGCTCCGCCACCGCCTCGAGCCGCTCGGCGCGCAGATGCAGCTCTTCCAGCCGTTTGGAGTCGGAGATGTCGGTGAAGATGGCCGTGACGCGCGGCGGGCCCTCGTCGGTCAATTGGTCCAGGGTGGTGGTCGTCACGCCGATGGGGAATGTGCGGTCGGGCCGCCGCACGGTCGCCTCGACGCGCATCAGCCGCACGCCGCGGCGGGCGGTGGCGGTGACCGCGGCCCAGAACTCGGGCGCGATGCGCGCGAATTCGGGCATCACCGACTGGCCGATCCAGTCCTCGGCGTTGAAGCCCAGCAGCTCCTCGGCCGCCGGATTCGAGAAGAGCAAGCGGCCCTGGCCATCCACGGTCACCACGCCCGAGCGGATGTTGCGCAGCACATCGCCCGCCTCGAGCCGCACCTGGCGCAGCTCGCCCGCCAGCACCTCACGCTCCGCTCCCATGACCGACACGCGGCTCGCGATGTAGGTCGTCACCACCGCGACCGCCGCGAACACGCCCAGCTGGATCCACAGGCCCGGCCCCACGGCCACCTGGTGACCGAAGAACACGTCGGCGAAGTACACGAGCCCCGCCAGCACCGTGACCAATGCCGTGCTGACCGGCGGCATCAGCACCGCCGTAACCGCCAGCAGGACGACGTAGAAGCCCGTGAAGTCGCTTTCGGGGCCCCCCGTGATGTGCACCACGGTGGTGACCAGCACGACGTCGAAAACCGCCTGGAGGTAGAGGAAGGTCCGGCCCGCGGGGCGCCCGCGGACGTGGGTGTACCAGTAGGACGACCCGGTCACCGCCAGGGCCATGAGCAGGAGCAGCGATGTCACCAGGATGTCGAGCGGCGCCGCGACCCGGACTTTCAGGGCGGCGGTGAGGTAGATCGCGATGGCGAGCGACATACGGCCGCCGTAGACGCCCCGCAGCAGCGCCGCGGTGCTCGGCATCCCGGAGCCGAACGTCGTATCGTTAAAAAGACGCAAAGAATTGCTCTTTCAGTACTTAACTAAAGTATCGGGAGCAGTGTGGCAAAGTGCAAGACGGCGGGTCAGCTACCTAGCGAGAACGCGGCCTCGAGGTCGTGGCGGGAGTAGGCGCGGAAGGCGATGAGGGTCTCGGTGCTCGTGATGCCGGCGAGTTTGCGCATGCGGCTGGTGACGACGTCGGCGAGCTCGTCGTTGGTCTTCACGCGGATCACGGCGACGAGGTCGTAGCGGCCGGCGACGGAGTACACCTCGCTGATGCCGGGCATGCCGGCGAGCTGCTCGGCGATCGCGTTGATGCGGTCGCGCTCGACGGCCAGGAGGACGATGGCGGTGACCATGGCTACAAGGTAGCCTACTTGTCGGGGCGCGGTCGAGTCACGGCTGCGAGCTTCTCGGCCCGCTGCTCCCCGTCGGCCCCGGTGTCGTCGAGCAGGCCGGCGCGCGTGATGAGCTGTGCCGCCAGCATGCTCTGGATGACCGACTTGATATTGTTCGCCGCAGTCTCCGGCGCGCCAGGCCCTTCCCCGCCCGCGATCGTGATGAGCTTCGCTTGCGCCAATGCGGCCGCCACCGCCGGGGCGAGCTGCGGCAGCATCTCGATCTGCCGATAGCGGAAGTAGTTCTCGCCGCCGACCTGGATCGCCTCGTTGATGCGACGAATGCTCTCGGCCGTCGCCTCGGCGACCGTCTTGATCTTCAAGGCATCGGCCTGCGCCGAACCCTGCGCCTCGATCTGCACCCGTTCGGCGTCGGCTTTGGCCTGCGCGATCTGCGTGGCGTCGAGCTCGGCTTCGCGTTGCTTCCCCAACGCCTCCTGCTTCTTGGCTTCGGCGGCGGCTATCAACGCCGCGTTCGCTGCCTTGGTCTGCTCGAGCTCGCGCTGTTTGTCGGAGATGGCGCGCTCCGCTTCGAGCTGGGCTTCCTTGGCACGCCGGGACTGCTGGGCCGACACGATGTCGGCGTTGGCCTGCGCCTCCGCCGCCGATTGGCGGCGCCGCGCATCCGCCACTTCCGACTGCACCGCCTTGATGTTCAGGGAGTTGAAGACCAGACCCAGGTCCGTCAGCTCGCGGGAACACGCCTTGCGAATGATGATGGCGAGCGGGTCGTCGTCCTCCGCCGTCACGTCGTCCTGCCCGTCGACCTGGAGCGCGCGGCTCGTCGTGACCGGCACGGGCAAGGCGGCATCATGCGCGTGACCTGGCGCCGAGCGCGCCGAGAACAGCTGATCGTGCGTCAACAGGTTGATGGCGCGGCGGGCGGAGCTCGAGAGCAGGTCCGTCAGCGTGCTGGTTTGATCTTCCTCGGGCTTGGCGAAAAAGCGGTTTGCGGCCGTCTTGATCAGGGTGTCGGTATCGCCCACCGACACGATCGCGCTGGCGAGCACGCGCACTTTGATGGGCCGCGGCACGGCCGAGTCGTCGAGGTCGGCTGTCTGGTCCGTGATATCGAGGTCGACGTTGATGACCTTGCTGGAAATCGTCGTGCCCGTGGTCAGGAGTGGAATCTCCTTCGACTTACCGGGCCCGCGGTAGATCGCCGTGTAGCCGTTCAGCCAGCTGACGAGCCGGACCGTCCCGGCATCGACGTTGCGCAGAAAGGCCGACACGATGAGCGGAAAGAGGCCCAGCACACCAACCAGGACGATCGGGATCCACATCCACGTTTGCATCGTACCCTCACGATTGGGGCAACGCGTGCCCGACGAACGACACGACACAACGGTTCCGCTGCGGATCAACTTCTTCAACTATGAGGCGATCTCCCGCGCGCACGGCGGTGCCGCGGTCTTCCGGACGTAAGCGGCCGAGCACCTGGACGACCTGGCCGTCCAGCTCAACCGCGACCAGCCCCTGCCCGTCGCGATCGAACGCCATCACGGCGGTCACTTCCTCCTGCACGGCACTTTCGAGCGTCAATGCCGGTTCGGAGGCGAACTTCAGAAGGAGATTCCAGAGGGGGGTCACGAGCAGTCGCTCGAAGGCAATGCCGCCGAGCACCGCGAGTCCGGCCGCGACCGGTGTGATCAAGATCGGGCGGAGGAGCACCCCCGTCGCACCAAACCCGACGAGGAGCGAGAACAACACGCGCGGCGATGTCAGCGACCAGAGCAGGCTGCCCAGCGAACTGCGCAGGGACCCGCCGCCACGATGGCCGTGAGCGGCCGCGCCCCGACCGTGAGCGTGGCCCCGCGCTGCCGCATGACCGTGGCTGTGGCCGTGCTGGGCGTGGTGTCCGTGCCGTGACAGGCCTGTGACCGCCATGAGGGCGAGGCCCGCGGCACCCAATATCAGGGAAAACATGTAGGCGTCCACAGCGGTTTTATGCTAGAGGCCGTAGCTCCCGTGCGCCAGCAGCGGTTTCGCGGCGTCACGGCGGCCCAAAGTCACGACCGCCCCGGATCCTGCCCGTAGAACTCGCGCAGCGCCTCGTACAATTGGGGGTACTCCGCGCGCACGTCGTCGGGGCGCTCGAAGAAGGCCTCGGTCGCCACAGCGAAGAATTCGGCGCGGTTGGTGGCGCCGTACGGGTCGAGGGCGCTCGCCACATCGTCGTTTACGCACTGTTGGAGATGATCCAACGCCGCGCGCATGATCGCACCCCAGCGCTGGTAGCTGTCGCCGGGAAGCACCGGCACGCCCCCGGCGCGGCCATCCTCGAAGTCGAGCTGGTGCGCGAATTCATGGAACACGACGTTGCGGCCGTCGCGCGGATCGGCCGCGCCCCGCAGCACGTCCTCCCAATCGAGGGCGACGACGCCCGACATGGCCTCGCCCGCGAGCGGCGTGGAGTGGCGCGGCAGGTTCATGATACTGCCCATGTCGGTCTGCCGGCCGACGAAGCCGCTCGGATACACGACCACAACTGAGAGAGTGGGATACAAGGGTCCCGCGACCTTGAGCGTCAGGAAGCACGCTTGCGCCGCGATCACGACTTTCATCTCGTCCGTGACCGTGGCACCGCCGGCGCCCTCGAAGCGCTTCTCGCGAATGAAGTGAGCGACGAGCTGCAGCAACCTGTCGCGGTCCGGCGGCGTGAGCGCCGCCACCTGCGGCACGCGCTGCTCGATCCACGGCCACCACGTGGCCGCCACCGGGAGGCGGCGCCCCGGCGCGGCTGCGAACGCGGGCAACAGGCGGGGCAGCACCCACCGCGCAGCGAGCGCGGCGGCCGCGACAACGGCTGCCACGGGCAGGACCACTGCCAATACATCCACCACTGCCCCTGCGTCTACGGCGTGCGGGCCGGGACTCCCGGTCCGGGTCCTGCCCCCGCCAGGTAGATGGCGTTGAAAAAGAACTTGAACGTGCCGTGCGGCTGGCCGCGATTGAGGATCTCGGGGCCGAACAGAAACAGCTTGCCGCCCTTGTCACCCACGGACGCTTCCGTGACCGCCACGGCGTCCTTCAAGTACTGCTGGCCCCAGGCCCAGCCGCTGCGCAGCGGGCGGTCGGAATCGAACCACGCGACCGGCCGCACGCCCTGCGCCGCCGCCGTCGCGCCCAAGTCGAAGGCCGGACTCTCCTCGAAGAACACGTCGACGCGATCGGGCATACCCCAGGCGAGCGGGCGGGTGTTGTCGACCCGCACCTGCAGCACCGACCCGGGAACGTAAAACTTGGTCCGCGGCAGCGGCTTGCCGTCCTGCACCAGGTGATTGAGCACCGGCAGGCCGAGATGGCGTGCGATGACGCTCGAGCTGCCGATCGCGATGATCGTGCCGCCGTCGGCGACGAACTGCCGCAGCTGCGGGACCGTCTGCGCCAACGTCACCTGCCCCAGCCAGCCGCGGAACTCCGGGGGCACGCGCTGCGGATCGGGATTGCCGAAGCCGCCCTCATTCGATCCGCTGTCGGGAATGGCCCCCGTCGGGAAGACGATCACGTCGAAGCGCGATGAGAGCCGGCCGGTGTCGAGCGCCGCAGGGTAGACGACCGTGAACGGAAACTCGTACCGCTCGAGCAGCCAGCGCGTCCAACCGGACGGAATGGAGCCGCCGTAGCGATCCCACAGCGCAATGCGCAGCGGGCGGAGCTGCAGCCCCCGCTCCGCGGGCGCCGTTGCGACGCCGTCGAAACTCACACCCAGCTCGCGGGCCGCTCGCTGCAGCACCGCGAGGCTCGCGGGCGTCGCCGGGATGTAGATCGTGCCCGCCGGATAGCTCTTGCCGTTGGCGGCGAGCGGCTGTGTCAGCCAGGAAACCGGCAGCTGTTGCGCGAGCAGGCGATTGGTCACCACCGCCGCGTCAGTGACGTGGTGATCGAGCAGGAACCCCGCCGCGCCGGCCGCGGTGGCGAGCGTGCCGGGCGCCGGCGTGGTGGTGTCGGTCGTGATGGCGGCGAACGGGCCATCGAAGGCGTCGAGCACGCGGTCGAACTGCAAGCCCATCTGATACGCGAGTGTCCAGCCGGCGTTGTCGTACGGCGGGATCGGCGGGCCGCCGGGATACTGGAAGTCGTTGGGGTGATCCTGGGGCTCGAACATGTCGAGCACGTGCGGGCGGAACGCCTGCGCGGTTTTCACGACGTAGGAGCCGGCCGGATAGTGCTTCCCGGCCACGTCGAAGTCGCGCGTGGCGCGCAGCACGGTGATGCCGTTCTTCAGGAGCGTGTTCACGAACTTGGTCGCGGTGGGAAAGTCGGGCTGGTCCGCGGGCAAGATGTAACCGCGCGGATCACGCTGCGCGGCATCGTGCAGCATGGCGTAGAACTTGGCCGGCACCACGCCGTTGCCCGCGCCGCCGCGCCGTCCGGGAATCGAGTCGGCGGCGCGCTCGCGCGCGGCGGCGTCGCGCACGGCGTCGATCATCTGCGGATGCACGGTCCAGCTGTCGGTGTTGCCCGCGGCGATCGCGTGCTTGCCCATCAGGTAGATGTTGTAGAGCAGCGTCTCGCGGTAGCGCGACGCGTAATCGAGCACGGCGCGGTTCATCGTCATCGAGTACTCGACCGAGCGGCGGAAATGCCAGCGCTGCGGCGCCACCGGGTACGGCAGATCGCCGGTGGGTAGCTGCCGCTCGGGGACGAGCTGAATGTCGAAGGGGGTGGGATTGCCGATGGTCTCGGTCAACAGGCCGATCATGTTGTGGAAGTAAGCGGTGGTGCGCAGGCCACCGTTCCACCAGGTCGAGTAGCTCGACCCCGAGCGCATCGTGGCGCCCGGCATGCCCTCGGCCGCGAGCCGTTCGTGCATCGTGGTGCCCACGATTTCCACGCCCAGCGGGATCAACGGATCGAAGTGATAGTTGAAGGGGTCGCGGAACGGCGGCGCGAACAGCACCGCGCCCGCGGGCCCCGTCTGGTGATGGTTGTAGACGATCTGCGGAAACCATTCCTTGAACATCACGTGCGTCATGTTGCGCGTCTCGGGCTGCGTGACCATGTAGAAGTCGCGATTGTCGTCGTGCCCGATGTACTTCTGGTACAGCCGCGGAATGGTGTTGCTGTTGCGCTTGAGCGTGTCGGGCTCGCGCATGTACCACGACGCGTAGACCAGCTCCATCAGCTGATGCGCGCCGAGGACTTCGGTGGCGTGCAAGCCGCCGTCGATCCAGACGACGGCCTTGCCCTGGGCCGCGAGCGCGTGCGCCGCGGAGTCGGAGAGACCCTGGGCACTCGCCAGGCGCCGCGCGATGCCCTGGTAGCGCGCCAGGAGTTTCTGGTTTTCGGGGCTCGTGATGATCGCCATCAGCTCGGGTCTGCCCTCGGCCGACTTCCCGATCTCCCGCAGCACCATGCGGGGCGACTGCCGGGCCAGCGTGCGCCAGTAGGCGTCGAGCTGCGTGTAGGTCGCGAGGTGGTAGTCATCCCCGATGTCGAACCCCAGGGCTTGGCGGGGAGTCGTGATGTGGACCTGGGCAAGAAGGGCGTGAGAAGTGAGAGGTGAGAGGGGGGCCAAAAAAACGGCGGCGGCGAGCGCGAGACGGTGGATGGGCTTGGTCATAGGGAGGCGAAATTAACCCGCGGCAGCACGTGCGCCAGTTGCGTCGACGCCACGGTGGCCCGCGATTGCGCCGGTTGCGGACATCCGGCTCGCGGCGGAGGTTTGTCGCATGCGCGCGCTCACGCGGCGGGTCACGTGGCTCACCTGGTTGTGTTGCGGTTCGCTCGCGGCTCAGGCACCGGGCCTGCGGACGCGTTGGGCGGGCGACGTGTCCGCCGACCGCGTGCTCCCCGAGTACCCGCGGCCGCAACTCACGCGTCCTGCCTGGCTCAATCTCAACGGCACGTGGGACTACGCCATCCGCGACTCGGGCGCCACGGTGCCCGCGACGTTCGACGGCACCATCCTCGTCCCATTCGCGGTGGAATCGCAGCTCTCGGGAGTCGCGCGCGCAGTCAGCGCGACGCAGCGCGTGTGGTATCACCGCCGCGTGCACCTGCCCACCGCCCGCCCGGGTGCGCACTGGCTGTTGCATTTCGGCGCGGTCGATTGGCAGGCTGTCGTATACGTGAACGGGCGGCGTGTGGGCGAACACCGCGGCGGCTACGATCCGTTTAGCTGCGACGTCACCGCCGCGCTGCGCGCGGACGGCGATCAGGATCTGGTCGTCTCGGTGTGGGATCCCACCGATTCCGGCGGGCAACCGCGCGGCAAGCAAGTCGCAAAGCCCAAGAGCATCTGGTACACGGCCGTCACCGGCATCTGGCAGACGGTCTGGCTTGAGCCCGTGCCCGCGCGCTACATCGCCGCGCTCGACATCCGGCCGGACCTCGCGCACGCGCGCATCACGGTGCGGGCAGACGTCGCGGGCGACAGCGCCGTGGCGCTCGACGTCGCGGTGCTCGCGGGCGGAACGGTCGTGGCGCGCGCCAAGGGCCGCAGCGATTCGAGCGTCGCGTTGACCGTACCGCGCGCGCAGGCGTGGTCGCCCGACCGACCGTACCTCTACCGCCTCAGCGTGCGGCTCGCGAGCGGCGACTCGGTGGGCAGCTATTTCGGGCTGCGGTCGATCGCCGTCGCCAAGGACTCTGGGGGGCTGCCGCGGTTGCTCTTGAACGGCCGGCCGCTGTTCCAGTTCGGCCTGCTCGATCAGGGGTGGTGGCCGGACGGGCTGTACACGGCGCCCAGCGAAGCCGCGCGGCGCTTCGATCTCACCACCGTGAAGCGCCTGGGCTACAACATGCTGCGCAAGCACGTGAAGGTGGAGCCCGAGCGCTGGTACTACCTCGCCGACTCGCTCGGCATCCTGGTGTGGCAAGACATGCCGAGCGGCGACAATCGCACACCGGCCGAGCGCCGCGAGTTCGCCGCCGAGCTGGCGCGCGTGGTGGACGCGCTGCGCAACCATCCGTCCATCGTGATGTGGGTGCCGTTCAACGAGGGCTGGGGCCAGCACGACACGCCGGCGACGGTCGCCTGGCTCGAGCAGCACGATTCCACTCGGCTCGTGGACGACGCCAGCGGCTGGACCGATGCGAACGTCGGATCGGTGCACGACGTGCACGCCTACCCCGGCCCCGGCGCGCCCGCCGCCGAGCCCACGCGGGCCGCGGTACTGGGGGAATTCGGCGGCCTCGGCCTGCCGCTCGAAGGCCACACGTGGATCCAGAAGGAAAGCTGGGGCTATCGCAACTTCCCGACGGTCGATTCGCTCGGCACCGCGTATAGCGCGTTGCTCGCGCGGCTGAACCCGCTGCGCCGTGAGGGACTCGCGGCGGCGATCTACACGCAGCTCAGCGACGTCGAACGCGAAGTCAACGGCATCATGACGTACGATCGCGCCGTGGTGAAGCTGCCCGCCGACGCCCCGGTGCTGCACCGCGCCCTGTACGGGCCGCCGCCCGCGCTGCGGCACGTCGTGCCGACGTCGGAGCGCGTGCCACAGGACTGGCGCTACACGACGACGGCGCCGTCCGGCGACTGGTTCGCTCCTGCCTTCGATGACCACGCGTGGGACAGCGGTCCGGGCGGATTCGGCACGGCGGGCACGCCCGGCGCCGTCGCGCGCACGACGTGGAGCAGCGCCGACCTCTGGATCCGGCGTACGTTCACGCTCGCCGCCGTACCCGCGCACCCGTACCTGCGCCTGCACCACGACGAAGATGCCGACGTGTACGTGAACGGCACGCTCGTCGGCCGGTTTCCCGGGTGGACGTCCACCTACCTCGAGGAACCGCTCGAGCCGGGCGCGGCCGCGGCGCTCCATGCCGGCGACAACACGCTGGCGCTGCACGTGCACCAGACCGAAGGGGGACAGTATCTCGATGCGGGACTGGACGACATTGCGGACCGTAGCGCGCGCGCGCAGCCTGCGACCCCGGACGATGGGAGCAGCGTGAGTCGCGCGCTCTTCGGCACGACCAGCGACGGCATCGCCGTCGATGCCTACACGCTGACCAATGCGCGCGGGATGAAGATGCGGGTGTTGACCTACGGCGCGGTCATCCAGTCCCTCGTCGCCGCCGACGCGCAAGGACGGCCGGCGGACGTGGTCCTCGGCTTCGACGATCTCAAGGGCTACGAGACACAGTCGCCGTACTTCGGCGCCGTGGTGGGGCGCTACGCCAATCGCATCGCCGCCGGCCGCTTCACGCTGGACGGCGCGACGTACCGTCTCGCGACCAACAACGGCCCCAACCACCTGCATGGCGGCGTGCGCGGCTTCGACAAGGTGGTGTGGGGTGCCGAGTCGTTCCAGCACGGCGACAGCGTAGGCGTGGTGCTGACACACACGAGTCCGGACGGCGACGAGGGCTATCCGGGTGCAGTGACCGTGCGCGTGACCTACACGCTCACGCCCGACAATCACGTCGTGATCGCCTATGAAGCGACCACGACGCGCGCCACGCCGCTGAACCTGAGCCAGCACTCGTATTTCAACCTGGCGGGCGCGGGCAGCGGCGACATTCTCGGCCACGTGCTGCAAATCGACGCCGCTCGAATCACCCCGGTGGATTCAGGGTTGATCCCGACCGGTCAAATCACCGCCGTGGCGGGCACGCCGTTCGATTTCCGCACGGCGACCGCGATCGGCGCGCGCATCGCGGACCCAGATACCCAGCTCGTATATGGAAAGGGCTACGACCACAACTTCGTGCTGACGCGCACCGCGGCGGGCCTCGTGCATGCGGCCCGGCTGGTGGATCCGGTGAGCGGCCGCACGCTCGACGTGGCGACCACCGAGCCGGCGCTGCAGTTCTATTCGGGCAACTTCCTCGACGGCACGGTGCGCGGCAAAGGCGGCATCACGTACGGGCATCGCGCGGCCCTCTGTCTCGAGACCCAGCATTACCCGGACTCTCCCAACCACCCGGCGTTCCCGAGCACGATCCTGCGGCCCGGCCACACGTACCGCTCGCAGACGGTGTGGACGTTCGGGGCGACGCCATAGCACCGTCAACCCACCCCGGAGGGCTTATGCAGCTCCAACGTTTCGCTGTTCCGATGGCGTTACTCGCCGCGGGGCTCGCCGCGCCCGCGGCGCGCGCGCAGGAGACCGCGTCCGACTCGCTGCTCACGGTCGGTCATTACCTCGACTGGGAGCAGGTGGCGGACCCGCAGCTGTCGCCCGACGGCACGCAGATCGTGTACACGCGCCGCTACGTGAACAAGATCGAGGACAAGTTCGAGTCGGCGCTGTGGATCATGAACGCCGACGGCACCAGGAACCGTTTCCTCGTGAAAGGCGCGGGCGCGCGCTGGTCGCCCGACGGCGCGCGCATCCTGTTCACCGCCGATGGCGACCCCAAGGGCACGCAGCTGTTCGTGCGCTGGATGGACGCGGAGGGCGCGACGTCGCAGATCACCCACGTCACCGAGACGCCCGGCAATCCCGCGTGGACGCCCGACGGCAAGGCGATCGCGTTCACGCTGTTCGTGGCGGACGAGACGCCGTGGCGCATCAGCATGCCCGCGGCGCCCGAAGGCGCCAAGTGGACCCCTGCCCCGCGCATCGTCGACCGGCTGCACTACCGCCAGGATCGCGTCGGGTTCACGGATCAGGGCTTCACCCATCTGTTCCTCGTGACCGCCGACGGCGGCACGCCGCGCCAGCTGACCTCGGGAAAATGGAACGTGGGCGCGCGCTCGGAGCTCGCGGGCGGCGCGGGCTTCGACTTCACGCCCGACGGCCGGACGATCGTGTTCGACGGCCTCACCAACACCGACGGCGACGACCACTACCAGGACGCGCAGCTCTACGCGCTGGACGTGGCGAGCGGCGCGATCCGCCAACTCACGCATCGCACCGGCTTCTTCGCGAACCCCGAGATCTCTCCCGACGGCAGGCAGGTCGCGTTCGCCGGCTACGATTCCACGCCGCACACGCACACGGTGTCTGACTTGTGGGTGATCGGCCTCGACGGCTCAGGGATGCGCGATCTGACGCACGACCTGGACCGCGATCCCAACGAGCTGCGCTGGGCGCCCGACGGCAGCGGCATCTACTTCAGCGCCGGCGACAAGGGCGCGATCAACGTCTATTTCGCAGGCATCAAAGGCGGCGCCACACCGGTAACGACCGGCGCGCAGGTGTTGTCGCTGGCGTCGGTGGCGCGGGATCTCACCGCGGTGGGCCTGCGCAGCGACGCCAACACCCCGCCCGACATCGTGCGCTACAGCCTCAAGCGGCCGGCCGCGCCGCTGCGGCTCACAGCCGTGAACGACGACGTGCTGCAGGGCAAACGGCTCGCCAAGGTGGAGGAGGTGTGGTACGGCTCGAGCGGCGGCGCGCGGGTGCAGGCGTGGATCGTGAAGCCGCCGGCGTTCGACCCGTCGAAGAAATATCCGCTGATTCTCGAGATCCACGGCGGGCCGTTCGCGATGTACAACGTGGGCTTCAGCTACATGTTCCAGAACTTCGCGGCCGACGGCTACGTGGTGCTGTTCGTCAATCCGCGCGGCAGCACGGGCTACGGCACGGCCTTCTCCAACGGCATCGACCACAATTACCCCGGCCCCGACTACGACGATCTCATGGCGGGCGTCGACACGGTGGTGGGCCGCGGCTACATCGACCCCAAGCGCATGTTCGTGTCGGGCTGCTCGGGCGGCGGCGTCCTGTCGAGCTGGGTGATCGGCCATACGACGCGGTTCGCAGCCGCCGCGGTGCGCTGTCCGGTGATCGACTGGATGAGCATGGCGGGCGAGACCGACATTCCGCTCTTCACCTACAGCTTCTTCGACGCGCCGTTCTGGGACAAGCCGGACCAGTGGCTAGCGCACTCATCCCTGATGTACGTGGGCAAGGTCACGACGCCCACGATGCTGATGACGGGCGAGCTGGACCGCCGCACGCCGATCCCGCAGTCGGAGGAGTATTTCGCGGCGCTGAAAGTGCGCCATGTGCCGGCGGTGCTGCTGCGGTTTGCGGGTGAGTTCCACGGCACGGGCTCGAAGCCCTCGAACTTCATGCGGACGCAGCTCTACATGATGAGCTGGTTCCAGAAGTGGAGTGGGACGCAGAGCCCGCCGGCGACGGCGAGCGGCAATAATTAAAGCGTGAGAGGTGAGAGGTGAGCGGGCAGGCGTGAGCGCCACCGCTCACCTCTTACCGCTCACCGCTCACGCTTTGGTTATTGGACCGCGTTGACCATGTCGAAGATCGGCAGGTACATCGCGACCACCATGCCGCCGACGATGACGCCCAGCACGACGATCATGATGGGTTCCATGATGGAGAGGAGCGCGCTCACGGCGGCGTCCACCTCGTCGTCGTAGAAGTCGGCGATCTTGGAGAGCATCTCGTCCAGGCCGCCCGTCTGCTCCCCCACCGAGATCATCGAGATCACCATCGGCGGGAAGACCTTGGACTTGGAGAGCGGGCCCGCGATGGTTTCGCCGCCCGCGATGGACGCGCGCGACTCCATCACCGCGTTATGGATCACCATGTTGCCCGCGGTGCGGGCCGTGATCTCGAGCCCGTCCAGGATCGACACCCCCGACGAGACCAGCGTGCCCAGGGTGCGCGTGAAGCGCGAGACGGCCGATTTGCGCAGCACGTCGCCCAGCACGGGCGCCTTGAGCAGCAGCCCGTCGAGCATGAGCTTGCCCGCGGCGGTCTTGTAGTAGCGGGTGATGCCGAAGATGAAGCCGCCGATCGCCAGGATGATGGCCCACCAGTAGTGCGACAGGATGAAGCTCGCGCCGATCACGATGCGCGTGGGGAGCGGCAGCTGGATGCCCGCCGACGCGAACATCTTCTGGAACGTCGGAATCACGAAGATCAGCAGCACCGCGATGGCGATCGTCGCGACGGACATGATCACGCCGGGATAAATCATCGCGCCCTTCACTTTGCGCACGATGAGGTCGTTCTTCTCGAGGAATTGCGCCAGACGGACGAGAATAGTGTCGAGAATACCGCCCGCCTCGCCCGCGGCGACCATGTTGACGAACAAGTCCGAGAACGCCTTGGGATGCTTGCGGAGCGCGTCGGCGAGCGTGTGTCCGCTCTCCACGTCGTACACCACGGCGCGGAGCACGTCCGACAGCGCTTTGTTCTCCGTCTGCTGCGCCAGGATGTCGAGCGCCTGCACCAGCGGCAACCCCGAGTTGATCATGGTGGCGAACTGCCGGGTCATGATCACGATGTCGCGGGTCTTGATGCCGCTGCCGAACTTGAAGTTGATCTTCAGCTCTTTGGGGGCCTGCCGCACCTGCACGACGACCATCTTGTTCTTGCGCAGGTGCGCGATGACGTCGTCGCGCGTGGGCAGATCGATCTTGTCCTGGACCAGATCGCCCTTGAGGTTGCGCGCGGTAAACTCAAAGACCGGCATGGGTCACTCCCTGACGCGCGTCAACGGCGCGCGGCGACTTTGGGCTGACCGGCCTGGGGGCCGGACGCCACGGGACCGTCTTTTTCGTCCATCGGCGCCTCGCCGATCATCCGCAGGAACTCGTTGGGGTTACCCGACACGCGGAGGCACTCTTCCTTGTGGACTTCGCGATTCATGTAGAGCTGGTACAGCGCGTCGTTGAGCGTCTGCATACCGTGCTTCTTGCCCGCCTGCATCATCGACGGGATCTGCTCCACCTTGTCGTCACGGATCAGCGCGCGGATCGCGGGTGTCACGACCAGGATCTCGGCCGCCATCACCCGGCCCTTCCCCTTGGCCTTCTGCAACAGCGTCTGCGTGACGACGCCCTCCAGCACGAACGACAGCTGCGTGCGGATCTGCGTCTGCTGGTGCGACGGAAAGATGTCGATGATGCGGTTGATCGACTCCGCCGCGGAATTGGTGTGCAGTGTGGCGAAGGCCAAGTGCCCCGTCTCGGCGATGGTCAGCGCCGAGGACGTCGTCTCGAGGTCGCGCATTTCGCCGACCAGCACGACGTCGGGGTCCTGGCGCAGCGCGTACTTGAGCGCCGCCGAGAAACTGAGCGTATCGGTCCCGACCTCGCGCTGGTTGACGATGCATTTCTGGTGGCGGTGGATGAACTCGATCGGGTCTTCCACCGTGATGATGTGGCCCGCCAGCTCCTTGTTGATCTTGTCGATCATGGCGGCGAGCGTGGTGCTCTTGCCCGAGCCGGTGGGTCCGGTGACGAGGACCAGGCCGCGCGGTTTGTCGGCGAGATGGGCGACCACCGCCGGCAAGCCGAGGTCGTTGAACGTCTTGACGTTGAACGGGATCTGCCGGATCACCACCGACACGCACCCGCGCTGCTTGAACACGTTGCCGCGGAACCGCGCCAGGTTCTGAATGCCGAAGGAGAAGTCGAGCTCGTTCTCGGTCTCGAACCGCTTCTTCTGGTTTTCGGTCAGCACCGAGTAGGCGAGCGACAGCGTGTCCTTGGGCGTGAGCTGCTCGTCGCTGGCGGCGCTGATGATGTCGCCGTCGACGCGCAGCTTGGGCCGCTCGCCCGCGACGATGTGCAGGTCGGAAGCGTCCTTCTCGATCATTTCCTCGAGCAGGGCGCGCAGGTTCACCGGCATCGATCAGTCTCCTTCATCCAGCAGCGGTTTCTTTGATCACTTCATCGAGCGTCGTGACGCCCTTCTTGACCTTCATCATGCCGTCCATGCGGAGCGTCAACATGCCCTCCGACACGGCGAGCTCGCGCAGCTCCTCCGTGGAGGAACCCTTGAGAATCCCGCGCCGCACCGCCGAAGACAGCGACATCACCTCGTACAAACCCTGCCGCCCCTTGTACCCGGACCCGGCGCAGGTATCGCAGCCCGCGCCCTTGAAGAAGGGTCCCAACTTCTTGTCGATCCCGAAGGCGTGCATTTCTTCGGTGGTATACTCGTGCTCTTTATGGCAATCCTTGCAGATGCGCCGCACCAGCCGCTGCGCCACGATCAAATTGACGGCGCTGGCGACGTTGAACGGCTCGATGCCCATGTCCACCATGCGGGTGATGGTGGACGGCGCGTCGTTGGTGTGCAGGGTCGAGAGCACCAAGTGGCCTGTGAGCGCCGCCTTGATCGCGATCGAGCCCGTCTCGAGGTCGCGGATCTCGCCCACCATGATGATGTTCGGGTCCTGGCGCAGGAACGCCTTCAGCGCCGCCGCGAACGTCATCCCTACCTCGTTGCGGACCAGCACTTGATTGATGCCCATCAGGTTGTACTCGACCGGGTCCTCGGCCGTCATGATGTTCACGTCGATGGTGTTGATCCGCGACAGCGCCGAGTACAGGGTGGTGGTCTTGCCGGAGCCCGTGGGGCCCGTCACCAGCACCATGCCGTAAGGGTTGAGAATGGCCTTGAGTAGATCGGCCTCGGCCTTGGGCTCGAAGCCGAACTTCTGCAGATCGAGCGTCAGATTCCCCTTGTCGAGGATTCGCAGCACGATCTTCTCGCCGAACAGCACCGGCAGCGTCGAGACGCGGTAGTCGATGACTTTGGAGCCGAACTTCAGCTTGATGCGGCCGTCCTGAGGGACGCGCCGCTCCGCGATGTTCAGCATCGCCATGATCTTGAGCCGCGACGTCAGCGCCGCGCGCATCTTGATCGGCGGCTTCATGACCTCGTGCAGCGCGCCGTCCACCCGGTAGCGCACCCGCATCTCGTGCTCGAACGGCTCCACGTGGATGTCGGACGCGCCGCGCTTCACAGCGTCGGTGAGGATGGCGTTGATCAGCTTCACCACCGGCGCGTCGTCGGCCAGGTCCTGCGCCTTGACGTCCTCGTCGGTCTCTTCCTCGACGACCTCGAGGTCCGTCTCTTCCTCGATGTCCTTGAGCAGGGTCTGCAGCTGGGCGTCGGACTGCTGGTAGTAGCGCTCCAGCGCGTTGCGCAGCGTGTATTCGCCCGCGATCACCGGGAAGATGTCGCAGCGCGTGATGAACTTGATGTCCTCGATCGCGGCGACGTTGTTCGGATCGGAGATCGCCACGGTGAGCGTGCGGCCTTCGCGCTTCAGCGGCAGCACCGTGTACTTCATCGCCAGATCCGGGGGGATCATCTTGAGGATCTTGGCGTCGACTTCGAAGCGGGAGAGGTCCACCGCCGGCATGCGGTACTGCCGCGCCAGCATCTTGGTCACCTCGGTCTCCTCGACGAAGCCGAGCTTGACCAGGGTGTAGCCCAGCCGCATCCCGGAGTTTTTCTGCTCCAGGAGGGCTTTTTTCAGCTGGTCCTGCGAGATAAGTCCTTCGCGGACCAGAATTTCGCCCAGCTTATCGCCAGCAGCCGCAGCCGTCGCCGTACGCAACTCGTTGCAGGGGAATGCCCTAAGCTACCCCGTCGCGAGGGGGTGTCAAGGCACGACTCCCGAAAACGAGACAAACGAGCGTAACGCGTCGAGCAATTTGGGGCCGACACCGGGCACGCTGTCGAGCCGGGCCATGTTCCCGAACGGTCCGTGCTCGGTGCGCCACGCGACGATGCGCTGCGCCAAGCCCGGCCCGACGCGCGGCAACCGCGTCAGCTCCGTCGCGTCGGCGGCGTCCACGTCGATGCGCTCACCCGGCGCCAGCGGACGCGCCAGTCGCGCGGCCTGGCGCGCGGTGGCTTGAAGGCCGCCGGGCGGCGGCGCGGGAGCGGTGAGATGGACGTCGCCGGGAGCGCTCGCATGCGGTGCCAACCAGACTCGCGTTGCTGCACCCGCGAGCGCCAAAGTTGCCAGCAGTAAGGCGGCGCGCTTGTCGTCCATCCGGCACGATGCACGATAACAGCTCGCCGGATGGTATCAGAAAACCACGAGCACGAGCCAAATTACTTGGAACCACTGGCAACTTGGCGTCTGGGAACTCAACTGGCGTCTGTTCTCTGTTTTACTGCGTGGCTTGCCGAATCACAGCCATGGCGACATCCCCAACCATCTGCATCGACGCCACATCCATCTTGTCGGCCGTATCCTCCGTCGTGTGCCAATACGGATAATCGAAATCCACGACGTCGATGGCGTGGATGTTGGCCTTCTGCAGCGACACATGATCGTCGATCA
>WNGO01001406.1_pt1 | contig 20915 bp, 16 predicted proteins | sample 5400511 | NCBI WGS metagenome assembly WNGO01 (sample SAMN13153380, study PRJNA577476) | soil metagenome | isolation source: 20 cm soil or saprolite under Garry oak tree replicate 2 | place: USA:California | collected 2016-06-15 | reverse complement strand
CGTGTGAGGAACTTTCGCAAGCTGTCAAAGTTCATCGCGTGAATCGGATCGTCGTAGCGATGGGCGACCGCCGCGGAAAGCTACCCGTCGAACTTTTGCTCTCGCTCAAGAGCCAAGGCGTACTCATCCAGGATGGAACGGACGTCTATGAGGCCATGACGGGCAAAGTCCCCATCGAATCGCTTCGCTTGGGTTGGCTTCTTTTTTCGCCGGGCTTCCACCTCTCACGCTTTATCTTGGTTTACAATCGGCTCGCTTCAATGTTGGTTTCGGTTCTGGGCTTGCTGCTGAGCCTGCCCCTGCTTCCTCTCGTCGCCCTGGCGATCAAGCTGACCTCTCCGGGGGCCGTCTTTTATCGGCAGAGGCGTGTTGGGCGCGCCGGCGCTGTTTTCTATTGCTACAAGTTCCGGACTATGTGCGCAGACGCTGAGGCAGATAGTGGACCCACCTGGGTAGGGGACGACGATCCAAGGATCACGCCCGTGGGCCGCGTCCTCCGCGTCTCACGACTTGACGAGATTCCGCAGCTCTGGAACGTGCTCAAGGGCGATATGAGCTTTGTTGGCCCGCGCCCAGAACGGCCTGAATTCGTGGACTGGCTCACTCGAGAAATTCCCTACTATCACTTGCGGCATACCATTCGGCCGGGAATTACCGGGTGGGCTCAGGTTCGCTACAAATACGGAAACTCGATCGAGGATGCCAAGGAAAAACTTCGGTACGACCTCTTTTACATTAAGAACATGTCTCCAGGCCTTGATTTTCTGATCTTTTTCGACACCACCAAGACAATACTCTTGGGGCGGGGCGCAAAATGAAGCTGTTGTTTTGGTTATCCTTGGCCCTCATCTTCGTTGCTTATGCGGCGTACCCGATCTGGCTCTATTTTAGGGCGCGGTTCAGGCCCCGCCCAGTCCGGCGGGCAAGCATCTTCCCCAGCGTCACGATTCTCCTTGCCGTCCATAACGAACAGAAATACCTGCGAGCCAAATTGCATAATCTAGCCGCGCTGGATTATCCGGCAGACCGCGCCGAAGTGATAGTTGTCTCCGATGGTTCTACAGACGAAACCAACAAAATCCTTGCCGCTTGGCAAAATGCCAACCGGCGAACCGTGATCTTGCCGAGTCATTGTGGCAAGGCGACCGCGTTGAACCATGGAGTGGCGGAAGCGAAGGGAGAAATTATTGTTTTTACCGATGCGAGGCAGACCATCGCCTCCGATGCCTTGAAGAATCTGGTCGCGAATTTCGGCGATCCATCCGTAGGCTGTGTGAGCGGCGAACTCATCATCGAGGAGCATCGCAGTTCCGCTTTTGCCGGGGGCGTCGGTCTATATTGGCGACTCGAAAAGAAAATTCGGGACTGGGAGGGTCTCGCCGGATCCATGGTCGGGGCAACAGGAGCTTTTTATGCGGTGAGAAAACATCTGCTGTTACCCCTCCCCCAAGAGACGATTCTGGACGATGTACTCATCCCTTTCCAGGTTGTGCGACAAGGCCAGCGGGTTGTCTTCGAGCCCAAAGCACTAGCTTGGGATGATCTTAAGCCGGGCCCGAAACAGGAATTTCGCCGGAAGGTAAGAACCTTGATCGGAAACTATCAATTACTGCAACTGGCTCCCTGGGTTCTAACGCGTTCCAATCCACTCCGTTTTCAGTTTATTTGTCACAAACTGCTGCGCCTCCTGGTCCCCTTCGCACTCGTGGGCCTCCTCGTCTCGACGTTTTGGATTCGAATAGACATCTATGGACAGGCTCTCGTGGTTCAGCTTGTTTTCTATGCATTGGCCGCGCTGAGCATATTCCGTCCTAGGGCCCGCATTATTTCACGGTTGTCGGACATCCCGCTCACCTTCATTGTTTTGAACATCGCGGCTGCAGTTGCGTTCTTCTATTTCGTGACAGGCAGGAAGGCGGTATGGGCACGGTCATGAGCTTGACCTACAGTCACGCGGGTGACGCGGTAAACGCGGTGGCCATGGATTCCACGTCGGTGCAGCAGCGCATTTCGCGGCGTAAACCACTCGTTGGGGCGTATTTCTCGCTGTTGCTGTTCATGGTGGTCTACTGCGCCCGGCCAGAGGACTGGATCCCCGGGCTGTCCGTTGTGCCTTTGGCGAAGATAGCGGGCGTCTTGGCTTTGCTTGCTCTCATGTTTTCTCTCAGGCAACTCCGTCCCTCTTTACCTCGAGAAGTCATTTACCTGATTATTCTGGTTGGACAATTGTTCTTTGCCGCGGGGATGTCTCCGGTGTGGCGGGGCGGGGCCGTGCAGCAAACGCTCGATTTTGCAAAAGTTCTTCTGATTGTCATCGTAATGTCCGTGGCACTCAATACCGCAAGCCGTTTGCGCCGGCTCATCTTCGTTCAGGCCGCATCAGTGGCGGTGATTGCCGCAGTCGCCGTTTGGAAAGGCCATTTGCTGGGTGGCCGGTTGGAAGGAACGCTCGGGGCGTACTATTCCGATCCCAATGACTTGGCGCTCGCAATCATTATCTCGCTTCCCCTGTGCCTTGCCTTACTGTTCCTGAGCAGGGGTAGGCTTCAGAGAGTTACATGGGGGCTTGCAATTTTGGTGATGCTCTACGCGGTATTCTCCACGGGATCGAGGGGAGGGTTCGTTTCTCTGGTCGTTACGGCAGTGGTTTTCCTCTGGGAGTTCGCCATTCAAGGACGTCGGCGTTATCTATTGGCGCTCACAGTGCTCGCGAGCGCAATCCTTTGGCAGTTCTCAGGCAGCGTGTTGGTTGGCCGTCTCAAGGGAACGTTCAACCAACAGGAAGATATTGCAGCGGCGTACGACTCGGCCGAGGCGCGTCGACAGCTATTTTGGCGAAGCGTCGAGGTAACAAAGGAACACCTCATCTTCGGAGTCGGTCCCGGTAATTTTCAGGAAATATCCGGCCTTTGGCGTGAGACACACAACGCCTTCACCCAACTGAGCTCAGAAGGGGGAGTGCCGGCCTTCGTTTTGTACGTGTTGATTCTGTGGTGTGGTTTCAAAAACTTGAGGGCAACCAATCGGTTAGCGCGTGAACGGCCAGAATCCCGCCTGTTGGCGCGGGCCCTCCTCGCGAGCTTGGCTGGATACGTAGCCGGGTCAGTGTTTTTGAGTGTAGGGTATGCGTTTTTTCCTTACTTCTTAGTGGGGTATACGACGGCTCTTTTCTTATCGGCCAAGGAATCTGCTTCTCGACTTAAGAAAGGCGAAATAGTAAGCCTGGAAGCAGCTGCGGAGAAAACGCATGCAGACAAGACAGAGTCCGAATTGGCTTGGCACGCCGGCTAGATCTTCGGCGAAAACCATGCACACCTCGGCAAGTGGACCACAAAAATTGCCTCCCTGGAAGAAGATGGAGAGCGCCGCGGGCCCGCTGGAGCTCGCGATCGTCATCCCCACATTCGAGGAGCGTGATAATGTTTGGCCGATTCTGGATCGACTTGTAGCGGCGCTAACAGGGATCCAATACGAAGTAATCTTCGTCGATGACGATTCTCGGGATGGCACCGCCAATTGCGTTCGCGAGATCGCCAGAACCAGCCCCAACGTCCGCGTTCTTCAGCGCATTTTTCGCCGCGGCCTAGGATCGGCCTGTATCGAAGGCATGATGGCAACCGCGGCACCCTACATTGCCGTCATGGATGCCGACCTCCAGCATGACGAGCGAATCCTGCCCGAGATGTTCGCCAAGCTCAAGGCTGATTGTCTCGATGTCGTCGTGGCTACCCGCAATGCTACTGGCGGCAGCATGGGAGAATTCGCTTGGCATCGCGTGCTTCTCAGCAATCTCGGACACTATCTCAGCAAGTCAATATTGCGAACGCGCATCAGCGATCCCATGAGTGGCTTTTTTGTCCTGACTCGCGATTGTCTCGAAGAAGTCATCCGGTCTACGTCAGGCATCGGTTTCAAGATCCTGCTTGACTTGGTCGCTTCGGCGCGGCGTCCCTTGCGCGTTGGCGAGATCCCCTACACCTTTCGCGAACGACTGCACGGCTCCAGCAAACTCGACTTCCCAGTCTGCCTTGAATTCCTACAATTGGTCCTTGATAAGAAGATCGGAAACCTCGTGCCGGTTCGCTTTCTTATCTTCGGAACCGTTGGTGCCGTAGGCGTGTTGCTGGCTTCAGTCCTCCTATGTGTATTGGTTTTGGTTTTCGATCTGGGCTTCTTGAGGGCACTAGCGATCACGACCTTCGTCGCCATGACCGGAAATTTCTTTTTGAATAACAGCATGACCTATAGGGATCGTAGCTTGAAAGGACGGAGAATCCTCACGGGTCTGGCGACGTTTTACGTTGCCTGTTCGCTTGGTGCCGCGATCAACATTCACATCGCAAAGTCGGTAAGTGGGCTAGGTCTACCATGGTATATCGCTGGTGCCTGCGGTCTCGCGGTTGGAGCTGTGTGGAATTACGGCATAACCTCTTTTACTACCTGGCGCAGGGCCAGGCTGCGTAGCCGGGTCTAAATGCAACACTCATAATGTCCACACCATTTGCACGCCATTAAACTTCGTTCCGATGGTTCTGACAGTGGTACTCCAATGCCGAACTAGATTCGAACGAATAGCTTGAAGGAATGCTCGACTACCGACGACGAGTCCAAATTATGACGTTTGACAGGACTACTGACAGGAGAGTTGCAGCGAGTCTGGTGATGATACTCACAGTTGCCTTTTTGCTGCGGTTCCTGATGCTGGGTCGCCAGAGTCTGTGGTTGGATGAAGTCGCTTCATGGGGATTCGCTTCGCAGGATTTTTTCCATGTTATGCGCAGCGAGCCAACCAATCCACCACTATACTATCTGCTGTTGCATATATGGATGGGATGGTTTGGCACGAGCGAATCGGCCATTCGATCGTTGAGCATAGTGCCGAGTCTGTTTTCTATCTGGTTGATTTACTATTTCTCTGAGCAACTTTTCAGCCGGGGAATTGCCTATCTTGCGGCAATCTATCTGACCATCTCGACGTTTCAGATCTATTACGCGCAAGAGGCGCGCTGTTTTTCGCTGCTGGTGAGTATTCTGCTGTCAGCAAGTCTGTGCCTGTGGAACGCATTGGAAGCAGAATCGTCCCGGCGGCGGTATCTCTACTATGGGGCGTATACAGTCTTGGGCGCGCTGGCTCTTTATACCCACTTCATCTCGATTTTTTTCCTCGGTGGGCATGGTTTGTATGTCTTGTTCCGACGGCCAAAGCAATTATTGCTCGCAGGCAGTAGCATCGCTGTATCGCTCCTCCTGTTCTCGCCTTGGCTGGTGCCAATGCTACGTGGAGTCGCCGATGGCGGGCAGGTGCGACGCTACCTCTTGCTCAAGCTGCCGCAAGCATATTTCAGTTTTTTCTATGGTGATTCGTTGATCCCATTGGATGAAGAGGCGGTCAGGCACATTCCGCAGACGCTGAGGGCGAACGGGTGGATTCTGGCCGCCTCACTGTTGAGCGTGGCGATCCTCATGCCGTTTGGGCGGTTGGCCTGGAAACGCTGGGGTGACCGGATACTTTTCGTTCTCACAATGGCCATGGCGCCAGTAATCCTAGCGTTCCTGGCTTCTTTTAAGGTAATGCTGTTTGACGAGCGATATCTGATTCCGAGCTCGCCATTTCTTTATATGGTTGTAGCCGCTTCGATGTGGGAAGTCGGGCTTCTTGCGGCGAAGAAAAAGCCCCCGGGATGGCCAGTACATGCTGGATGGGCAGCCTCGGGGATGTGGGGCGTGCTCCTTGCGGTATCGCTGTACAACTATTATTTCAACCCTCGGTTCGGGAAGGAGCAGTGGCGCGAGGCGGATGCGTACATCGATAGTGTGGCTCCGCCAGGAGAGAATACAATGATTGTATTCGATCCGGATTACCTGTCGTCTTGCTACAGGTATTACACGACCCGCAACCTGCCCGACTGGCGGATAACCCCGCGAATCGAGGCTAAACTCGAGACCTCCGGAACGCTGCTCGAAGAGCAAACGCACGGGTTCCAGCACATTTTACTGGTTCGCTCCCACGATGATGAGGACACGGTAGTCAATGTGATGCGTAGAGCCTTCAGTCAGGAAAGCTACAAGAAGTTTAATAAGGCAAATCCCATCGAGGTGTATTCGTTTCAGGCATCGACGAAGTAAACGCCACTTAGTTTACTGCATTTCAGCGCTAGGGGTACGTTCTCCTCTGCAGGTTGTGCTCAGTTAGCTTTGTGAAGAAAAGACAGTGAGACAGCCCGCATTACACGACAAAATCAGGGCCACGCTGCCTTGGCTTCCTGCCTATGTGTGGCAACGCTGCGTGCGGCACCTGCCAGATATCCGTCCACTACATTTGGTGATAGGTCTGGCCGATCACTTCGAACCTTCGATTGTGTCCGGAGCCCCCGGAAAGCGCGCCAATCCACGTGAGCAGGAGCGGCGGCTAGAAAAATGGTGTCATGAATACCCGGCCGCAGTCGACGCATGGAGAGACGACGAAGGGCAGCCTCTACGCCACACGTATTTTTATCCGGCTGAGGATTACGATGAGGCGCTGATTGACCGCCTGGCGGAACACTGTCATGAAGGCTGGGGAGAAATTGAGATTCATCTGCATCATGGTGTGGAAGCTCCGGACACGGCAGAGAACACGACCCGAGCGCTCGTGGAGTTCAGAGACGCCCTGGCCGCCCGCGGCTGCCTTGCCCGAGAGAACGGAGCCGGCCCGCCGCGATACGCCTTCATACATGGCAATTGGGCCTTGGCAAATTCGGACAACGGGCGTTTTTGCGGCGTGGACGAAGAAATGCAGATCCTGGCCGACACCGGCTGCTACGCCGATTTCACTCTTCCCACACGCTCCCCGGCGCAGATTGGCAAGATCAACGCGCTCTACGAGTGCGCCCTTCCTCTGAACCAGCGAGCACCCCATCGCCGGGGCTTTGACTTGCAGTGCGGCCGTGCTCCTAGCACTTTCCCACTGATTATTCAGGGGCCACTCATGATCGACTTTGGGCGCCGTAAGCGCGGCTGGCCGTTGCCCGGCATCGAGAGCGGCGAACTGTCCGGAAACAACCCGCCAAATTTGCACCGATTGCAACTCTGGCAAGAGGCGGCAATCACTGTCCAAGGGCGGCCTGATTGGCTCTTTATCAAACTTCATTGCCACGGGATGGAACCCCGAGATGAGATGGCAATGTTCGGGCCGAGTATCCAAAACTTCCTTCAGGAATTGGTAGAAGGGCAGGAAAACAGAACTGAATACCGCGTCCACTTCGTCACGATACGTGAGATGGTCAATATCATCCTCGCAGCTTGCGATAGCCGCGAGGGAAACCCTGGCGAATACCGCGACTATCGCTTCAGACTTGTCCACACACTTGTTCGGGTTTGACATCAGAAGCACAACGAGCACGAGGTCGATCAAAGGAGCGAAGTCGAAGCCCCTGCCTCGCGTGCTGTACGCGGTTGTCCTAGACCCCACGCTAAAGTTCGGCTCCTTGGAAGAGCAGATCATTCGCCTGGCGCGAGCCTTTGAGCTGAATGACGGCCTCTTTTATCCTCTTTTCATTTGCCCCGAAGGAGCAGGTGGAAGTACCGCGTTCCAGGAAGCCGGCGTCGAGGCGGAGTGCATGGATCTGCGCAGTTTTCGCTGGTCGCGACTTGCTAGACTGTCGCGGCTTATCAAACAGCGCAGGATCACTCTGGTGCACTGGAACTTTACGGAAATGCTGCGTAACAGCTATCTGTGGTGGCTGTCGCTCCTACATCCGAACGTCAAGCATTGGTACACGGACCACGTTTCGCGCATGTCAGGGATCCAGCAGTCTATTCGAGGGCGAAAGAGGTTCCTGAAACGAATTCTTTTGCGACGTTACGACAAGGTTTTGTGCGTGAGCCAGTTCGTTCTGAACGACCTGCGAAGCAAGAAGCTTTGCTCAGATCTGATCCTCTCGCGCCACTTCATCAATACGGATCGGTTCCGGCCAGATGAAGCTGCGCGCAGCGAGCTTCGCAAAAAACTCCATGTGGAAGGCCGCTTCGTCCTCTTGACTGTCGCTCACTTGATTAAGCCAAAGGGGATCGAAGTCCTCATCAAGGCCTTGGCGGAGCTACCCGATAACGTTGTCCTCTGGATTGTAGGAGACGGCGACCAGTTGGAAAGGCTCCGCCAATTGTGCTCCGAGCTTCACCTGGCATCGCGGGTCTGCTTTCACGGACTGCAAAAAAACGTCGCGCCGTTTATGCAGGCAGCTGATTGTTTTGTGTGCCCGTCGCTCTGGGCGGAAGCTGCCGGGCTGGTGAATCTGGAAGCAAGCGCTAGCGGGCTCCCGGTTGTCGCCAGCCGGATCGGTGGAATACCTGAATATGTCGAGGATGGCCGTACAGGTTTTCTGTTTTTACCAGGAGACCACCATGAGCTCACTCGGCGTGTTCAATCCCTGAACGAAGATTCAGCCATGCATAAGAAAATGAGTGCGCAGGCCCGGGCCTGGGCAGTCGAAAAGTTTTCGGCGGATTCAGGAGTCCTTGAATACCTCAATTTGTATCGGGAGTAAAGACATGAAACCTCTTTTAATTTGTGGGGAGCTGAACATCGCAAGTTCATTGACGAAGCAACTCGAGGAGAACGGCATCGCAGTCATTCCCGATCTGCTAACGGCGGACCAGCTTCGGAGCATGCAGGTTAGCTTTAACACTCGACTGAGGCGGATGCGCTGGAGCAACTTCGACGGTTACGAAAAAACTGAACGGTATCGTCACATGGTCCAGGACGTCTTGACCCTGGATCAGGCCTTCATAGATGGCGCTCTACACCCGGTAGTCATCGATGCGCTACATCAATATCTCGGCTACAGGTTTGAATTAGTCGAGGCCAAGGGTTGGAAGTCATTACCTACCAAACGTGACTTCCATGGGTGGCATGGGGATGCCTGGTACGATCAGGAACGGGTGCAGGACCGAATCCCGCGCGAGGTCAAGCTCGGGATTTATCTGACTGACGTTCGAAGCGGAGGCTTTGTCTACGTCAAAGGCACCCAAGGCAAGCGACGCCCAAGACCGCTAAGCCGTGAGGAGGCGAGCAGCCTTCCCCGTGAATGCTTCGTCGAAGTAACTGGGTCTGCGGGCTTGGCGTTTCTCTTTGACACTTCCGGATTTCACCGGCAGAACGTACCAATTTTAGAACCGCGCGAGGCCGTCTTCTTTGCCTACCACGACCCGAAAATCCCGCTTCAGAGCGAGGATCTTGAGTATTACCGCTATCATCCACTTCAGCTCAACGCTGCGTTTCTGGGTCACCTGACCAAGGACGACGAGCGCATCCTGGGTTTCGGCAATACGACCAATTTCCAACCGGGCTATGAGAGGAGTCCGGCGCATGCCTTCTTCGAAGTGTTGGTTGGACGGACCTATGACGCGAAGTTATTTGTTGGTGAGATTCACCAGCGTGTAAAAGCGAAGCTTAGGCGTTTAACGGGTCTGAACCGATGACCTCGGGTTTCGTCCACCGCCACAGATGTTCGATGCGGCAATGGGGAGCTAGGAACGCAGGTGGCGGGAGGCAACCCCGACTTCGCAACGAGTGGATTTTGATGATGATTCACGAATCGCCGTTGTCCGACGTTTGTCAAAGAGTTTCGTTAGGTACGCATGTGGACTTCGCTACCAACATATGTCGAGATTTTGAAGTGGTGTGCTTCCGGCTGCCTTCACCTGTGAAAACGTGTGCTCCATGTACTTAAGGCAAACATATGCGCAAGAGAAGATCCATTCTCATTGGGAGTCTGTCTACAGAGGCCACCCGATCCTGAATCGTTTCAACAACATGTGCATCGACGAAATCTTGAAACACCTAAATCCGCCTCGAAAGGCTCTCTTCCTGGATGCGGGCTGCGGCATAGGTGATCATTCACTGCGGATCGCGGACCGCGGGTATCGATGTTGGGGTGTGGATCTATCAGAAGCTGTCCTAAAAACGGCCCGAAACAACGCCGCACTGAGAGGTCTAGCATCGAGGACTTCCTTCGAATGTCAAGCTTTGGAAGACCTCACATTCGAAGACGACACCTTCGATGCAGTACATTGCAGGGGCGTTTTAATGCACATCCCTCAGTGGAAAAAGGCTCTTGCCAGCCTCTGTAGAGTCCTTAAACCTGGGGGCCGGATTGCTATTCTGGAGGCCAACCACAGGTCTCTCGAAATGGCCATCGTCCTGCTGGTCCGTAAGATTCAGGATAGAAAATCCAAAATGATCAAAACGGATGCGGGCTTCGAGTTCTGGTCCGATATGAACGGTCAGCCGTTTGTGGTCCGCATCGCTAATATCCGACGCCTTGCCAGCGAGCTGGAAGCAAATCGAACTCGCGTGTTGAAGACACTTGCGCACGAGTTTTGGGATATCAATAGGTTTCCGGCGGGAACAGTCAGAAACGCAGTAATACGATTCAACTACGCCTATTTCCAGCTAAGTCTCCCGCGATTTGGGTGTATTGGCAATGCGATCATCGCGGAAAAGCGGCCTACATCCTGAGCCAGAGGGCTCAGGAGTCTCGGTAGCAAGTAAAGCTTTCATGATTACTCATGCCATCTCCTTTTCTCCTAGACCTGCAGTGGGGTTTCAATCTGATACGCAGGACACACCACAGGACGATGTCGCGTCGCTTCGCACACTCTGGTTTTACCAAATCTGGCCAATCAGCGGAGGCCAACCAACTGGCAGAACTGATGCGAAGCAATGCACGGAGGTCACTAGCTGTCTCGCGTCGGGATCGAGAGGGATGCTACAGGCGGACTTGCCCGTAGAAGGGATCGCCCAGGTTCCGACTGAGCAACCGAGAAATACATTAGCGTTTTGCCGCTGACAGCCCGCCTTCCAGTTTTGCTTCGAATCGCCATGAAGGTACTCTATTTCGCGACTCATCAGATCTGGCCACTCACATCAGGCAATCGATTGCGGGATTATCATTTGGCTCGTCACTTGGCCGGTCACTGTTCTGTGAATTTGCCGAAATGCGTTGCCGGAGAAGAGCGCTGAAAGTCCTCTCGAGGATTCCGGCTCAGCAACTGTCGTCGCCCTTGATAAAGGCCGCACGTCTAGTCCATCGAAGATCTTGCGCGGACTCGCCGGCCCCATGTCAGTGACCGTCTTGAGTTGTTGGTCGGGTGCCAATCTGATTTAGGATTTTATCGAGGGAGTAGCTAAGATCGGAAATCCGATAATTCAAGTACTTTCGGAGCACGGACATTCACTGATGTAAGCCCTAGATCGAGAAGAAATCAAAGTTGGTAACCTCAAAATCCATAAAAGTCTCCGTCATACTTGGGACTCGTCCTGAAGCTATAAAACTCGCCCCGGTTATTATGGCATTAAGGCTACACAAAGGGTGTCAATGCGAAGTGATTGTGACAGCGCAACATCGCGAAATGCTAGACCAAGTACTCGAAGTGTTCAACATAGTTCCGGATATAGATTTAAACCTGATGCGTCCCAACCAAACTTTGGCCGAGCTGACCTCTCGGTCACTCGAAGCATTAGACCATTGCTTCGCTCGAAGAAGGCCGGATCTCGCCCTATGCCAGGGCGACACGACAACTGTGCTTGCCGGAGCCCTGGCAGCTTTCTACCATGGCATTCCTTTCGGACATGTGGAAGCAGGATTACGCACTTGGAACTTACAATCCCCTTGGCCTGAGGAAGCCAATCGGGTGCTGACCAGCCGTCTAGCAACCTTTCACTTCGCACCAACTGAGGTCAATCGTCAAAATCTTTTGGCAGAGGGAATTCCGTCGCAACAAATTATACTGACGGGGAATACAGGTATTGACGCGCTTCTTCTTGCGGTCGAAAGAGCTCATCTCAAGCCACCGCAAATTATTGGATTGGACCCGGTGATCATGAATGGTGATCGCACTGTGCCCGTCGTATTGATAACTGGTCACAGACGAGAAAGCGTTGGTCAAAAGCTCGAATCGATTTGTCTGGCAATCGCCGACCTCGCAGAACGGTTCCCAAGAGCACAGTTCATCTATCCTGTTCATATGAACCCCTCTGTTCGGCAAAGCGTGGCCAACGTTTTGAGTCCTGAAAAAAGGAATGGAAAATTCTCAAAGAATATTCACTTGATTGATCCACTTCCTTACATCCAATTCGTAGCTCTGATGGAGCGCTCAACGCTCATCCTAACTGATTCTGGTGGAATTCAAGAAGAAGCACCGAGCCTGGGAAAGCCCGTCCTCGTTACGAGGGATACGACAGAACGACCCGAAGGTCTAGCTGGGGGCTGTGCCAAACTAGTCGGCACTGTCCGCGCTAATATCGTGGCTGAAGTCTCACGTCTGCTAAGCGACACAAACTATTATCGATCAGTGCTCAAGGTCGAGAATCCATATGGCGACGGCAGAGCTGCAGCTCGCATCGTGGGTGCGATATCTGACTACTTTGGTTTGATAGACACTTCTGCTGAGACTTTGGCAGAGAGTTCAAATTGCCAAACAGCAGGGTGAGTATTGTGGTGCACGCAAGCTCGCGACTTCGAATGCCATGCATCATCTTTCAACCTACGGTGCTCACTCTGCGGTGTCTCCCGCCTTGTTACCTAGGGCAGGTGGTCTCGCGGTTCGTTCCGAGGCTTGTCGAGTGATCGAGCGAAGAGCAACATACTATCATAAGTTAAATCCAAGCGCGCCGCCAACAACGACTACGCTCTCGCAGTAGCACGCCCTGAACGCATTCGAAAATATGATCTGGCTCTTCATCGACAGCCGCAGCGTTGGCGGCGCCGAGCGCCACGTAGCTACGCTGGCGCAGAGCCTCACGAAACGCGGGTTCGCGGCAGAGGTCGTACTGTACTCCAATTACGGCCGAAATCCATGGATCGAGCAACTGCAAGCGGCAAACGTATCGACCCATTTTTTGGACGGATCGTTCAGGAGTTTGGTCATGGCGCTCCGCCGCAACCGGCCTGGCCTGCTGCACACGCATGGTTACAAAGCGGGCGTCCTCGGTCGCATTGCAGCCCGAATGGTCGGCACTCCTGTCGTTTCGACATTCCATTCCGGCGAACGCTTCAGGTATCCCGTCAGCGTCTATCATTGGCTCGACGATTGGACCTCGTTCCTCGGCGAGCGCATTGTCGTCAGCAAGATGATCAAACGTCGAGTGCCGTTCCCGTCCGCACACATCCCAAGCTTCATCATTACATCAAAAGCCCCACCGAGCGGAACACTGCCGCGCCGAGTCGGATTTGTCGGGCGGCTCAGCGAGGAAAAACGGCCCGATCTGTTCTGTGCTCTGGCGCGGCGATCGCCACCAGGAGTTGAATGGCACGTGTATGGCAATGGCCCAATGGGGGCCAGGCTTGAGCTCGAGTACGGGGACACCGTCCGCTTCCACGGTACTGTCACGGACCTCGAACCTGCTTGGTCGACCCTGGGGTTACTGGTGATGCCCTCGCGCTTCGAAGGGCTACCGCTGGCAGCCCTAGAGGCGTTGACTGCTGGTATACCAGTTCTGGCAAGCCGAGTGGGCGACTTGTCGTCGGTCGTGGTTGATGGCCAGACTGGGTGGTTGTTTGAGAGCGGGGACATTGATGCGGCACTGTCTTGCCTCGAGGATTGGCGTGCGCTCGACGACCCTCAGCAAGCGATTATGCGCCGGGCATGTTGGACTCATGTGCGAACGAATTTCTCTGAACTGAAGTGGCTGCCCGAAGTACTCGTGGTCTATAAACACGCAGGGTTCTTTCCACCAATTGAAGTGTCCGCTGCATGATCCCACAGTCCGAATTGGCCGGTCTCTTGCCCGGTTGTTAAATGCCGCGAGTGCGAGCACCAAACGGTCAGAGCCGGATTTGCCATTGCCGAGCAGCAGGGGCGATCATTAAGGAGAAATGCTCAATACGCACGCCCAGCGCACGCTGCTCACGAAGAACGTTTGAGATGGTGACGTGAACAGCTGGGTATTTTTCGGCGATGACTGGGGAGCACATCCTTCTACGACACAGCATCTTGCAAGCGCACTCCCCGTTGAGGACACACTCATTTGGGTTGACTCATTGACGATGCGCAGCATTCGCTTGAAAGTTTCTGAAATCATCACGGTGACGCGTCGGCTCCGCACCCGTCTACTTTCGCGACGGGCTGCTGCCTGGGCAACTCGCCGCATCCCAGACGTGCGTCTATCCCCAACAATAGTGCCGCTCCACGGCGTGCGCGCCGTGCGTGTCTTCAACCTGGCACGAGTCTCACGCAGTTTGAGGGGAGCGCTCAGAAAACTTGATGCGGAGGCACCTTTCGTGGTTGTGGCGAATCCGGTCGCGGTCCACTTCGTCGACGCACTGTCGCCCCGCGCCATTGCCTACCTCCGACTTGATGACTACGCTTTCCTGCCGGGCGTGGATCGTGCGCTGATCGAAGAGTATGAACCTGCCATGATAGCTCGTGCCGACGTCGTGGTTGCAACAGCACGGGCGCTCCTGCCCCCGCGAGCGCGCCGGACGCTGTATCTGCCGCAAGGTGTTGACGTGGGCCACTTTGCCCGCGTGCCAATCGAGCCGCCGCACGGTCGAGTAATTGGCTTTTTCGGGTTGCTCGCGGAATGGATCGATGACGAGCTCATAAAGCAGGCAGCGCGCCAGTTGCCAAAATGGACCTTCGAATTTGTTGGAGGCATCCGCAGCCAAGCAAGATTTCTCGACGCCGCACCAAACATCATATGGCGCGGCCCCCTGCCTTACAAGGATTTGCCGTCAGAAATGGCCAACTGGGACGCGGCGTGGATCCCTTTTCGCGTAGACGATCTCACGCGCGCGGTCAACCCGATCAAACTGCGCGAGTATCTCGCCGCGGGGTTACCCACGTTCTCCACGCCACTTCCCGAATCGATAGCGCTTGGCAACGTCGTTTGCGTGGGATCGAACGCGAACGACTTGGCCCGCTTTCTCGAGGAGGTTGTCGAGCAGGACAGCACAGATGCTCGGCTAACCCGTCGAGCCGCTGTCGCCGAACACAGCTGGAGCACGAGGGTAGATGAACTCATTCGAGCACTTACCACAAGCCCTGATACGATCCCGGTTAGTCATAATGGAGAGTTTTCAAGGACCGCTGCTCACAGGTTTGCTGCTGGGCGGCGATGAAGTTTTCCCAGATTTACCCGGTTGCCTGGATCACATCTCGCCTTCACAGTGAATCAATGCGGCCTGGTACTCAATCATTCTCACCGAAGTATTCGCTTTAGCGTAAAGGTTTGAGAGTGTTGAGCCAGTTAGAGTTGCCATCATGAATGTGAGATTGAGCTCGGCTCGCGTAATATACGGGGCGCCACTTTTTGTATTTGAGTACAATCAGGCGTGTGCCAATAGTGATTGAAATTCAACAAGACTCGGTAGCTGGGAACGCCCGCACAACTCCAGCAGCGCCGGTCCCGATCCCGATTCTATTGACGGTGAGAGAACTTCACCTCGGCGGAATCGAGCACGATGTCACGAAAATTGCGATTCACCTCGATCGATCGCGATTTGAGCCGCACGTCGCCTGCTACCGCGCTGAAGGGATGAGATTTGATGAACTCACGCGTGCAGGTGTTCCCATCCTCCACCTGCCGGTATCTTCTCTGAAGTCGCCAACCGCGCTGTACGCGGCGATGGGGATGCGCCGGTATATCCGGGAGCACGCGATTCGTCTGGTGCATGCCTATGACTCTAGCGCTGTTTTCACCGTTCCCATTGCCCGGGCCCTTCGCGTGCCGGTGGTCCTTTCGAGCATGCTCGGCAGCCGGGATCTGCTCGACCAGCGCACGCGCCGCCAAATACGGTGGACGGACAAGATCGTGGACACCGTCGTCGTCAATTGCGAGGCCATGCGCCGCCACATGACCGACGACGAACACGTTTCGTGCGAACGAATCGAGCTCTGTTATAACGGCGTCGATGCGGCCCAGTTCTACCCGGCGGCGGCGCCTAAGCCTGCTCCGTTCGCGGACGCTTCGTTCCTCATCGGATCCGTTTGCGTGCTGCGCCCGGAAAAGGCACTCGGTCTGCTGCAGGAAGCGTTCGCCCGCATCCGACATCTGAAGCCGGGCATGAAACTGATGATTGTGGGAAGCGGCCCAGAACTTCCGCGCCTGCAGGCCAATAGCTGGCGTCTGGGACTCCAAAACGACTGCGTGTTTGTGCCCGCCACGCCGTTGGTCGCTCAATTTCTCCGTGCCTGCGATATCTTTGTCCTGTGCTCCCGTTCGGAAGCGTTTTCGAACACGCTGCTGGAAGCGATGGCTTGCGGCTGCTGCGCGGTCGGATCCCGAGTTGGCGGCACTCCGGAGCTGGTAGGAAACGATGAGCGCGGACTACTTTTCCGATCAGGGGATGCCGGCGATCTCGCGGAAAAGCTGGCTACACTCATCGGGAATGAACAGTTGCGGCATAAATTCGGAACTCGCGCCGCGGAGTTCGCGAGAACAAAGCTCAGCATCGAAATCGCAGCGGGGCGGATGGCGGAGATCTACGAAGTAATGCTGCGCCGGAAAACAGCGGGGGCAGTGCACTGAGCATGTCGATTCCTCTTGTTGTCTTGGCCGGTGGTCGGCCGTACCGTGTGACGATCAGAGGTACCATTCCTAACGAGCATGACCTGTGCATTGTGATCATCTTACAAGCTACTTCCATTTGGCAGCGATTGCAGGGATATGAATGAACAGCGCAATTCCAGCAGCGAACATCCTCGGTCAGCGAGTTTTATTTGGAGCTAGCTGGTCTGCGATTGCTCGAGTCACAATCCAACTTTCCGCCCTTGCCGCATCGACCGTCGTTGCCCGTCGCGTCCCTCCCAACGCGTTCGGGATCGTTGGCATGGCAGCTCTCGCTATCGGGCTGATTTCGCTTTTTCGCGACCTTGGCACCGCGGCGGCAGTCATTCAAAAGAGAGATCTCAACCAGCATTTGTTGTCGAGCATTTTCTGGGTCAATGTGGGGATCGGTTTCGCAGGTACCGCCCTGTGTTTCCTGAGCGCTCCAGTTGCGGCAAGAATTTTTCGTGAACCGGCGGTCATCCCCGTGGTGAGAGTGTTGTCTGTCTCATTTCTAATCAGTAGTCTTTCCAACATCCACACCGCGCTCCTGAACCGGTCGATGGCATTCAGGAAGATTTCCTTGATTGATATTTCGAGTTCTCTTGCGGGTCTCGGCGTTGTTGTGACATTGGCATGCTTGCACGCGGGCGTTTGGAGCCTGGTCGCCGGGTCGCTAACCAGCGCCGCGATCAGCTCCCTCTTGTTCTGTGCTATATCCGAGTGGCAACCGCGCTTGCTTTTCTCCTGGACGGAAGTCCGGTCCGTGATGAACTTTGGGCTGAACCTTTCCGCCTTCAACCTTCTCAACTACTTTGCACGTAATTCCGACAACGCGATTGTGGGGCGTTATCTTGGTAGCGCAGCCCTTGGCTTTTACCAACTCGCTTACAACATCATGCTGTTCCCAGTCATGGGAATCGCACAAGTGTTGTGTCAGGTGATGTTCCCGGCGTTTTCGGAAATCCAACACGACAATGAAAGGTTTCGCCGGGTTTACTTGCGGACTTGTTCGTCGATCGCGCTGATCACGTTTCCATTGATGGCCGGAGCGGCAATCCTGGCCGAACCGCTCATTAAGACCGTTTATGGGCCCCGATGGGTGAACGTGATTCCCGTTCTGACCATTCTCGCCCCCGTGGGACTGGTTCAGTCCATTCTCACGACTTCGGGCATAATTTATACAGCGAAGGGCCGGACCGACTTGATGTTTAAGGTAGGTGGAGTCGCAAGCGTTCTCTACGTGATCAGTTTCTTTGCCGGATTGCCTTGGGGGATCCGGGGGGTAGCGCTCTCCTACGCAATTTGTGTTGCGCTGCTCCTCTTGCCATATCTGTACATCGCATTCCGATTGATTGATTTGCGTCTGATTGACCTGTTGCATGCGCTTAAGGGTGTTGCGGTAAGCACGATTCTGATGGCAGTTGTGGTGATAGCTTCACGGAGGGCGGTCGCCGGTTACGTCCACATGCCGCCGGTCGTTGACCTTTTTCTATTTACGGCGCTTGGAGCCGCTGTCTACGGCGTGAGCGTATTCCTCCAGCGTTTGCCGGTTCTTTTAGACTTGTCTCAAATGCTGGCCTCTTCATGGCCGCGTCTATCTCGACGTGCCGGCCAGATCGCGTAGCCGCGTTTGACGATGCTGGAGTAGTTTTGGCAGTTGCGCCAGACGGCACGTCCTCTTGCCCCGCAGTTATGGTGCTGTTTGCAAAACCAAAATGGAAATTTCGGTTTGAGGCGAATCATCCCAAGGCCGGTCAAAGACGCGATACGTTCGTATCTTAAAAGTGCGGCTACCTATAGGCGCCATCTAGCGACGGCGTATTTGCTTCGGAGGCCAACGCGCCCACTTTGTCTCCACCTAGGATGCGGCCAGCGAAGGGTTCCCGGCCATGTCAACATCGACTACAACGCCGGCGCAGCCGTCGATTATGTCTGCAACATTGGCAAGTTGCCGTGCCCTCGGAACTCCGCCGAGCGCATAGAAACGTACCATGTCATCGAGCACATTCCCCGTAATGAGGTAGCTAGATTCCTCGCTCACTGGTTAGACATTCTCGCACCGGGAGGAGTTCTTGTTACGGAGTGTCCAGATTTCGATAGGGATGTGGTCGAATATCTGTCTGGGAATGAGGAGCGCCTACATAGTATTTTCGGGCGCCAGCGCTTTAGGGGGGACGCTCATCTGTTTGGGTACAATGCCCACCGCTTAAGCGCGCTCCTGCAGTCTGTCGGATTCGAAAATATCGAAGAAATGCCAGCTATGGACTACCATAGCGAATCCGAACCTTGCATACGAATTGAGTGCAGGAAGCCGCCGTTGCACTGCTCCAGTGCCAGTTCGAAAAAGCGAGTCTTGTTAGATCGGCGTCCAGAGGGGCGCCTCCCCGATGTTCCACTATCGTAGCTTTGCCGACCTCGACCAGTGCATCTCGCGGGGCCTATGGAGGATTCCCTCCGACGCTGATCTCGTCGCGGGCATCCCGCGAAGCGGATTGATGGCCGCCAATATGCTCGCTCTGCACCTCAATCTGCCGCTAACTTCTATCGACCTACTTGTGGAAGGAAGAGTTCTTTCGGCTGGTCAGAGGTTGAGACCTGGCGTTGATGTAATCAAATCTGCACGCAAGATCGTCGTCGTAGACGACAGCATTTCGACGGGCCGTGAACTCCGGCGCGCCCAGGACCTGATAGAGTCGGCGGGCCTTCGCAGCAAGGTCGTGTACGCCGCCGTGTATGCGACCGAAGAGTCCGCCGTTAAGGTGGACATTCACTTTGAGATTTGTCCACAACCCCGCGTGTTTGCCTGGAACCTAATGCATTCGCAAGAGCTCGCAGAAGCGTGCGTCGATATCGATGGCGTTCTTTGCGTTGACCCCACCGAAGACCAGAACGATGATGGTCCAGAATACGAGCGATTTTTGGAAAATGCGCGGCCGTTACTTCGCCCGACGTGCGAGATTGGCGCCGTAGTTACCTGCCGGCTAGAGCGCTACAGACCTCAAACGGAGGGCTGGTTGCGGCGACACGGCATCAAATACCGCGACCTGGTCATGTGGGACCTCCCGAGCAAGGCAGCGCGTCTGGCCAGTAATGGACACGGTGAGTTCAAAGCCTCGGTATATCGGATGCGCGCCTGGGCAGGCCGGTTTATCGAGAGCTCTGCGGAGCAGGCCGACATAATCGCGGCTCGGACATTCAAGCCGGTAATTTGCATCGAGACCCAGCGAGTTCATCTCCCGGGGATGAAACAGATATTCGGCGGCGCAGTGCGGAACTCCCCGACATGGTTATCGAAGGGGGCAAAACGAGTTCTGATTCGTATGTGCCGCGCGGTGTAGTTTTAGGTTCCTTTTCGGCACTCGAGCCGTAGGCACGGCTCCGTGGCCGCTCCGAGAGCTGGCGACAAGCGGCGGACTTATTGGAAAAAGTACGCAAGCACGAGTGAGGATTCATAATCCTCTACGCGACTCTGGGGGCCCTGGGTAGGGTGTTCGCTTGAAACTCGACGTTCTCATTGCTACTTACAATCGTTGTGATCTCCTAGGCCGAGCATTGCGGAGTCTTCTGGCCGCCCCGGTTCCGCCCGGAGCCGAAGTCTGCGTCACCGTAGTCGACAATAACTCGACTGACTCGACGCTTGAGGTGGTCGAAGGATGGATGCCGGCTTTTGACGGCCGTTTGCGCTATCTCTTTGAAAAGAATCAGGGCAAGTCTTGGGCACTTAATTCGGGCATCGCCGCCACCAGCGGGGATTTGTTAGGCATGATCGATGATGACGAGGAGATTGACTCGAACTGGTTCGTCTGTTGCTTTTCCGCGTTCGCCGATCCGGCTGTGGACTTCATCGGTGGAACCACACTTCCCAATTGGAGTCAGCCGCCGCCGGTATGGCTGCCGCCTCGTTATCCTGCGGTGATTGGACTGTGCCAAGTCTGTGATGAGAAGCGGCAATACGGCCCGGCGCTGGACGCCGTTCTTGCAGGCGGAAACGCTGTAATCCGCCGCTCATTTCTCGACAAGCTCGGGTCCTCACCTTACTCCACCAAGCTAGGCAGGATTGGCAGGGGTCTGCTGGCGGCCGATACCATGTTTTTCGAGCACTTGCTGGAATCCGGTGGCAGGGGATTTTACATTCCCGACCTCATGGTTAGGCATTACGTCCAGCCGAAGATGTTAACCAAGCACTTTCACCGTCGTTGGTGCTTTTGGGAAGCGGTCAGCTTGGCGTTTCAGGACAAGCTCAAACCGTCCTCGGACGTTCACCTCCTGGGAATTCCCCGATGGCATTTCCGGATGTCGCTCATGGGCCTTGCGCGGTGGGCGAGGGGTTTGGTGCTGCCTGGGGCTCGCCCCGAGGTGGCCTTTTCCGGCCAGCTTGACTTCG
>WNGO01000681.1_pt1 | contig 20952 bp, 16 predicted proteins | sample 5400511 | NCBI WGS metagenome assembly WNGO01 (sample SAMN13153380, study PRJNA577476) | soil metagenome | isolation source: 20 cm soil or saprolite under Garry oak tree replicate 2 | place: USA:California | collected 2016-06-15 | reverse complement strand
GGGTAGTCGCCAGCGTCATCGTCGCCGAGTCGATCAGATCACCGCCCTCCAGCGCCTGATCCCAGCGCGTCAGGTCGTCCACGTTCGTGTAGATGCCGCCGTCGCCCAGCGTCGCGCTGGTGACGCTCTGGTCCGTTTGGTCGAACGAGCCGCCGCGTGGTGAATACCCGTACGCACGGTGCGGGACGGTGTCCGATCCCTCGACGTGCACAACGCTCGCGCGCATGCCGAGCGGGGCAAGGATTCTCGTCTGCACGAAATCGGGGAACGACATCCCCGACACGCGCGCGACGATGATGCCGAGCAGCACGTAGCCGGAGTTGCTGTAGCGGTATTGAGCGCCGGCGGGGAAGTACAAGGAATCTTTCGGTGCAAGTAACGCCAGCACATCGCGGTCGTCGAGCTGCGTGGTGCGCGTTTCGGGAATCAGGTCCTCGTAGTCCCACAGCCCCGACGTGTGGTTGAGCAGGTGGCGCACCGTAACGGCCCGCGCAGCTGCCGGCAATTCGGGAAGGAAATCCCGCACCGGCTGGTCATAGCGCAGCTTGCCGTCCTTGGCGAGTAACATCACCGCCATCGCGGTGAATTGCTTCGACATCGAAGCGAGCCGGTAGTCGGTCTCGGGCGTGGCTGCGACACGCCGCTCCAGATCCGCCATGCCAAACGCTTCGCGAATTATCACTCGCCGGTCGCGAATCACCACGACGCTCGCGCCCGGAACGGACGAGCCGGAATACGCGGAGAAGAGATCGTCAACGGTCACGCGTGGTTCCCTTCCGCTTCCGGTGGCGCACGAGGCGCACAGAGCGAGAATCAGGCCTTGGAGGCGGCGTACCACTCGTCCCAGGTCTCCGGCGCGGCGCCGATGGTGAGCTGCTGCTGATGGCGTACGAGAGGCATCCGCAGCAGCAGCGGCTCCAGACTGAGCTTCTCCAGCCACCGCTCGTCGCTGAGGATGGCGGAGCGGAGGCCGAACTCTCCGAAACGGCGCGATTCGCGGTCCACGAGCGCCGTCACGCCGAACTGCTGCGCGAAGCGCCGCAGCTCGCCAACCGCCGCGGCGCGCTCGTTCAGGTCCACGAAATGCACCTTGATGCGCCGCTCGGCAAAGAACCGCAGGGCGGCACGGGTGCCGGCGCTCTTTTTGACGCCAAAGACCTGAACTTCCATGGCGCGTAATATATTCCCCGCCACCATGAGCCCAGATCCAGAATCCTTGCCGCGGCGGTGCTTCGATGCGCGCAAGACGGCAGGTGAGACCGTAGTGGCGTGAGAAAACAAACGGGCCCGCGACTGCGCGGGCCCGTTGGCTAATTCGTGCTGCGAGTGCTACTGAACCGCCCGCAACGCGTTGACCCGTCCGCCACCATAGAAGTCATCGTTGCCGGGTTTGCCGAGATCGTCCGCCGACTGGCGCAGACGCTGCTCGACCGCTGCCGGACCGATGCGTCCGAACTTTCCGATGATCAACGCGGCGACGCCCGATACTGCGGGCGTAGCCATGCTCGTACCTGCCGCCCAGGCGTACGATCCTGTCTGGGCTCCAGAGCCACGCTGCGGTGCCAGGACGAGGTCGAAGACCACGCACGGAACGGTGATGAAGCCGGTGGGAATCACGGGCTTGGTGCAGGAGGCGCCCCCCGGCAGCACAAAGTCCCCACCAGGGCCCGCGAACGTGACCGCTGATTGACCAAAGTTCGTGTACGACGCCGGCCGATCGACGTTGTTGACGCCGAGCGCCCATCCCATCGGACCGGTCGCCGAGACCGCGATCACGTGGGGAGACATCGCGGGGACGACCAGAAGATCGTTCGAGTGATCGAGGTCGGTTGCTTCGTTTCCCATGGCAGCGACCACGGTGACGCCGCGCTGATAGGCGTAGGTCGTCGCTTTTCCCAACGCTGCCGCCAGATGCGCCGCGCCGCTCGCACCGAGAGGTTTGCCCGTGATGGGGTCGTACTGCTGGTGCTGGAATCTGCCGGAGAGGCTCATGTTGATCACGTCCGCGCCGCCGCCGCCCTCGGCAATCGGTGTGGCTGCGTACACGATGCCTGCAATGACATTCGCAAATGACCCGCTCCCGCAGTGCAGGACCTTCACGCCAATAATCGTGGCGCTCGGTGCGATTCCCACCGTGCCGATACCCTGCGCCGGAGCGGCGACGATTCCTGCCACGTGGGTACCGTGCCAGAAGGTATCGGTGCTGTCGCACGCGCCGGTCGAACGCCGGCGGGAGAAGTCGGCGTTGAACGGCTGACCCGCTACCATGGAAGCAGAGTGTGCCACGTCGAGGTTGGGAGCGATGTCGACGTGACGGCTGTAGATGCCGCCATCCAGGATCGCAACGCGCGCGCCCGCACCTCGAGCGCCAAGGTCCCAGGCGGCCGGAGCCGAGACTGCATCCGGTGCCCATTGGATGAGCCGGAAGCCTTCTGTGGCGCCGAAGCTGGTCGCGTCATCCAGGGATCCAGCCTCGCCCGCCTCGCCGGCCCCGACGACATGTTCTGGTGTGACCCATTGCACGTCGATGTCTTCCGTGACGGTGGAGACCCCTTTGATTTTCGATGCGCGATCGGCGAATGCCGGATCGTTCGAGGCGGCGACCGCGACACCGATCTTGTCGAAGCTGGACGTGAGGGTTCCACCTGCCGCACTCACCTGCGCGGCGAGATCAGCCGGTAGTTGTGTGCCGACGAAATCGAGGACGTAGGACTTGGCTTGGAGGTTGGCGCTGCTGAGCTGCAGGGACGGCGTTCCAGCGGTGTTCGTTTGCGTCGCGTTGTTCACGGTCGGCGTGACCGGTGCGTTCTCGACGCATGCGGCGGCGATAATCGCGCCGGCCACGGCAGCGGCTCGTAAGACGTGTCTGGGCATTGTGCACTCCTCGACTGTGATGAAGCGGGGGGGCGGGGGGGCGCCGAAACTAGAGAACCTGCCTGCGTTTCTGGATGTCCGCAAGCATTGCTTGACGTCCGGGATGCGTCTCCCCACTCTGGGGCTGATGACCAAGCACTTCCTGCTCTTGGTCCTGGCTTCGTGCATCGCGGCGTGCAGTAATCGCCAGGAGTCGGTGGCGCAGCCGCCACGCGAACATCAAGCGCCACCGAATCCTCCGGCGGCTCCCCAGGCCCCACCTGTCGAGCGGCTGCCGGACGACCAGCAAGGTGTGATCGGGGTCGTGAACTCGTCCGGGCGCTCCGGCGCCTACTACGTGCCCGGTGGACCGCGTCTGCAATTGCTTCCCGTGCTGGTCATCCTGCACGGATCGGGACAGTCGGGGATGGAGATGGTTGAAACGTTCCGCACTCTCGCCAAGGAGCGCCGGTTCGCGATCATCGCCCCCGATTCACGGGACCACGACGGTCAGCTCACTTGGGAGGTCGGCGACCATCCAGGAGACGTGACCCCGGATTTGACCCATACCATCGAGTGCGTCGCGTGGATGCGAGCTCACGCGAGTTTCCTGGTGGACGAGTCCCACGTACTCATTGCCGGATATTCGGGAGGGGGTAGCAGCGCGCCTTACATCGCGACTAATCGCCCCGGCTTTACGCACACGGCCGTGCTACACGGTGGCGTATTCCCGGGAGGCATCGGCCCGCAACGGATCCCCGCCTGGTTCTCCACCGGTGAGCAGGACCGTTTAAGACCTGTTGAGCTGGTCCAACAGGCGGCAGCCTCATTGCGCACGCTCGGCTTTTCGAGCGTGAGCTTTCGCAGCTATCCGGGGGGGCATGAGCTCAGCGAGCCTGAACTGCGGGAGCTGATCGACTGGTGGCTCGCTCCGTAACACTCGTGAGGGAAGGTGTAGTCGCTTCAATGCTATATTCCAGCCCCCATGCCCGCATCCCGCTCCCGCATCGGCGTCATCTTCTTCACCGTCCTGATCGATCTGATCGGCTTCGGCATCGTGCTGCCGATCCTGCCGTTCTACGCGCAGCGCTTCGGCGCCGCGGGCCTGGGATACGGCGGCGTCATCGGGGTCTTCTCGCTGATGCAGTTCGTGTCGACGGCATTGCTCGGCAAACTCTCGGACCGGATCGGCCGGCGGCCGGTGTTGCTGACGACCATGCTGGTCAACGCGGTCGGCTACACGCTGTTCGCGTTCGCGGGCTCGTACTGGGTCCTGTTCCTGTCACGGGTGGTCTCGGGCTTTGCGGGTGGCAACATCTCGGCGGCGCAGGCGTACATCGCGGACATCACGTCGCCGGCGGAGCGCTCGCGCGGCATGGGGATGGTGGGCGCCGCGTTCGGCATCGGCTTCAGCCTCGGCCCGGCAATCGGCGGATTCGCGGCGCACTTTGGCGGCACCACCGCTCCCGGCCTCGTGGCGGTCGGCTTGTCGCTCGCGAACTTCGTGTCGGCGTACTTCGTCCTGCCCGAGTCACTGAAGCACGAACATCGCGTCACGCGTCGCATCCTCGATTTGGGGCACATCGGCGAAGCGATCGCGCGGCCGCGGCTGCGTCCGTTGATGGCCGTATGGGCCCTGGTGCCGCTCGCCTTCGCCGGCTACACCGTTGCCCTGCCGCTGTGGGCGAACGCGGCGCTCGGCTGGAAAGAGCGCGAGCTGGCGATTCTCTTCACGATCATCGGGGTCACCGCGGCGTCGGTGCAGGGCTACTTCTTCGGGAAGCTCGTGCGGCGCACGGGTGAACGCAGTCTCGTGATTGCCGGCACGTTCGGCATGGCGCTCGCCATCACGGTCGTGCCGTATCTGCCCAGCTCCGCCTTGCTGTACGGCTGGACATTCGTGCTCGCCGTTTCAAACAGCGTCTTCGCTCCGGCGGCGACGGGACTGGTGTCGGTGTACGCCGAGCCGAACGAGCAGGGCACCGTGCTCGGCGCCGCGCAGGCGATCGGCGCGCTAGGCCGCGCGGCAGGACCACCGCTGATCGGCACGGTCTACGATGTTGTGAGCCCGATCACCTCCTTTCTGCTCGCCGGCGCGATCATGATCGCGGCCGGCCTCGCCGCGATGGGACTCGCGCCTGCTCCGCAGCATGCGATCCCCGGTCACACGCCGGCTGCGCCGCCCGCCCCGCCGGCCCCTCCCTCCGAGGCTTAACGGGGTCTTAGCTTCAACGTCAAAGAGCCAGACTTTTCACGGAGCAACTGATGCACAAGCGGATGACGATCGCACTCGCGGCACTCACTCTCGTCGCGGCGGGCGCATGCAATCAGGATCCCACCGGCGCCGGCACGAACGAGCTGGTGCTCGCGCAGGATGCGCAGTCGATTGCCGACAACGTGGCAGCGACGTCGGGTGGCGGCACGACATGCGAAGGTTGGTTGAGACGGCTGCTCGATACACTCCGCACCACGGACAATGCCGTCGCTCGCGCATACCTCGATTCGGCCCGTGCCAACCGCGACTCGGCGTGGGCCGCGTTCCAGGCGGGCGATACCGCGGCGGCTCGTGCTTACAGGCGCACGGCGTTCCGGGACGTGCTGTCGGCCGTGATCGAGATCTTCCCCAACGCGCCGGAGCGCACCGGTCTCGCGGTGGACAATGCCATCGACAGGATCGAGAAGTTCCTGGGCGGCCGCGATGCGCCGCGGATTCGCGCGGTGCTGGCGCACGTGAAAGAGCTGCGGGTCGAGGCCGATCAGGCGTTTGTCGGAGGGGACAAGGTGACGGCGCTCGCGCTCAACCTGCGGGCGATGCAGATCCTGCATCGGCTCGTGGAGCATATCCGGTACGCGAACCACGACCACGATACGACGGCAGATGGAGAGATGGAAGCTGTAGGCTATTGAGGCTGCAAAGACTATTCGTCGACGGGGGTTGGGACATTCTGTCCTGACCCCCGTTTTCCGTCAGAACCGGGAGCCTAGCCCACCCCCACGCCCGACGAGCATATTTCTTTCCCCCCTTGCAGGAGCGTTGCGCCCGTATGCGCGTGTACAAGACTCCGGAAATTCGCAATGTGGCCGTCGTTGGCCACGGCGCGAGCGGCAAGACCTCCCTGGTCGATGCGCTGGCGTTCGTGGCCGGAACGAGCAAACGACACGGCTCCGTAAAAGATGGGACCGCCCTCACCGATTACACCGCTGACGAAATCGAACGCAAGTACTCCATCAACCTCGCGCTGGCCGTCGCCGAGTGGATGGACACGAAGATCAACCTGATCGACACGCCCGGATACCTGGACTTCACCGGCGATGCCCTCGCCGGCGTGTACGCCGCCGACGCCGCCGTCGTGGTGCTGTCCGCGACCGCCGGCGTCGAAGTGGGGACCGAGAAAGTGTGGGATTACTGCGAGCGGCGGGCGCTGCCGCGTCTCTTCTTCGTGTCGCTGATGGACAAGGAGCACGCCGACTTCGAGCGCGTCTACAATCAGATCAAGGAACAGTTGACGTCCAAGGTGATCCCGGTGGAGATCCCGGTCGGCGAAGGACTGGAATTCCACGGGATCATCAATCTCTTCTCGAAGAAGGCGCACCTGTACAAGAAGGGCACGAAGGCGGGCGAATACGACGAAGTCGACGTCCCCGCCGAGTACAAGGATCGCTTCGAGAAATACTCGCAGGAGCTGATCGAAAGCATCGCCGCGACCGACGACACGCTGCTCGAGCGCTACCTCGGCGGCGCAGAGATCGGCCGCGACGAGGCGATCGCCGCCATGAAGGCCGGCATGGCGAAGGGGGAGTTGTTCCCGCTGTTCTGCGGTGCCGCCGAGCTGACGTATGGCACGCGGGCGTTACTCAACAAGCTCGTGGAGCTGTGCCCGGCGCCGCAGGAACGGCCGCCGGTTGAGGCCCAGAAATGGGGCAGCGCGGAGCGGATCACGCTCCCGGCGGACGACGCGGGACCACTGGCGGCGCAGGTGTTCAAGACCGTCTCCGAGCCCCACGTCGGGGACGTGACGCTGTTCCGGATCTTCTCCGGCCACGTGAAAAACGGTCAGGATGCGTGGAACGCGCCGCGGGAGCTGTCGGAGAAGCTCAACCATCTGTGCGTCGGCCTCGGGAAAGAGCGCATCGAGATCGCGGAGCTGCATGCGGGCGACATCGGCGTCGTGGCGAAGCTCCGCGACACCCATACCAACGACACGCTGTCGACCAAGGACATGGGGCTCGTGCTGCCGAAGATCCCGTTCCCCGAGCCGGTGATCACCGTCGCCGTCGAGGTGAAGCAGCGCGGCGAGGAAGACAAACTGTCGACCGGGCTGCACAAGCTGCACGAAGAGGATCCCACCTTCCATCACGAGTACAACAGCGAGCTGGCCCAGACGCTGATCCGGGGACTCGGCGAGCGGCATCTCGAGATCGTGGTGGGGCGGTTGGCGCGGAAGTTCGGCGTCCATGCGCAGACCGCAAAGCCCAAAGTCGCTTACCGCGAGACGTTCCGCGGCAAGTCTGAAGGGCAGGGCAAGCACAAGAAGCAGACCGGCGGACGTGGACAGTACGGCGACTGTTGGATTCGGATCGCCCCGCTGCCGCGTGGCTCGGGCGTGCAGTTTGTCGATGAGATCGTGGGCGGCGTGATCCCGCGGCAATACATCCCGGCCGTCGAGCGCGGCGTGCTCGAGGCGGCGCACAAGGGGCCGATCGCCGGCTATCCGGTCGTGGACTTCAAGTTCGAGCTATACGACGGCTCCTACCACGACGTGGACTCGAACGAAATGTCGTTCAAGATGGCCGGCATCCTGGCCTTCCGAAACGTGAGTCCCGGCGCACGCCCCGTTCTGCTGGAACCGATCATGGAGGTTGAGGTCTGGACGCCGGACGACTACCAGGGCGCGGTGATGGGGGACCTTTCCTCACGGCGCGGCCACATCGTCGGCACCGACAAGGATGGCCGGCTCACCAAGGTGAAAGCGCTGGTCCCCGAAGCGGAGCTCGATCGCTACGCGACGACGCTGCACTCGATCACGCATGGGCGCGGCACGTACAGAATGAAGTTCCACGTCTATCAGGACGCGCCGCCCGACGTCGCCGCCAAGATTACGGAGGCGCGCAAGAAAGAGGTGGAAGAAACCAGGGCCTAAGATGACCGCTCGCTGGCTGCGCCTGTGGTTCGGATTCTCGGATCCGGTTGGTCGAGACACCTACGTTCGTCATGGCCTCGGCCTGACGGCGTTCAAGTACGGCATCGACGCCCTGCTCGTGTGGCGCTTTGCGGGCATCGTCTGGACTCCGCTCAACTATCTCTCCCCCTTGCTGACCACGCGGCAAGCGTTGCTGCGCGGTGCGCCGGCCTGGCTCTTGCCGTTCATGGCGGTCATCGCGCTGCCGTTCCTGTGGATCGGGGTGAGCATGACGATGCGGCGCGCCGTCGATGCGGGCGCGAGCCCCTGGGTGGCACTGCTGTTTTTCGTGCCGGCAGTGAATGTGGTGTTGATGCTGGCGTTGTGTCTCCCGCCGTCCCGGCCGCGCGGCATCTCGACCACGCAGAGCGCGGTCGCAGACGATCGCTTTAAGAGCGCGATGCTGGGTGTCGCCGCGTCATTGGCGATCACATTCCTCTCCATTGCCGTCGCGGTGTACTTGCGTCGCCGTTACTCGGCAGGGCTGTTCCTCGGCGTCCCATTCACGATCGGCTACATCAGCTCCTACATCTACAACTACCGCGCAGACCGCGCCCCGGGGCAGTCGATCACATTGGCGCTCGCGAGCGTGACGATTGCCGCGGGAGCAATGGTGGTGTTCGCCCTGGAAGGGTTGATTTGCATCGGCATGGCGCTGCCGCTCGCGTGGATCGTCGCGTGGCCGGGTGCGGTGCTGGGCCGCATCATGGCACGGCGTGCCACGCTTGCGCCGACCGGTGCGGGAATGGCTCTGCTCGTCCCGCTGTTTCTCGGTATCGAACCCCATCGGGCGCCACCCTCGCACGAGGTGGTCACGGTGGTCGAGATCGCGGCGCCGCCGGACGTCGTGTGGCAGCACGTCGTCACATTCCCCGACTTGCCGCCGCCGACCGAGCGACTGTTTCGGGCCGGCGTCGCGGCGCCCGTGCGGGCGCGGATCGAGGGCAAGGGCGTCGGCGCTGTGCGCTACTGCGATTTTACCACGGGGAGCTTCGTCGAGCCGATTACCGCGTGGGACGAGAACCGGCTGCTCGCCTTCGACATCATCGCGCAGGCGCCGCCGATGACCGAATGGAGCCCGTACCGGAATGTGAACCCACCGCACCTGGACGGGTACTTCCGTGCGACCCACGGTGAGTTCCGGCTCACGCCGCTCCCGGGCGGTCGCACGCGCCTCGAAGGGCGCACGGCGTACGTGGTAGATATGTTCCCACAGCGCTACTGGACACTGCCGGCGGGCCGCATCGTCGCGGCCATCCACGAGCGCGTCTTGCGACACATCGCGGCCCTGGCCGAGGAGGAAGAGCCCTGATGAGAGCGACCGTGCTCTGTACGACCCTTGTCGTTGCAGCGGCCTGCCAGCCTGTCGATCGGAAGCGGCACGTCGCCAACGTGCCCGACACCACCGCGGCGGTCGATACCGCTCGCGTCATGCCGCCACCGCCGCCGCCGGCCGCGCCCGGTGCCACCCGGATGCTATCGGTAGCGGGCTTCTCCACCCCGGAGTCGGTGCTGCACGACTCGACGCAGGACATCTACTTCGTCTCGAACGTCAACGGCTCCCCAACGGTGAAGGACAACAACGGCTTCATCAGCCGGGTGCGGCCCGACGGGGCGATCGAGAACCTCAAGTTCATCGAGGGTGGCCGCGCGGGCGTGACCCTCAATGCGCCGAAGGGCCTGGCGCTGCTCGGCGACACGCTGTGGGTGACGGACATCGACAGGATCCGTGCGTTCAATGCACGGACCGGAGCCCCGCTGGACAGCGTCAGGCTCGACAGCGCCGGCGCCGTCTTTTTGAACGACATCGCGATCGCCACGACCGGCGCGATCTACATCACCGATACCGGGATTCGGTTCGACGACGTGGGCAACGTGCTGCACCCCGGACCGGACCGCGTGTTCCGCATCGGTCCGGACCGCAAAGTGACGGTCGCGGCACGGGGTGACAGCCTCGGCTGGCCGAATGGAATTACCGTCGACCCCGTGGGCAAACGGTTCATCATCGTGTCGTTCGGGCCGGCGAAATCGGTGCTGGCGTGGAAGCCCGGGGACAAGGCGCCGAAGGTCATCGCCAAGGGCGCGGGCGGGTTCGACGGCGTCGAGGTCGCCGGGACGCGGATCCTGGTGTCGAGCTGGACCGACTCCACCGTGTCCGCGTACGAGACCGGTCAGGAAGTGAAGGTGATCACCGGCGTGCCGAGCCCCGCCGACATCGGCTACGACGCGAAACGGAATCGCGTGTTGGTTCCGATTTTTACGGGGAATCGAATCGAGATCTGGCAGTTGAAGTAAGCACCGAACAGACACCGAGGCTGCGTGGCTGTCTCGTGAGGGTCGTCACACGGCCTGCGGCCACGCCGGCGCGCGGATCGTTACCTCCGCCTGTGTGTGGGGTTCTTCTAGGCACACCCATGCAGAGGAGGTCGCTCAATGCGCGAATCCTCGCTGCTGTCTCTCATGGACCGCCGCCGCGTGCTGCTCGATCAGGCGAGCGCCGCCCTCCGTGGCCACATCGTCGGGTTGTGGCGCTTGACTGACGGCGGACACACCGTCATCGAGATCGTCAGCCCTCCCGACGCGCCGCCGCAGCTGCTTGAGCTTGATCTCGGTGGACTGCTACACCAATGGGGTCGCCGGGCAAAACCTGAAAGCCGGTGGGTCGGGTGCCGCACGGCCACGACCGTTTGGCACGTCGCGCCGGTGCGCCTCGATCCGCCGGAGCCGCCACCCTCCGGCATCGAGCGCCGCAGCCCCGAACGGCTCGTGATCGGGCTCGCCGGACTCTCCCTCGGCGCGTTGGAGCGGATCTGGCAGGCGGCCGACCAGGCGACGGTCTATCTCTGCGCCGCGCTCGAAGTCCTCGAGGGCTGCTTGGGGAGGGTCCGCCTGGCCGACGGCCTCAGTGTCGGCGCCCGCGCTCACTTGCTCGCCGACCTCGCCGGCGTCGCCGACGCGATCGACGTGGCGTTGAGAACGTGACCGTGTGTCGGCGGCTCACAGGGCGTTGATGACGCTCGTCACGCGGGGTCGGGCCGCATGCATGAGCAGTGTTACCTCTGGTCACGTGTGGGGTTCTTCTAGATACACCAACCGAGGAGTTCGCGATGGGCGAATCCTCGCTTATCAGTCTCTACGAGCACCGCAGCGAGCTGTTGAACCAGCTGAGCACCGCCCTCCGCGGCCGTACCGTGGCGCTGTGGCGGGTCGCCCGCGGAGGACTGGCAATGACCGAGGCCGTGAGCCGGCGGCCGCCACCCGCGGGTGCTGTGGAGTTCGACGTCGCTGGAGTGCTGCGACGCTGGGGGAGGTTGGCACTTCCCCAAAGTCTGTGGATCGGATGTCGCGTCGATGCCGATCGGTGGCACGTGGCTGCGGTGCGAAACGACCCCCCAGCGCCGCCACCGACTGGCCTCGAGCGTCGCAGCCCCGAGCGGCTGGTGGTCGAGCTCGGCGGGCGGTGCCTTGGGGCCCATGAGCGCGCGTGGTTGGCGGTCGACCGCAGGACCGTTTTCCTCTGGTCTGCGCTCGATCTGCTGGAGGATTGCGCGGGACGCGTTCGAACGGAGCAGGGGCTTTCGGACACCGGGCGGGCCGACGTCCTCTCCGATCTCGCGAGCGTCAAGGACGTGATCGAGGGCGCGTTGCAGGCCTAGACCGCCGGCTCCTGCTGCGTAAGACAATGGATCGTTCCGAGTCCCCAGACGAGGTCCACCGCATGGATCCCGACGACAGGGCGGTCGGGGAACAGCTCGGCGAAGATGCCGAGCGCGATGCGGTCCTTGGGATCGTTGAAGGTCGGCACGAGCACCGCGGCGTTGGCGATGTAGAAGTTGGCGTAGCTCGCGGGTAGCCGAACGCCCTCGAAGTGGAGCGGCGCGGGCATCGGGAGGTCGACAACCTCGATGCTCGCCCCTCTTTCCAGATGCATGCCCTGCAGCCGCTCGCGGTTTTCCGCGAGCGGCCCGTAGTTCACGTCTTTCGGATTGTCCTCGCGACACAGCACTACCGTCCCGGGCTTTACGAAGCGGCACAGATCATCCACGTGGCCGTGGGTATCGTCGCCGGCGATGCCCTTGCCCAACCACAGCGTGTTCGTGATGCCCAGGGTGTCACGAAAGACCGTCTCGATGTCCAGGCGCGACATGCCGGGATTGCGTGCCTGCACGTGCTGATCGAGCAGGCACTCCTCGGTGGTCAACAGCGTACCGCGGCCATTCACGTCGATGCTGCCGCCCTCGAGGACGATCCTGGCATCGATCAGCGGCCGCTTGAATCGCTTGGCGGCGCGCGCGGGAATCTTGTCGTCTTTCTTCCAGTCCTTGTACTTCGCCCAGGCGTTGAAGTGGAAGCGGGCGATCGCCAGGAGCGGTGATGCACCCGCGGTGCGGACGAAGATCGGTCCAAAATCCCGAGTCCACCCGCGGTTGGTGGGAAAGCGAAGGAAGTCGACGCGCGCGAGATCGACGCCGACCTTCTTCAGGATCCGGCCGGCTTGGGCCTGATGTGCCGCGGAGTTGACGAGAATGCGGACGGTTTCGCCGGGCGCGAGCGCGCGGACGATCTCGCCGTAAACCCACGGGATCGGCGGGAATTTGCCAGGCCAGTCGGAGACGTTGTGCGGCCAGCCGATCCAGGTCGCCGCATGCGGCTCCCACTCGGCCGGCATGCGAACGCTGTTAATCGGTCAGGAACCGGTGCTGAATGTCGCCGTACGCGTCGGTACGCCGGTCGCGCAGAAACGGCCAGTTGCGCCGTACTTCTTCGATGCGGGCGAGATCGACCTGGGCGAGCACGAGCGCTTCGTCCTCCGCGGCTTCGGCGATGACCACCCCGAACGGATCGCACACGAACGAGTGACCCCAGAATTCGATCCCTGCGCCCCCCCCTTCACCGCTTAACCGCTCGAGCCCGACGCGATTCACGGCAGCGACCCAGCAGCCGTTGGCGATCGCGTGGCTGCGTTGGATCGTCTTCCAGGCGTCGAGCTGCTGCTCGCCGTACTGCTCCTTCTCGGACGGATGCCAGCCGATCGCGGTGGGATAGAGGAGGATGTTCGCCCCCTGTAACGCGGTGATCCGGGCGCCCTCCGGATACCACTGATCCCAGCACACCAGCGCGCCGATCGGGCCGACCTTCGTGTCGAACGCGCGAAAGCCAAGGTCGCCGGGTGTGAAGTAGAACTTCTCGTAGTAGGAGGGGTCGTCGGGGATGTGCATCTTGCGATAGATCCCCTTGACCTTGCCGTCCGCATCGATCACCGCGGCCGTGTTGTGGTACAGCCCAGCGGCGCGGCGCTCGAACAGCGACGCGATGACGACGACGCCGTTCTCCTTCGCGATCTTGCCGAGCGTCTCGGTCGTCGGTCCCGGCACCGCTTCGGCGAGATCGAACAGCGCGTGGTCTTCGCGCTGGCCGATGTAGTGCGTGCGAAACAACTCCGGCAGGCACACGAGGGTCGCGCCCTGCTGTGCGGCCTCGCGAATGCGGGCGACGGCTTTACCGAGGTTTGCCTCGGGGTCGTCGCTCATGCTCATTTGCACGAGGCCGACCTTGAACTGCATGGGCAACGCCGGGGTCACGTACTAACAATAGTCTTAGAACGCCTTGGTCGCCGACAAGACGACCGCCCTCCTCGCCACGTTTTCGGTCTCCTGTGATCCCACGGTTGTCGGCGTGTAGCGGTAAAACCGGCCCTCCGCGTCCGTGTCTACCACGGCGGCACCCAGCGTGACGGCGCCGAACTGGCGCGTGAGGCCGATTTTGTAATCGGCGTAAGAGAGCCGGTCATACCTTCGCACATACTGGTGGCCGTAGTGCAGCCCCAGACTGACGCCGGCGATAACGTCAAACGCGGCGCTGAGGTCGACGTAGCCCGATCCCTTCGAGGCACCGGTTCCGAGACAGTCGGTTGTAGCCGCGCTGCCGTCGGCGCCGATCCCGCAGTAGCCGCCGATGGTGCGTGTCTTCATGCCGAACAGGTTCGTCAGGGCGTGCGAGTACTTCGCGGCGAACTGATTGTAGCGTACGCCGACGTAGGCTTCCGCGGTGTTATAGCGGTCACCCGGGTCGATGTTGTAGCGCGCGCCGGGATACCAGTAATACTGGCCCCCGAGATCCAGCCCGACCTTGGCGACAGTCCAGCGGTACCCGCCATACAGGTCCAGCTCGAGCGATCCTCCATTCAGAAACTGATTGCCGCTTACGTTCGAGCCCCACGCGCCCAGGTACGCGCCGGTGGGAGACGCGAAGTCGACGCCCCCCTGAATCGCGGGCTGGGTATACGTTTGCGACAGCCCGCGAAAGCGGTAATCGCCCACGAGCGCCACGCTGCCCGAGAGTGTGTGGGGCGACTGGGCCCCTGCCAGCGGCGCGGGAACCGTGGCCGCGACGATCGCCGCGATGAGCCGCGCCCGCATCAGACGGCCGGCAGAGCCGACGCGGCGGTCGGCTCCAGGGTATAGGTCTCCACGACCACGCTGCCGCCGAGCGAGCCACCCGTGCCTGCGGCGCTCCCCAGATCCGACCCGAAGTACGCCTCTTCGCCGTGCTGGCTGAGGTCGAGCCCCGCGCTCTCCTCGGGTACGTCCGCCCGCGCGCCGATCGTCACCTGCACGAGCTTGAGGATCGCGAGCGTGCCGATGCCGGCGAAGGCGACCGTCGCCAGGACGGCGAGCAGCTGGACGCCCATCTGGCCGGGATTCCCTGCGAGCAGCCCGTCGCCGCCGGCGGGGTTCATGAGCTTGGTGGCGAACACGCCGGTCAGGAGCGCCCCAGCGGTTCCGGCGAGCCCGTGGCAGGAGAACACGTCGAGCGCGTCATCGAGCTTGGTCCGCGACCGAATCTGGATCGCGGTGTAGCTGACGCCGGCCGCAAGAACGCCGATCAGGAGCCCGGACATCGGGGTCACGTACCCGGCCGCCGGCGTGATGCCCACGAGGCCAACCACGAGACCGGTGGCGGCGCCGACCGCCGTGATCTTGCCGGTGCGCGCCAGGTCGAGCCCAGCCCAGGTGACGAGGGCGGCGGCAGCGGCGGTGTTGGTGTTGACGAACGCCAGCGCCGCGAGGCCGTTCGCCGCGAGGGCGGAGCCGGCATTGAAGCCGAACCAGCCGAACCAGAGCAGCCCCGCGCCGAGCAGCACGAGTGGGACGTTGTGCGGCGCGATGGGGACGCGGCGGTAGTCGCGCCGGGGCCCGAGGAACCATGCGGCGACGAGCGCCGACACGCCGGCGCTGATGTGTACGACGGTGCCGCCCGCGAAGTCCAACGCTCCGCGCTTGAGCAGCCAGCCGCCGGAGCCCCACACCCAGTGCGCCAGCGGATCGTAGATCAGCGTCGCCCACAGGACGAGGAACACGATGTAACCCCGGAAGCGCATCCGCTCCACGATCGCGCCCGAGATGAGGGCGGGGGTGATGATCGCGAACATCCCCTGGAACATCGCGTGAGCCTGCAGCGGGATCGTCGCCGAATACGTCGGATTGGGCTCGAACCCGACGTGGTGCAGGCCGAACCAGGCGAGGCCGCCGAACCATGGGTTGCCGGGACCGAAGGCGATCGAATAGCCGACCAGCATCCACTGGACGCCGATCACACCGAGTGCGACGACGCTCATCATCATCGTGTTGAGGGCGTTCTTGGGGCGCACCAGGCCGCCGTAGAAGAACGCGAGGCCCACGGTCATCAAGAGCACGAGCGCGCTCGAGACGAGGACCCAACTGGTATCACCCGCGGAAAGAGTAGCTTGCGTCATGCTGCGGCACCTCCCATGCCGGCGGCGTTGATGGCCGCGCGTTGGACTTCGTCCGCGTTGACGGCGGTCAAGGCGGCGTTGTCCGCCTCGCCCGTGCGGATGCGGACCACCCGCTCGATCGGCTGTACGAAGATCTTCCCGTCGCCCACCTCGCCCGTGCGGGCCGCCGAGAGAATGGCCTGCACGCACGGCTCGACGTACGGCTCGGAACACACCATTTCGATCTTGACCTTCTCGTGGAACTCCATGACGAGCGCCGTACCGCGATACTGCTCGAACCGCTCGTGCTCGCCGCCGTGTCCGCTGACGCGGCTCAGCGTGATGCCGGTGATCCCGGCGCGGAACAGCGCCGCTTTGACCTCGGGGAGACGTTCGGGGCGTACGATGGTCGTGATGAGCTTCATGCTGGGCTCCCAGTCGATTGAGGTTGGGCCACCGGTTCGATCACCGCCGCCGCGGCCGGTGCAACCTTCCGGAACAACGGACGGTACGCGTCCCACTGCGCGAGGATCATGCGGGCGCGGGCGCTGGCGGTCTTGTGGAAGTGCTGCTGGATGAGCTTACGCAGCACACGCTCGTCCATGGCGTTGAGACCGTTCACCGCCACCATTTCCAGGTTGCACTGACCTTCGAGCTGGCCGCGCTCGTCGAGGACGTAGGCGATGCCATTCGACATCCCCGCCGCAAAATTCCTGCCGACGGGCCCGAGTACCACCACGACACCACCCGTCATGTACTCACAGCAGTGGTCGCCCGCGCCCTCGATCACCGCAACAGCGCCGGAGTTACGCACGGCAAAGCGGTCGCCCGCGCTTCCGGCCGCAAAGAGGCGGCCGGATGTCGCGCCATATAGCGCGGTGTTCCCAATCAGCACGCCGCTCGTATAACCGGCGCCGCGGAACGGCTTGATCACGATTTCGCCGCCGCACAACCCTTTGCCCACGTGATCGTTCGCTTCGCCTTCCAGATGGAGATGCATGCGCGGGAGCGTGAACGCGCCAAAGCTCTGCCCCGCGCTGCCGCGGAACCGCAGCCGCAGCGGCGAGCCGGGGCCAGCGCTGCCGTGCGCCCGCGCCAGCTGGCCGGCGATACGCGCGCCGACCGTGAGATGATGATTGCCGATCGGCCAAACCCGCGGCGCCGAATGCCGCTGCTCCAGAATCTCGGCGTCGAGGGACACGAGGCCGGGACGAACGTTCCGCAGGGCGGTGCGGCGGCGCGGGGCCGAGGCATTCGCGGGCGGTACGAGCAGCAGTGAGAGGTCCAGCAGCCGGGCGCGCGGTGACTCGGGGCGTTCGATGCGCTGCAGCAGCTCGACGCGCCCGATGAGGTCATCCATCCGGCGCACGCCCAGGGTCGCCATGATGCGGCGTACCTCTGCGGCGACGAATGTGAAGTACGCGATGACCTGTTCCGGCGTGCCGCGGAACTTCGCCCGCAGATCCGGCCGCTGCGTGGCGATCCCCGTGGGGCAGCTGTTCAAGTGACATTGGCGCGCCATGGCGCAGCCGAGCGCGACGACCGTCGCGGTCCCGAACCCGAACGACTCGGCGCCGAGCAGGGCGGCGATGACGACGTCGCGCCCCGTGCGCAGACCGCCGTCGGTCCGCACTTCGATGCGCTCGCGCAGCTTGTTGCGCATCAGAATCGCCTGCGTCTCGGCCAGGCCCACTTCCCATGGCGAGCCCGCGTGCTTGATGGACGACAACGGGGAGGCGCCGGTGCCGCCGTTGTGGCCGGAGATGAGCACGTAGTCGGCGTACGCCTTCGCGACGCCCGCGGCGACGGTCCCCACGCCGGCTTCGGCGACCAGCTTCACGCCCACGCGCGCGGCCGGATTCACCTGTTTGAGATCGTGAATCAGCTGCGCGAGATCCTCGATCGAATAGATGTCGTGATGCGGGGGCGGCGAGATCAGCGGAATCCCGACCACGGCGTGGCGCAGCCGGGCGATCAGGTCGGTCACCTTGTGGCCGGGCAGCTGGCCGCCTTCGCCGGGCTTGGAGCCCTGCGCAATCTTGATCTCGAGCTCGTCCGCCCGGACGAGATACGACGCCGTCACGCCGAACCGGCCGGACGCGACTTGCTTGATGCGATTGTCGGCCCGGTCGCCGTCCGCTCGACTCGCGTACGTCGCCGGATCCTCACCACCCTCGCCCGAATTCGAGCGCGCCTGCATCCGGTTCATCGCGATCGCCAGGGTCGTGTGTGCTTCGGGGGACAGCGCGCCGAGCGACATGGCGCTGGAGATGAATCGCCGCCGGATCTCCTCGGCCGGCTCGACCTCTTCGAGGGGCACCGGCGTTTGCGTACGGAAATCGAGTAAGTCGCGGGGGCCGGCCGGCGCCCGGCGCTGTACGCCGTCCACGAACCCGGCGTACTCGGCGTGCTGCAAGGCGCGAACGAGCGGCGGCGACCAACCGTGGTCCTCGCCATCGCGGCGATAGCGCACCCGACCGTGATCGGGCAGGGCCTCTCCCACAGAGACCGGCTGGCGGGCCAGCACATCCTCGGCGATCTCCCGGAAGCCGATGCCGCCGATGACCGACGCCGTGCCGGTAAAGCACCGGTTGATCACCTCGCTACCAAGGCCGATCGCTTCGAAGATTTGCGCGCCGGTGTACGACTGCAGCGTCGAGATCCCCATTTTCGAGAGGATCTTGAGCAGCCCCTTTTCGGCGGCTTCGCGGAATCGCGAGGGTGACGCGTCGTCACGCAGATACTGCAGCGCCAGCCAGGGATGCACCGCTTCCGCGCCATAGCCGAACAGCGCGGCGAAGTGATGGACATCCCACGCGTCGCCAGCCTCGGCCACGAGGCCGACGCGCACGCGCTGCCGGGCCTGCACGAGGCTTTGGTGGACGGCGCCTACCGCGAGCAGCATGGGGATCGGGGCCCGGGACTTGTCGGCGTCGCGATCGCTGATCACGAGCAGCGTGGCGCCGCGCCGTACCGCCGTGACCGCGTCTCGACTGAGCGTCTCCAGCGCGCGGGCGAGCTCGTCGGGACCGGCGGCTGCTTCCCAAACCGCGCTGAGCGTCGCCAGCTCGGAGCCTCCGGCGCGCCGCAGCGCGGCCATCTCCTCGGCGAGCAGAACGGGATGCTCGATCCGCAGCAGCGTCCGTCCTCCGGGCCGCTGCGCGAGCAGGGAGCCGCGCCGCCCCAGATACATGACGAGCGACATGACGAGCTCCTCGCGCAGCGGGTCGATCGCGGGATTCGTCACCTGCGCGAAGCGCTGGCGCACATAGGCGTAGAGGCTCTGCGGCACGCGGGAGAGCGGTGCGATCGGCGTGTCGTCGCCCATGCTCCAGATCGCGTCCCGCCCTTCGGCGGCCATCGGCGTCATGACGTAGCGCAAGTCTTCGTGGCTGTAGCCGAAGGCGTGCTGGCGCGCGGTGAGCTCGTCCGCCGGCAGCGCAGGGCCGATCGCCGAGACTGCGGTCGGGAGCTCGCGCACGACGCGGCTGCTCCAGCGCCGATAAGGGCAGCGCTGCGCCACCGCGATCTTCGCGTCGGCACTGCGGAGCACGACGTTGCGCAGCGTATCGACCACGAGCAGCTCGCCCGGGCCGAGCCGTCCCGACTCGACGACGTCGGCGGGATCGAAGTCGACGACGCCGACTTCGGATGCGGCCACCACGACGTTGTCGCGGGTCACCTTGTAGCGGCAGGGACGCAGCCCGTTGCGGTCGAGTGCCGAGCCGGCGACCACACCGTCGCTGAAGGCGATCGCGGCAGGTCCGTCCCACGGTTCCATCAGCCCCGCGTGATACTCGTAGAAGCTGCGCAGTGCGGGATCCATGTCGGGGATCCGCTCCCACGCCTCCGGCAGCAGCATCATGAGTGCGTGCACCGGGTCGCGTCCCGAACGAACCAGCAGCTCGAGCGCATTGTCGAGGCTCGCCGAGTCGCTGCCGTCCGCCCAGATCACGGGCTTCAGCTTCTCGACGTCCTTCTCCCACACCGGCGCGGCAAGGGCCGGCTCACGCGCCAGCATCGCGTTGCGGTTGCCCCACAGCGTGTTGATCTCGCCATTGTGCGCGAGCAGCCGGAACGGCTGCGCCAGCGGCCAGCTGGGCAGCGTGTTGGTCGAGTAGCGCTGATGAAAGACCGCGATGCCGGTTTCGAACAGCGGTGACCGGAGGTCGGCGTAGAAGCCCGGCAGCTCGGTGCCGACGAGCAGCGCCTTGTAGACGACGGTGCGGCACGAGAGCGAGCAGACGAAGATCTCGAGACCGGCGTTCGCGGCCCGGCGCTCGATGACGCGGCGCGCCAGGTAGAGCCGCCGCTCCCACGCCTGCGCATTGGCCGGACCGGAGGGGGGACCCACGAATACCTGGCGGATCGCCGGCTGGCTCGCGGCCGCGAGCGGACCGAGCACTCCCGCGTCGACCGGCACGACGCGCCAGCCCAGCACCGACATGCCGAGGCTCACCAGCGCGCTCTCGATGAGATCGACCGATTCGTCGACGGCATGCGGTGGCAGGAAGAACATGCCGAGGGCGACGCGCTCGACCGGTCCGACGCCGAGCAACCGGTGCGGGATCTGCGTCAGGACGCCGGCGCCGTCGCCGGACTTGTCGTTCGAGGCGGCGCCGCGATGCGCGAGACGGGCGACGGCCGTGAGGGCCAGCGACAGGATGTCGCGCGTGCGCGCGCCGTCGGCGCGGGCGACGAAGCCGACGCCGCAGGCGTCGCGCTCGCGCCAGGGGTCGAGCAAACGAAAAGCCCGCTCTGCTGAGGGAGCGGGCTGATTGGGCTTTGGTTTTCGTCGCACTATCGCGCCCCGCCGCTCCCCGATAAAGGTGAGTGCGTATTAATCGGATTAACCGGCAGCAGGGACATCGTATGTTTATGCATTGGTCGACATAAATATGCGGTGGGGTTCGAAACCGCGCAAGAGGGTGCTACCCGACGAGGATGTGCTCCAGCGGTTGGGCGTAGCGGTAGGTTTTCCCGGCGTAATTGCGGAGCACCACTTCCTTGTCCGTAAGCTTCACCACGTACTCCGGCAGCAGCGGGATCTTCCCCCCCCCGCCCGGCGCATCGATGACGAAGTGCGGCACGGCGAGTCCCGACGTCCAGCCCCGCAACGCCTTGATGATCTCCAGCCCCTTCTCGACGGTGGTGCGGAAGTGCTCCGCGCCGGCCACCTGGTCG
>WNGO01003746.1_pt1 | contig 20960 bp, 18 predicted proteins | sample 5400511 | NCBI WGS metagenome assembly WNGO01 (sample SAMN13153380, study PRJNA577476) | soil metagenome | isolation source: 20 cm soil or saprolite under Garry oak tree replicate 2 | place: USA:California | collected 2016-06-15 | reverse complement strand
CCGGATTGCTTTTGACGAAACCAAATATGCTCGGCGATCGCTGCGCCAAAGGTGCCGCCGCCGACCACGATAACGTCGAAAGGACGCCCGCCGCTACTCTTCCAGGCGTTCGCTTCGGTAATGTCATTGCAGAGATAACGTCCCTGAACGTCCTTGGTAAAAGACGTCCTTTCCGTGGCTTTTGCCATAACGCACCTCCTTCTCACTCGATCGTGATCATATTATCGTTTTCGCCGACGCCTCGGTGAAAACTACACCATGCTCGTTAAATAGAGGTTACAATTTTGTTCTAGTGGGATTCACTTTCGCGACGCGGCGAGGAATGCGAAACGCGATGCTCGCAAAAGTGTTGGGTCACTACCTGCTGTCGTTGACCCCTAGATATCTTGGGCGTAATTCCGTGTCAACGCCGGGGGTAGCTTGGTGCCCGTCGCAACGGAAAAGCATCGGACGAGCTGTTGCTTGCTCTCCTTGGTGATTTCAAAATGGCTTGGATGGTTTTGTCGAGCAGAGCGGATTTGTGGGAGGCGATGAAGGAGTTGGTCATCGGCTGATCAGCCGGATCGGCAATCTCATGACATCCAAACTTTCTTTCTTGAAAAGCGCGCTGGCGCGGGAGTACAAGGAAGCGCACCGATAAGGAGGAGTGATGAAACACCGGATCGTTTGCAGCAGCGTAGTCGCTTTTGTCCTTTGGATGATGGGATGGCCACTCGAGCTGAAGGCGGCGTCGGCACCACTCAAGGCGATCTTTACCTTTGGGGGTTTGAATGAGCGGAGCGGCATACTTTGGGTGGCGCGGGATACGGGGATTTTTCAGAAGCATGGGATTGATCCGACGATCGTAAATGTGCGCAACGCCCAGGTAGGCATGTCAGCCCTCGCGGGAGGCGAAACTCAGTTTCACGTGGGCTCGGCTACCGGCACTTCAATCGGCGCCATGGCCGGCGGTCTCGATCTGGCTTTTATCGCGGGGCTGATCAATAAGCTCGACGGCGCGTTTGTCGTCAATTCGAGCATTCGTTCTCCGGCGGATCTCAAGGGCAAACGGATCGGTATTCAGAGCATCGGCGGCGGTGTTTGGATGTTTACCATGCTTGCCTTCGATCACTGGGGGCTCGATCCCGATCGCGATAAGATTCAGTTTCGCATCCTCGGCGACCAATCGGTGCAGGCCCAGGCAATCGCTCAGAACGTTATCGACGGCGGGTATCTCAGCTATTCGTACGGCGCGCAGTTGGAGCGCCAGGGATATCGAATCATGGCCGACCTGATAAAGATGGGCATTCCGTATCAGGGCCTGGGCGTCATGGCGAAGCGCAGCTTGATCGACAAGAATCCCGAACTACCGGAGCGAGCGCTGCGGGCGCTGGTGGAGACGATCACTTTCGTCAACAATCCGGCCAACAAAAACGTCGTGGTGAAATCCCTGATGAAAGAGCTCCGGCTGACGAAAGTCGAAGACGCCCAGGCAGGATATGAAATGATGCGGGTGCTTTTTGAAAAGCGCATCTTTGCCAATGCCGATGGCCTGCGCAACGTCATTCGACTACTCGGCCGAACCAGCGAACCGATCCGCAAGCTCAAAGTCGAAGACATCATCGACGACCGGGTGGTGCGGAAGCTGGAAAAAGAAGGGCTCTTTTAAAGATTGGAATAGTGGAATAGTGGAGTAATGGAGTGATGCGTTTAAAGCCCAATATTCCAATACTCCAATATTCCAACACTCCAACCGTCTCGACCTTGACGCTCCAATGGCTCTGGTGGTAGACCTGCCCGTAGATTCAAAGTACGTAAACCACGCGTTCCAAGGAGGAAAAGTTTATGGCTGGCAACGGCAGTGATGCAGGATTTGAAGTCTTAATATCTTCGGACTCCCACGTGATGGAGCCGTCGGAGATTCTCGCCGAGCGAGCGCCGCAGTCATTCAAAGATCAAGTGCCGCGCTTTCCGAAATTGGAAGTCGGAAGCAGTTTTCAAACTCATCCCGGGGGATCGGATCCAACGCACCGAATCAAAGAGATGGAAACCGACGGTCTCAGCGCCGAAGTGCTCTTCCCGACGTATCTGTTGCCCCACTTCGCTATGGACGACGGTAAGCTCCAGGCAGTCTGTTTCCGCGCCTACAACGATTGGCTGATCGAGTATTGCAACGTGTCGCCGAAGCGCTTGATCGGGATCGCCGCGATCTCCGTCTACGATATCGATGAAGCTGTAAAGGAACTCGAGCGCTGCGCCAAGGCCGGCATAAAGGGCTCGATCATCTGGCAGGCGCCGCACCCGGATTTGCCGTTTCACTCGGAACACTACAACAAGTTCTGGGCGGCGTCACAGGATTTAGAAATTCCCGTGCATTTGCACATTCTGACCGGTCATGGTTACCACAAGGAGTCCGTGTTCGGGAATAAAAGGACCGGAGTTGAGGCTTATCGAGGCAGCGTCAACCTGAAGTTAAAGGAAATCATCGACGCGTATTTCGAATTGATCTTTTACGGCGTGTTCGAGCGCTATCCCAAGCTAAGATTCGTCGGCGTCGAGAATGAAATCGGCTGGATGCCCTTCATGCTGCAGCAATGGGATTACTATTACAATCGCTTCAAGAAGGTGAATCCTCTCCCGATCACCAAGAATCCTAGCGAGTATTTCAAGAATCAGATTTTTGGAACGTTTTTTAGAGACACGGTCGCCGGCCACAATTTCGAGCACTGGGGACAGGACAACTGCATGTGGTCGAACGACTATCCGCACGGCAATTCGACCTGGCCGGAGTCGAAAAAATTCATCGACCGCGACCTCGGCCATCTACCGGCGGATATTCGCAAGAAGCTGGTTTATACCAATGTGAAAAATCTTTACGACATCGATATCCCGCATCCGGTTCAGTAGGAGCGGCAACTTCATCGTATGGTCGATTGGCGCGCTGGCGGACGAAAAAAAGTCTGACAGCGCGCCTTTTTTTCTAGCAGGCCGCTGAAAAGGACCGATATGCTTCGTTGCGCTCAATCGCCTCGCGTGAATTCGTGTTCGTGTTAGCGTGTTCGTGGATTTCACGCTCACGTTGACCGACACGATCACGATCCATGCGCGCCTCGCCTCTGGATCTTTTTGAGCAGCCTGCAAGAGGCGGTTCTTTTTACAGGTAAGGATGCAACACTGGAGGTTTTATGCCCGCACGCTACGGTTCAGATCTGGTCGTCGATCTGCTGAAAATTCTCGGCATCGAATACGTCGCGCTCAATCCCGGATCGAGCTTTCGTGGTATTCACGATTCTCTGGTCAACTACGAGAGCGGTCGCCAGCCCAATCCGGAAATGATTCTGTGCTGCCACGAAGAAATCGCCGTGGCCGTGGCGCATGGCTACGCCAAGGCGACTGGGAAGATTATGCCTGCCATCGTGCACAACGTCGTCGGCCTGCAGCATGCTTCGATGGCGATCTACAACGCCTGGTGCGATCACACGCCGGTGATGGTCATGGGCGGCACCGGGCCGATGAATTCGAGCAAGCGGCGCCCGTGGATCGACTGGATCCATACCGCCCAGGTGCAGGGCAATCTGGTGCGTGACTTCGTCAAGTGGGACGATCAGCCGGTGGGCGTCGAAGCGTTTCCGTCCTCGATCATGCGCGGCTATCGCATCGCCATGAGTGATCCCGGCGGGCCCGTCTATCTTTGCTTCGACGTCACTGATCAGGAAGCCGCGATCGAAAAAGAAATTCCATTGCCTGATCCGATGCGTTTCCGCCCCGCGGCGCCGCTGCAAGCGGATTACGATGCGATCAAAGCAGCGGCGCAGTTGTTGTCGTCGGCGCAGAATCCGGTGATCCTGGCTGACTACGTGGGCCGGAACAACGACGCGGTGATGAGCCTGGTGGCCCTCGCCGATCTCTTGTCGATTCCGGTCATTGATTTGGGTGCGCGCTTGAATTTTCCCAACACCCACTCGCTCAATCTCACCGGCAGGAATCGCGAGCTGATCGCCAACGCCGACGTCATCATGGGACTGGATATGACCGATCTCTACGGCGCACTGGTGCGCACGGATCCCGACACGCACGCCAGCGTGGCAGCGACTAAGCCGGGCTGCAAGGTGATTAACGTGACACTTAACGATCTCTCGGTGCGGAGCTGGACCAGCGACTTTCAAGAGTTGGCGCCAGTGGATTTGCCGATCGTCGCGAACACCAGAGTTTTTCTCCCGGCGTTGGCTGAAGAGATCAAAAAGCAAGGCAAATTTTCCAAGAGTGTGGTCGATGACCGGCGCCAGGCAATGGCGGCGCAGCACGAAGAAGTGCACGCGCGCTGGCAAGCCGATCTCAAGAAGCGCTGGGACGAGCGGCCGATCGCGCCGCCGCGGCTGGCCTATGAGATATGGGAAGCGATCAAAAAAGAAGATTGGCTGTTGGTCGCCGGCGCTTTTCGCGGTTGGCCGAGTCGGCTTTGGACTTGGGACAAGCCGGGGCTGTTTCTCGGTGGCTACGGCGGCGGTGGTTTGGGCTATGGTCCCGCGGCATCGGTGGGCGCGTCGCTGCCGTATCGCGGCACGGGCAAGATTTGCGTCAACCTGCAGCGCGACGGCGAGATGCTCTACACCACGAGCGCCCTGTGGACGGCGGCGAATACCGGAGTGCCGCTGCTGACGGTGATGACCAACAATCGTGTTTATTATAACGACGTGGAACATCAGGAAAAGGTCGCGATCCACCGCGGCCGGCCGGTGGAGAACAAACTAGTCGGTATGGAAATGGCCAAGCCGCCGGTCGACTTCGCCAACTTAGCCCGCTCCTTCAGTCTTCACGGCGAGGGACCGATCACCGAACCGGAGCAGATCCGCCCGGCGGTGGAACGGGCGATCAAAGTCATCAAAGAAGAGAAGCGGCCGGCGTTGGTCGATGTGTATATGCAACACGTGTAGCGGACTCTTTTTCTCTTGTTGACACCGACGCCGAGCGGCAGTAATTTTGCCCAGCCTGAAATCTCGCCGGTGGAGGAGTTCTGCCCATGATTCTCTCCCGAATCATTCTCTCGATTGTCATCGTCGTCATTCTCTTGTTTTCTCGATCCGCGGGACAAGCAGCGGAGCAAACGGCGGGCGGTTTTGTCGACGCTCCCGGCAAGGAACTGCTGATGCGCAAATGTTTTCAGTGTCATGGCGAAACAATGTGGAAAGACTTGAAGCAAGACCGGCGCAAGTGGGAAGGCGTTCTTTACCGCATGGTCGGTCGTGGCGCGCTGTGGAACGAAGAGGAAATCAACACCATGGCGCTGTACCTCGCGACGGGCTTTGGGCCGCAGAGCGAAAAGCCAGCCGCAACCCAATGAGCGCAAAGAACACAAAAGAGCCCTAGGGCTTTTAAAAGGAGGCGGAAATGAGAGAGCTGGTGGCAAGCTATTTATCCAAAACGATCACGCGGCGAGGATTTCTCAAAGGACTGACCAAAACCGGAGTTTCCCTGGCGGCAGCCGAGTCGGTGCTAAAATCTCTGACGCCCCTTGTCCAAGCTCAGGAGACGCGGCGCGCTGCGCCCGAAGGCGTCAAGCTTTTTCAGGGAACCGGCGGCGCGGCTTTCGCCGAGCAACTCATCGCATCGGGGGTCAAGTACGTGTTTGGTAACTCCGCCAGCTCTGACGCCAGTTTCTACGAAGCCTTGGTCGACCGGCCGCAGCTCAAATATATATTAACGCCCCATGAAGGGCCGGGCGCGGCGATGGCCGCTGGCTACGTCAAGGCCTCAGGCGAGCCGACGATTGTGATGCAAGCCGGCTTCGTCGGTCTGGCCAATGCGATGGGACAGATGTTTAACGCTTTCAAAGAACAGACGCCGATCGTCTATTACTCCTATCGCTCGGATACGACGCGCCGGTCGGGGCGCGACGGCTTCGAAGAAGTCGCCAATCAGGAGCAGGTGGTGGCGCCGCTGACCAAATACACCTGGTTGGCGCGCCGGGCCGACATGATTCCGGAGACGGTGCGCCGCGCTTTCAAAGCGGCGTGGACGCCGCCCTACGGACCGACTTACGCTTCCTGGCATACCGATTTCATCGATGAAAATATTCGCACCGAGATCATCAGCCACGAAAAGATCAACCCGCGCATGCGCATACGGCCCAATCCGAAAGAGGTCGAGCGCGCCGCCAAACTTCTTGTCGAGGCGAAGAGCCCGCTGATGATCGTCGGCGATGAGCTCTACAACGCCAAGGCCGTCGACAAGGCGGTCAAGCTCGCCGAGCTGATCGGCATGCCGGTCACGCAGGTCAGGCAAGTTTTCACCAACTTCCCGGAGAATCACAATCTCTGGGTCGGTAGTATCGCAGGGCGAGGGGTCGAGTCGCTCACTTTTCCTAAGGAGGTGGACGTCGTCATCAACGTCGGCAACAAGCTGCAGCACGGCAGCCCGGCGCCCATCGTGCCGCGCACGATCAAGTTCATCGATCTGAGAAACGATAGTTGGAGCATGGGCAACGTCATTACGACCGAGGCTCCTTTGGTCGCTGACGTTAGTTACGGGCTGGATGACTTGATCGCGGCGGTGCAAGGCGTCATGACCGCGGCGATCAAGGCGAAGGCGCAGGAACGCGCCGAGGATGTGCGCAAGTTTACCGAACAAGCCAAAACTCTGCGGGCGCAGATCGTTAAGAATCCAGATTGGAATGAACGCCCGCTGCTCGCCGACAGGCTCACCTATGAAGTCGCCCAGTTCGCCGACAAAGATGCCATCATCGTGCACGAAGCCGGCTCCATCGGGCTGCACAGTTTCAATTTCAATCCGTTGGGCGGCCGGGAGTTGTTCTTCTATTATGGCGCGCATCTCGGCGCCGGTGTCGGAACCGCCGCTGGAGTCAAGTTGGCGCGCCCCAACCAGCAGGTGATTTGCTTGGTCGGCGACGGCTCGTTTATTTTTGGTCCGACGGCGCTCTGGAACATGGCGCGCCAGGAGCTGCCGGTGATCACCGTCGTGTACAACAACCATGCCTACTCCGGACCGCACAGCCGAGCGGTCGAGCACGTCGCGAGCGGGCGCATGGTGCAGACGGGACAGTTCGTGCATGACTATTTAGGCAATCCCGACATGAACATGGCGAACATCGCCAAAGGATTTGGCGTCGACGGCGAAGTGGCGGAATCGCCCGGGCAGCTCAAAGAAGCGCTGGCGCGGGCGCGCAACGCGACGCGAGACGGTAAGCCTTATTTGATCGACGCACAGGTGCGGCGTACGGGCGTCGGCTGGGTGGAAAATCCCTGGACGCCGCCGATCCGCATCGCCCAGACGCGCACACGCAAGGTGTGAATTGGCTGAGTTCATGAAGAGTAGAGCGCAAAGCGTGACGTCTTGCGCAGCGATTTTTGCCCTGCTGTTTTTCTTTCCTTCGGCGCTCTGCGCGCAAACGAAGCCGCTCAGAAAAATCCGCGTAGGCGTGCCGTCGATCGGCGTGGCCAATATCATTATCTTCGTCACCAAAGAAGCTAAGCTCTACGAAAAATATGGGTTAGACGCGGATGTCATTACGGTCAATGGCTCCGGCGTCGGCTCCAAGGCGCTGATCAGCGGCGGACTCGATATCATTCCCATCGCCACACCGACGGTGATTCTCGGCGACTTGTCCGGCTCGGACATGGTGATTCTCGCGCACACCATGCCCGCCGTCGTGCACGCGATGATGGTCCGACCCGATATCAAACGCCCGGAAGATTTGAGGGGGAAAAAGATCGGCGTCTCCAGCCTCGGTTCTCTGACGGATTTTCTCGTGCGCTCCATCGCCAAGAAAAAGGGGCTCAATCCCGACCGAGATATTACTTTGATTCAAACCGGCGGCAGCGATACCGAACGCGTGATGGCATTAAAAGCCGGCGTCGTCGAAGCGACCGCGATTTCTCATCCAGGCTACGGGCTGGCGCGAAAGATGGGATTTTCGATGCTGTGGGATTCGGCCAAAGAGATCGACTATCCGTGGATGGAAATCACCACGCGCAAGAGCACGGTCAAATCCGATCGCGAGCTGGTGATGAACTATATGAAAGCGCATCTCGAAGGCATCGCGCTTTTTAAGAAAGACCGCGACTTCGGCATCAAAGTCATCAAGAAAACGCTGAAAGTGACCGACGAAGAGCTGGTGAGAGAGTCGTACGATATTTTCTCCAAAATGTTCCTGCCGACGCCATATCCCAATCTTCCCGGGATGAAAGTCAGCTTCGAATACGTCGCCATGACTCGACCGGACGTCTGGAGCCACAAACCGGAAGAGTTCGCCGACTCAAGCTTCGTCACGGAGTTGGACAAGAGCGGGTTTATCAAGTCGCTGTATGGGAAGTGAGCTATTATAGCGTCAAGTGATAGGCGTGAACTTCATCCAAGTTTCTTAGACTAGGTCAATCCCGTGTGACTCCGTAGGGACGTGTCTCTATGGAAACTCCCTGATTCTTTGCCGGCTCTCTTCGACAATCACAATCGCTCCCCTTGCCAAAGCATCCGCACATTCGGAAATAACCTCGGACAGGCGTTGGATAACAAACGATATTCGCGTATTTCGCAGACGAAACAAAATAACTCCAGTCTTGCGTCCCTTAGAAAGCGCCACGATCTCACCAAAGTCGAGATCAAATGTTACGACAATACGGTTCTCAGTGATCGCTTTGTCGAAGATCTCGCCGTTCGGCAAGCGCTGAAGTCCTTCATCTCGTAAGTGGGTTGCATCGTGCCCGTGCGAGTTTAACCAATCCGCCACTCGCACATCCATGCACATGTCGGCGATGAATCGCACGGATCTATTCCTAACGGAACTGAATCTCTTCTTGAGTTAGCCAGGCGGCGTACTCGACCGCTTGTTGAACATCCTCTCTCTCGAGGTCAGGGTAACCTTGGAGAATCTCGTCGAACGTCGCTCCGTGAGCGATTTGCCCCACAATTACAGAAACCGGTATCCGCATTCCACGTATACATGCCCGCCCTCCCATGATTTGCGGATCAAAGGTGATTCGGTCAAACATGTTCGCAACCTCCTCGACAGCCGAAAACATCGCAACCGCGATCGGCTTGTCTTAATTTAGCTCAGGATACAACTTCTACTGCGCGTTCGCCAAACGCCGGAAATTCGGAGTCGTTGCTGCCCCGACAAATCCACAAGACTCGTTCGAAGACGTTCATTCCCGTATCCTGCCCCCGAATCTTCCCAGTATGAAAGTCAGCTTCGAATACGTCGCCATTTAGCGTGCTTTAGCCACGGATAACTCGCTTACTACCGGTACAGATCGCATAATTCATGTGGAATGTGATTTCTCACTGAAGTTGCTGGCGGAATTTTATGACAAAGGCGAATTCGGTTTTCCGATCGACCCGCAGCAAGCTGCGTCGCTCCGCGCCGAAGCCGAGGGACCGAACGTAATAGGTTATTGACCAGCCGTTCGCGGACCCGTCTTTTTCCGGCCTATTTTTGTTGTACAGTAAATAAGGCACTCGTCAGACCGTCGCCGAAAGTTATCCGGTGCGGCTATGGAGGGCGAACATGAAAATGACAGGTGCTTTGATTCCGCGGCGCTGTCTGATCGGTTTGATGGCACTTCTGCTTCTGAGCTTCGATTTCACGCCCGGACTCTTCCAAGATTTTCGGCAACGTCGAGGACAGACAGCTTTTTTTATTTGCGCTACGCTATGGACGAATATTGGCGGCGTGGGACGTGGGCTCTTTGGAATACACTTTGGATGTTTTTCCAGCGGCGGTATTTTTCGAGCCCGAGAGTGTCAGGGGTCGCTCGTCAATCTACGGCGCGGGTCTTTCTCCCTTGGGCTTCAAATTTAACTTCGGGCAACAGAGTTGGATCAAGCCGTTTATCGCCGCGAGCGTCGGGTTTATGTACTTTAAAGACGACGTTCCGGTGCCTCGCTCATCGCGCTTCAATTTTACCCCCGAGCTAGGATTAGGCGTGCAGCTATTTTTTACGCCGAAAACCGCGGTGACGCTCGGTTACAAGCTTCATCATATGTCGAACGCCAATACCGGCCGGAGCAATCCGGGCGTGGACTCGCACGTGATCTATGCGGGCTTTTCCTTTTTTACCCCGTAGCGGCGCCGTCGCGATTTCCATCTTGACGACATAGCCGACGCCGGCTTCTCGCGTTTGTTCATGGAAGGTCAAAATGAATCCCACAGGCGTGATCCTCTTAATGGCTTGATTGCTCCAGCAGGCTAATAAAGCAAATTTCTATCATTTCTGCGGGAGGGGCTCATGGATGCCACGACCGAATACCTCAGCGACTGCACGTACAGATTGACCTACGAAAACCTTTCGGCGGAAGTAACACACCAGGTGAAACGAACTCTGATCGACACCCTCGGATGCGGGGTCGGCGCGTTCGACGCCGAACCGCCTTTCATCGCGCGGCGTATTGCATCTCGAGTGCAGGGGAAGCCTCCAGCACGACTCATCGGTACTCTGCAGGAGACGTCGATGGATCTGGCGGCCTTCGCAAACACAGCTCTTATTCGCTACCTCGACTGCAACGACGCCTACGCGGCACGAGGGACGGGCCACCCGAGCGACATGATCCCCGGCGTGCTCGCCGTTGCGGGCGCCCACAAAGCGAACGGGCAGGCAGTGATCACGGCGATTACCGCCGCCTATCAGGCGTTTTGCCGGATGGCAGATCAACTGTCCTTAAAAACTTGGGATCAGGGCGTGTACGTTGCCATTGGGACGGCCTGCGGCGCCGGCAAGATCCTGGGGCTGGACACTGCGGCCTTAGGGCATGCCATCGCCATCGCGATCACGACCAGCGTACCACTGCGTGCGACGCGGATCGGCGAGCTTTCGATGTGGAAAGGCTGCGCGACGGCGGCCGCAGTCCGCACAGGAGTGTTCGCGGCAGAGCTAGCGGCGGAGGGGATGACAGGGCCGGATAAACCTTTCGAAGGACCGGAAGGACTGTGGCAAAACTTAAGGGCCGAGGCCCCGAAGTGGGAAAGCTTTGGGAGCGGCGCTGAGCCGTTTCGCATCACCGCTACCAGCTTCAAGGCGTACCCGTCAGTGATCCACACCCAGGGGCCAATCGGCCTGGTGCTGGAGCTACGGCAGCAGGTTGCCCCAGCGGAGATTGATTCGGTGCAGGTGGCAACGTACGGAGAGGCGCTGCGGCGGACAGCCACGGAGGTGGAAAAGTGGAATCCTGAGACTCGGGAGACTGCCGACCATAGTATGCCCTACTTGGTAGCGGCCGCGTGGCAAGACGGCGAGGTGACGCCGGCAACCTTCGCGCCGTCTCGGATCCAGGACCCGGCGCTGCGGCCGTTGATCAAGAAGCTGACGGTGGTGGAGGAGCCGGAGTTCACCCGTCGCTACCCCGCGGAATCATGTACGCGGATCGAAGTGAAGACGACCGACGGGCGGCAGTTGGCGGCAGAGGCAAATTATCCGAAGGGACATCGCCGGAACCCGCTGACGGACGGCGAGGTTGAGGGTAAGTTTCGCGGCTTGGCTGCTTCGGCGCTCGGAGCCGAGGGGTGCGATCGCGTATTGGCGGAAATATGGAACTTGGACAAAGCCGCGACCCTCGACCGACTGTTCGACAGCCTGGTTATCTCACGTTGAAAAACCGCACCGTATGACTGAGGTTCAAGTCGTTCCAGACGTTCAAACCCCCGGATCGAGTCCGGGGTTCGTTCAAATCTTTTAAGAACGAACGGATTAGCGACGGACTATGAGAACCGCCCGGAGTTTCTGAGCGTTGCCGCTGGATTTTCCCATTGCGCGATTATTCCGGATGCTTCCTGAGCCACTCGATGTATTCCGCTACTCCTCGCTCGATATCGTATTGAGATCGGTAGCCGACGTCTTGCTTGATCCGAGTGATATCCATGTAAGCGTTCGGTCTCTGTCGCGGGCTGCGCCCGGGTTGCAAACTCACCTGCGCCTTGGGCACAGCCTTTTTCACTGCCTCGACAAACCCAGCGTAGGTCATCGGTGACTCGCTGCCGATGTTGTAGATTCGGTGAGATAATTTTTCCGCCATCTGAAGAAGCTGGATAGCCGCGGCGCAGTCCTTGACGTAAAAAGCGCCGGTATCGTCTGCTTCATAGGGCGCGCCGCGCCGCGCGCCGGTAAAATCGGTAGGCAACCCTTTCGCTGCGGCATGACAGATTCGACTCGTTGGGGCGGCCAGGCTGTGGTAAAGCGGTCCGAACGGGCTGCCGATGCGCAATGCCACCACTTCGAGATCCGTCCGCGAGGCGTAGTGCATCCCGAGGATCTCCAGCGCCTTCTTGAATGTCTCGGTGGGATTGCCCGAGTCTACGGGCAAGAGCGCTTCTTCGCGGAAGGGACCTTCGGGAAGGCCGGCATAGACTGCAATGGAGCTGGCCAAACTGACGCGCCTGATATTGAACAGCCTGGCGGCCTCGAGGATATTTAAAAATCCCATCACGTTGACTCGGTAGTCCTCCGCCGCGGATAGAGCGCCCAAGCCGGGCACGGCGAGATGAACGATGCCGGTGACCCTGTGCCTGCGCACGAGATCGATCACGTCGTGGGCGGCGGTGATATCCAGCGTCTCGATAAATGCGCGTTTGCCGAGATCGCCTTTGATGAAATCAGGCTCGCGCCGAACACGATATTGTGAGAGCACCACCTGCTCTCCCATATCCAGAAGGCGCTTGGCGGTGTGAAGGCCGATAAACCCCAGGCCACCAGTGATCAGAATCATGACACTACCTCCTTAATGGCACTGCGGGGGCGCGGCGGACGCCCAGTGTGAAAGCAAAAAAATAATCTATCTCTGATCTCTGCATCGCTGCGATGAAAATCCGAAATCCTCGCTAACGCTTTACGCGTGAGCGTCGGCCCAATTGGCGCCGCTGTGTATTTCCACGGCCAAGCCGCAGCGGAGATCGGCGGCTTGAGTCATTTCTCTTTCGATCAACTGGCGTGCTTGCGCGAGCTTTTCCGCCGGCACCTCGAACACTAACTCGTCGTGCACGGTCAAAAGCATTTTCGCGACCGGCTCTTTGCGTAACGCGGCGTCGACGTTGATCATCGCCTTCTTGAGAATATCGGCGGCGCTTCCCTGGATCGGCGCGTTGAGCGCCATGCGCTCGCCCAAGGCGCGCAGTCGAAAGTTGGACGACTGCAGCTCGGGCAGATACCGGCGCCGGCCGAACATGGTCGTGGTGAATCCGTCGACCTTTGCTTTCTCCACCTGCGCGGCGAGAAATTCTTTCACTTTGGGAAACTGTGCGTAGTAGGTTTCGACGAAACTCGCGGCTTCATCCATTTCGACGCCGAGTCGCTGCGAGACTCCATAAGTCGACATGCCGTAGGCGATGCCGTAGGAAAATTGTTTGACGCGGTTGCGCATGTCCGAAGTCACGTCACTCAAGGGCACGCTGAAGACTTTTGCGCCGATCGTCGCGTGGAAGTCGTGGCCTTGTGCGAACGCTTGGCAGAAGGTCTCATCCTCGCAGAGATGCGCCAACACGCGCAGCTCGATCTGCGAATAATCCGCCGAGAGCAACACATGTTCCGGCGGCGCGATGAAAGCGCGGCGAATCTGCCGTCCGAGATCGCCGCGAATCGGAATGTTTTGCAAGTTGGGCGCGTTGGAGGACAATCGTCCGGTTGCCGCGATGGTTTGCTCGTAGGTCGTGTGGATGCGCTGGGTTCGCGCATTTATGATGCCGAGCAGCATTTCGCTAAAACCGTTCTTGAGCTTCGACACCTCGCGGTATTCGAGCAGCGAAGCGACGATCGGGTGTTGCCCGGCGAGCTTTTCCAACTCGGCAGCGTCCGTGGAGTAGCCGGTTTTGATTTTCCGCGTTTTCGGCAAAGATAATTTTTCGAAGAGAATGCGCTGCAGCTGAACGTTGGAGTTCACGTTGAACTCTTCGCCCGCGAGTTGTTGAATCGACTGCTCCAGGGTTTTCATCTTCAGTCCGAAGTCGGAGTTGAGCTTGTCGAGATAGTCGCGGTCAACGAGAATCCCGGCGTGCTCCATGCGCGCGAGCACCGGAATCAAAGGAAACTCTAGCGTGGTCGCAAGCTTCCAGACGTCTTGGGCGCGGAGTTTTTCTTCGACGACCGGCGCGACGGCACGGATCGCCACAGCTTTGCGACACACACTCTGCTTTTCGTCGGCAGTAAAAGACAAAGTGCCCTGCTCACCGGGTTGCGGCTCGCTCTTTTCTGTATCGAGGCTGACGCCGAGGTGCCGACTCACGGTATCGCGCAGGTTGTATCCTGACGAAGCGCCAGGCTCGAGGAGATAGGCGGCGAGCTTGGTATCGCAGTGTAGACCTTCGATTTCCAAGCCGGAGTCGAGGGCGGCGCGAAAAAGCACTTTGGCGTCATGGACGAATTTTTGCCGGTGAGGATCTTTGAGAGCACCGGCAAGCCTGGGTAAGGCATCGCTAAACGGCAAAATGCGCGCTTCGCCGGCTCCGTCGCTCACAGCGAGCCAATCATCGTTCCAGGCGAGCGCGATCGCTTCCCCCGGTCGCAGATCGTTCGCCGAAGTGAGTTCCGAGATCGAAGTTGTTTCTAGCGCGGGCGCCGCCGTGATCCCGTGAAATTTGAGCTCTTTCAAACGCTCGTGCAGGCTGCGAAGTTCAAGGGAAAGAAAAAGATTGCGAACCGCTTCTTCGTCCCAGGCTTCGAGGCGAAGCTTTGCCGGGTCGAGATCGAGTCGCACGTTGTCGAGCAAGCGGCCGAGCTCTTTATTGATCCGAACTTGTTCGGCGTGGCTCTTGATCGCGTCGCGCAGTTTCGGCGTCAGCTCGTCGGCATGGGCGATCACCTGCTCGATGTCGCCGTACTTATTGATCAGCTGGGCCGCGGTCTTGTCGCCGACGCCGGGGACGCCGGGCAAGTTGTCCGCGCTCTCGCCTTTGAGCGCGACGAAATCGATCCACTGTTTCGGCGTCACGCCGTAGCGCTCGATCACGGTCGGCGGGTCATAGCGGATCACGTCGGAGATGCCGCGGCGGGTCATAATGACGGCGACGCCGTCGCGCACCAGTTGGAGAATATCGCGGTCACCGGTGACGATAGTCACGTCAAAACCTTCTTCGCGCGCGTGCTTGGTCAAGGTCGCCAGCAGATCGTCGGCTTCGTAGCCTTCGAGCTCGACCATGGGAATCCGCAAGCTCTCGAGCACTTCGCGGATCAGCGGCAGCTGTTGTCTAAATAAATCTGGAGTCGCCGCCCGCCCGGCCTTGTAACCCGCGTAACGGTCGAGTCGGAACTGCGGCGCGCCTTTGTCAAAGCAGACGACCACACCCTGCGGCCGCTCGTCGGCAAGCAGCTTGATCAGCATCGCCGTGAAGCCGTAGACGGCGTTGGTCACTTGCCCCGAAGACGTAACGAGGGTATCGGGCAAGGCAAAAAAAGCGCGGAATGCCAACGAGTGGCCGTCGAGCAACAACACCTTGCGCGCGTCTGTTGGCACCGGCGACGCCGGCTTGCCGCTTGGTTTCTTCTTTGGTTTTTCTGTCGTTTTAGCCATCGTGTGCAGTTTAATCAGAGAATTCGCTGGCGGCAAGTTGGTGGCGCCTTCGCTGTTGCTGTTGACCTGCTTCAGCGAATGGTGATGAGCAAGACACCGGCGACCATGGTGGCCGCGCCGAGAATGATACGAAAATTCACCCTCTCGATATCGCGGAGAAAGGCCGCGCTGAAGAGGACCGTGAACAGCGGCGTGGTGTTGAGCAGCGGTATGATGACGGATAGCTCGCCGCGGCCGAGGGCGACGAAGTTTGCCACTTGCGCTGAAACCGCGGCAAGGGCGGCGCACGCGAAAAAAATAAATCCATCGCGCTGCATGCGCAGCTGCGCGGTTCTCTTAGTCACCAAGAGAAACCCGAGAAGTAGGATAAGCGAAACCGTGGTCACCATGGCCACGGCGACGAAAGGGTCGGGAATAATTTTCAATGCTTGCTTGCGCAGGCTTTGGGAAATGGCGGAAAACAGAGCGGCACTCACGGGCAAAGTCGCATCGATCAGGCGCCACTTGCTTTCGCCTTGCTGTTTTCCGGAGATCAGCCAAAGACTGCCGACAATTGAGATTGTCCCGAGAAAGACTAGAAATCCCGGTCGTTCGTGGAAGAAGATGATCGCGATAACGGTAGCGAAGAACGGTTCACTGCCGCGCAGCGGCCCGGCGCGGGCGACGCCGATGCGTGTGATGCCTTCGTAAAACAGTGCGCGAGCGAATAGCGGCTGCATGCAGCCGCTGATCAAGTAGTAGATCATCGCCGGCGACTTGAGGAATTCCAGCGAGGTTGTAGCGATCAGGTAGCTCCACATGCAGGTAATTGACACCGTATAGCTCACCAACATGGCCGCGAAGATATTCGACCGGCGCAAGCCAAACCGGACCAGAACAGAATCTGCCGCCCAACCCATGGCGGAACCGATGGCGATAACTTCGGCGAGCAACGGCGTCAAGTGTGATCTCGATTCGTCGGAACCGATAGATAAGCCAAGCACGCCGTGATTTGCAACGGCAGAGGTGGTGTCCTAAGATCGCGGATGCAAATATACTTGATTGAGGAGGATCCATGGAAAAACAAGCCAAGGTTGTGCAGCTCAAGACGCAGCTCGTGAAAGAGGGACATACACGCGACATGCTGGCTGAAACCGATTTGATGACGCTGAGAATTCATTGCTATGCGCCGGGCATCGGCGAGAATGCCTTGCACGCGCATACCAAGGAGGATCACATTTTTTTGGTCCTGCAGGGCACGGCGCAGTTCAACACCGGCCGCGACGGCAATTCCGTCGTCAGTGCGACTAGGCATCATGCCGTCGTATTGCCCGCGGGTTCGTACTATCAGTTTTGTAATTCCGGTACGGAGCCGCTCGTTATGGCGCGCATCGGCGCCGGATCGGACAAAGCGGACCAACGGCTGAATCCCGACGGCTCGGCGATTCCGGGACGAACCCACGAACAAGGCGCCGCGAAGCCGGTGCTGATCGAAGGCGCGTTCTTTGAATAGCGTTAATTCTTTTGGAGGTTCGGGCTTTCTTACGACTCACCGCAGAGACGCTGAGAACGCCGAGAAGATCGTTATCAACGGACTAACGGAGAAGATTATCGGGGCGGCGATAGTGGTTCATAAAACCCTCGGACCCGGGCTTCTTGAATCGGCTTATGAAGAATGTCTGGCGCACGAGCTTTCCCTCGCTAACATTTTCTTCGAACGGCAGCTGGCACTGCCGGTAAATTACAAGTCGCTTCAGCTCGACTGCGGGTATAGGCTCGATTTCCTAGTTGAAAAGACCGTGATCTTGGAACTAAAAGCAGTGGAAAGTTTACAACCGATTCACGAAGCTCAACTGTTGACCTATCTGAAACTAGGCGGGTGGCCAATCGGTTTGCTGATCAACTTCAACGTGCCTGTACTCAAAAAGGGGATCAAACGAATGGTGAATAATTTAAAGTAACCTCTGCGAACTCAGCGTCTCCGTGGTGAATACTGCTAACCCGAAACGGCAAACTATCGAAGTGCTTTGAATAAAGGGAGGGGACAAGCCCGCGCGCGTGGGGGCGAGCACGGGCTTGTCGGAGAGAGCTTCCCCAATCGGGGAAGTTCGCGGAACTGTTTAAGCGATATTTCTCATGTGGGAGAAGGTGTACTGCAACTTTCTCAACTCGGTATTGAACCAGCGTTTGCGCCGCCGGTGACGCGAGAGATGGGGCTCGAGCAATGACGTCGGATATATCTTGGCGCCGCATTTTTCGCATTTCGCCGCCTGCAAATCAGTTCGGGCTAACGAAATAATTTTTGACTCATTGTCTGAAGCTGGCTGCATGTGTTCCTCCTCCGCCGTTGCTGGTTGGAAGGAGCAAGTGACATGCCATCTGTTGGAAAAGGCTTTGAGCGCTAATATTCTCAATTTTTTTGCGCGTCGAAGAAACTGAATAGCTGGTGTCTGGCAGCGCAAAGTGTCAACGGCATGTCATCAATGACATTGAGAAGCCCTAGTGACGCTCTGTTGCGGAGGAAAAATGCCGGAAGCCGGGTCAAACGATGACAATCATGGCGAGGGCTTTTTTGCGGCGCTGTAAAATTTGCAACGAGCCCGGGCAGCGTACCGTAAATGTTGCTTACAAGTAGCCCTTTAAGCCAAAAAAATCGGCAGCAGTGCCGCCTAGTAAATTGCCTTGCTGAGACCGTCGCATGACTTTAGCATCGAAATGGTATTCGGTGATCCGCAACGGTTTGATATGCGCCGGCACAAACGGCGCGCGCGCCGGATAATCGATTCGATAACGACCGCCCGGCAACGCGACGACGCGCGGTCCCGGTTCGGCGTACTTGGGGTCTAAATCGGCAAAGGCGTCGAGCCGGCGTAAAATGCGTGTCGGAATCGATTTTAATCATTTTTCGTCCCTTCAGTTGGAAGCCCAACCGCCCTGTGCGAACGCTGTCCATTCGTACAACATTAGGACGCACCGATGGCTTTGCGCGCGGCTTCGACGATGCGCTCTTTGCCGGGAAGAAATTGCGCTTCCAGCGTCGGACTGGCGGGCACCGGCGCGAACGGAGCGGTGACGCGGCTAATCGGACTATCGAGATAGTAAAATGCTGCTTGCTGAATCCGAGCCACGATTTCGGCGCCGATGCCGCCTGGCTCGACCGCTTCATGGACGACAACCATTCGACCCGTTTTCTTGACCGACTCGACGATTGTTTCCACGTCAAGCGGTGAGATGCTGCGCGGATCGATCACTTCGATGGCAATTCCTTCCACCGTTAATTCGTCGGCCGCTGCCAGCGCCGCACCGATCATGCTCGACAGCGCGACGATCGTTAACCGATCGCCTCGCCGCAAAACGTTCGCTTGGCCGATCGGCACAATATAATCGTCGTTGGGAATTGGTCCTTTCGTCCAGTAGAGGCCGCGGTGTTCGACGAAGATTACCGGGTTGTCGTCGCGTATCGCTGCCTTCAGCAATCCTTTGGCGTCAGCCGGGCTGGACGGCATCACCACTTTCAAACCGGGAACATGTGCGAGCCAGACTTCGAGGCTCTGCGAGTGGTGCGCGCCCATGGTGCCGCTGATGCCGCACTGCACGCGCACGGTGAGCGGAATCTTTAGCTGCCCGCCCGACAGGTAATGCAACTTCGCCGCGTGATTCACGAGCTGATCCATGGCCAAGGTGATGAAGTCGATAAACATGATTTCAACTACCGGCCGGAGCCCCGCCGTTGCCGCGCCGATGGCGAGACCCATGACGGTGCCTTCGCTGATCGGCGTGTTGACGATGCGATTGGCGCCAAATTCCTCGGCCAATCCTTTGGTGACGCCGAAGGGGCCGCCAAGGGCGACGTCTTCGCCGAAGACGTAAACGGACAAATCGCGACGCATTTCTTCGGTGAGAGCGGCGCGGATGGCTTCGAGGTAAGTTTGTTCAGGCATGGCGATATGTGACGGTAGGGGCGAAAAATTTTTCGCCCCTACAAATTATGTCGCAGCATAAACCGCGCTGTCTACGTCTTCTGCCGCGGGCCAAGCAGATGACAGCGCGAACTCAGCGGCTTTTTCGACGAGCTCGCGCGCTTCGCGCTCGATGGCTTCCAGCGCTTTGTCCGTAATCGCTTTTTTGCTCTTCAGCGCGCGGGCGACACGGGCGATGGGATCTTTCTTTTTCCACTCGGCGAGCTGCGACAATTCACGGTATTTCGCGGGGTCGCCTTCGTAGTGGCCGCGCATGCGGTGGGTCAAGCATTCGACGAAAATCGGTCCCTTACCGGCGCGGCACTTATCCACGGCTTTGCTCATTGCTTCGCGCACGGCGAAGAGATCATTGCCGTCGACGGTGCTGGCGGGAATCGCGTAGGTCTTCGCATGCTGCGCCAAGCGTTCAATTTTCGTGTGCGCCGATAGCGGCGTGAATTCCGCGTAGCCGTTGTTCTCGCAGACGAAGATGACCGGTAACTTCCAGAGGCTGGCGATGTTGAGCGACTCGTGAAACGGCCCGGCTTGACCGGCGCCGTCGCCGAAGAAAACTACGGCGACTTGATGTTTCTTCCGTTCTTTGGCCGCAAAGGCTGCGCCTAAGGCAAGCGGAATCGTGCCGCCGACCACGCCGGTGGCGGTGATGAAGCCGGTTTCTTTGGCGACGATATGCATCGAACCGCCTTTGCCACCGCAATAGCCGGTGGCGCGGCCGGCGATTTCGGCCATGAGCTTGTTGATATCGGCGCCCTTGGCGATGGCGTGGCCGTGGGAGCGATGACCGCCGAAGACATAATCGTCATTCTCCAGCAAGCTGCAGACACCAACCGCGACGGCTTCCTGGCCGATGCCCAAATGCAGCAACCCGACGATCTGGCGCTCGGCGTAAAGCGCCGAGGCTTTTTCCTCGAACGCGCGAATGAGCCACATGCGGCGCAGAAGGTCGCCCAGCAGTTTAGAATTCTCTTTGTTCTTGATCATCCAAGAGGCGAAAAACGGTGGTTAGGGACGAGGCGTCGTTTCCGGATGTTAATTCGAAACTGGAAACGATATTTACGCTACCGTTGCCCGGACCGCTTCCATGATGCGCGATTCGGACGGGCCGATATGCGCTTCGAGCGGCGGGCTGTAAGGTACAGGCACGTCTAAGGTCGACACGCGCCGAATGGGTGCCTTAAGTTTATCGAAGCCGCTTTCGGCGATGCGCGCGGCGATCTCGGCGGCAACGCCGCAGCTCTGATGCGTTTCGTCGGCGATGACGACGCGATGGGTTTTTTCAATCGACGAAAGAATCGTCGCCAAGTCGAAGGGAACTAACGTCCGCGGGTCGACGACTTCGACTTCGATACCGTCTTTGGCGACCTTCGCCGCGGCCTGCAGCGCGACCTGCACGGTGTACGAGGTTGCGATTAACGTAACGTCACCGCCCTTGCGCTTCACGTCCGCCACACCGAAAGGAATCGGTTTATCGTTGTCGGGAATTTCACCGCGAATGTCCAAGAGCTTCGTATGATCGAC
>WNGO01003734.1_pt1 | contig 20969 bp, 19 predicted proteins | sample 5400511 | NCBI WGS metagenome assembly WNGO01 (sample SAMN13153380, study PRJNA577476) | soil metagenome | isolation source: 20 cm soil or saprolite under Garry oak tree replicate 2 | place: USA:California | collected 2016-06-15 | reverse complement strand
GGCCACAGAGTGGACTTTCATGTGGATTGTGATGCCGGAGAGGAGGGATCCCTGCGCATGGCAACGGATTCCCTTTCCATCAGCGCCGGACAGCAAATTCGCCGGGGTCAAGATGTCGAAACCTGGAATTCCGTCGCGATCTACTCCAAGCATGAAGTCGACGGCAGTCTGTCCCTTCGGATCCTGATTTTCCATCCGGACTGGGACGAACCACTACAGATTGCTTGCCTTCGCTCTCGTCCGCAAGACGCACCCGGGCAGGCTTCAAGTCTTGAATGCGATCTGGAGCATAGGCATCTCTAGATCGACCTGGCTACCATCGACGCTTTCTTAACTGGCCGGAAAGCGATGATTAGGCTTCCCAGGGACGTTCTTGGACCCACTTGACCTACGGAAGGACAAAGGGTGGACCAAATAGAGGAGGGAGGGTTAAGACGCTCAAGAAGTTCATCGGCAGCCATCCCGATACGACGCAGTCGATCCTAACGACAAACATAAGCCAGCCCTCATAGAAATCGCCCAGATTGGAGGTACCACGATGACCTACGAACGACCTGATATTCAACTCCTCTACGCTCTGCACGCTCCTGGCGATCAAAGTATTTCAAAACCCTCGGACGAACCTGTCGGAATGAGCTTGCGAGCAAGAGAGAGCAAAGAATTAACTGGTAGCAATGCTGGACGGGATCCCTTAAATCTCAGCGATGTCTCGAAACAGGTTGCGCTACCCAGGTCAGCACACCAAGCACACTGGCTGTTCAGAGATTCCAGGGGAAAAACCATCAAAGGCTATGTCAAAGAAGGCGTCTCGCAAGTGTTGCAGAACAATTGCAAGGTACAGAAACAGCCGAAGAAACGGAGAAAAAAGTTTCCGCGAACCCCTCGAAACAGAGCTCATTCAATCAATCTGCGCTCAACGCTGCCGAGGGCGGCCCACCGCGCTTCTAATACACCGAAGGTGGGGAAAGGGAACGGAGTCGATATAACTGGATGGTTGGTCTGCCCAAGCGTGCGCTCCACATATATCGGTGATGGCGCAGTGCTCCTCAATGTCAAAGAAGGGCTCTGCTACCGCCTGGATGGAGTTGCTGCACACGTGTGGGTGACGATCGAGGGAAGCCCGTCAGGAATCAGCTTTGAAGGTATTGTGGACGTACTCGAATCCCATTCCACAGTCAGTCGCGAAGAATTGGAGAGTGCTGCCAGAGATTGCGTAGGGGCTTTGCGACGGGAGGGCTTGGTGCAACCGAGGGACGCCAGTCTGCGGCATTCAAGCATGAGGGAGGGTCAAACCGTGATTTCCGAGCAACCCTTGGTTCAAAGATTGGATACCGTCGAATCGCTGGTCGATCAACTATTTCCACAGCGAGTGGAAAGCAACATGGACTGGAGGGCCAAGAAGCTGAAGGATCTGATTGACCTAAATCCAGCAAAGATACATGACAGTCTGGGTGACGTCTGCAGTCAGCTCCGGCTTTCCCTTTCCGACCGCCAGGCACGCCGACTGTTTAAGGAGTCCGCCGGGATCTCCATGAAAGAGTATGCCAGAAAGAGATGCCTTGTCTTCGCTGCAAGACAATTGCAAAACACGGATGACCCCATAAAGGTCATTGCGACAGACGCCGGTTATCGGACACTTCAAGGTTTCGAGAAAGGCTTCTATGGGTTGTTTCGGTTGACGCCCGTGGAATTCCGGAGGATGTGGCACCGAAGCCAGGTCACAGCATGAATCGCGCGGTACAACCCGATGCTGGATTGCCCGCCGATGAATCGAAAACAGTTTGCCGGGCAAAGATCGGGCGGTGGTGGTGTACTGCCTCCAGAAGCAGAATATGAAGGTTACACTTTTTTCTCGCGGTCAGAGCGAGCCTGTCGCTGAGTTGGCATTGGGTACCGAGGCACGAAGCTTCTCACTGGCAGAATTCGTCCATTTCTGGCTGACGATGATCGAAGTGGGGCTCACGCGCGATATCGCCGAATTAGAATCCGGGGAAGCGCTGCGCCGAATTAAAAAACGACGGCGTTAGAAGTCTCATTGTAGACGACTACCTCTGGCAGGTACCTCGTGCTGAGCTGTTATTGCGCAGAGCAGCTGCCAGTCAGGGTTTTTTAAGAGCTTTGCTGAAAGCTTCGGGAGTTTCCTTGACCGCGAATCGCAACACGCAGTTCCGCTGGTTTGCTCGCCAACTGCGACCTCTCCTGCGCGCGCATCTCCTCAGCGTGTCCTTGATCGTCTTGAGCAGCCTCATGTTCCTTCTCGATCCCCTGCTCATCAAATGGTTGATTGATCGGATTCTCCCTAAGAAGGATTTTCACCTCCTCTTTCTTTCTGCGGCGGGATTTTTCGGAATCTACGTGTGCCGTCTGGTGCTTTCCGCACTTTCGGGAGTTGTGAGCTTTCGGACGGTCCAGAATCTTGTCTTCAGCATCCGCCTCAGCATCCTGGAGCAGATGAACCGCCTTTCCGCGGACTATCACGAATCGACACCCATCGGAGAAAAGCTGTACCGAATGGAACAAGATGTCGATCAGGTGGCGGAACTAGGATCGAGCCTTGTCCCCTTTGCTCTCCAGACCACCTTCAACGCCATTTTTGTTGTCGCAACCATGTTCGTGCTGGATTTCAAGCTCACCTGCATGGTCCTTCCACTCGTGCCTCTTTTCTTTGTGTTTAGAAGGTATTTCGACAAGCGGCTGCGGGGAGCATCGGATTCAGCCCAGCGGCAGTCCAGCAGAGAAAGCAGTTTTCTGCAAGAACATTTGGCCTCCGTCGTACAAATCCAACTCCTGCACCAGGAGAGGAGCCAAACGAAGACGTTCTTGGAACGGGCCACGGCTAGAGTGAAAGCACTGAACTCATCGAGATACTCTTCAGAACTTCCTATATGGCGGTTATCGCGCTGGGCACAATCGCTATTCTTGGCTACGGGAGCTACCAGGTGTTCGTCGGCGCTTTGACCGTCGGAGGACTCGTCGCCTCTTACAGCTATATGGCGAGATTATTTGACCCCCTCAATGCTGCTGTTGAGATTTATTCCCGCTTGAATCGGATGAGTACAAGCATTGGTCGAATTTTGGAAGTCATCGAGACGGCCCCGAGTGTAAATGAAAGACCGGACGCGGTCTACCTCACCTCTCCAGTCAGAGGATATGTCGAGATACAAGATGTCTCTTTCTCGTACCGTACGGGGCAACCCGTCCTGCAGAAGCTCGACCTTAAACTAGAGGGAGGCGAGAAGGTCGCGCTCGTCGGGGTCAGCGGAAGTGGCAAGAGCACGATCGCAAAGTTGATTGCCAGGCTGTACGACACGGAGCGTGGAACCGTGTGCATCGACGGAACAGACGTGCGCAGTGTGCGGCTGGAGAGTCTTCGAACGAGAATTTGTTACGTCATGCAGGAGGGCATCCTTTTTGACCGGACGCTCAAAGAGAACCTGTTATTGGGGCGGCCCGCCGCAACGATCAAGGAGCTTCGTGCCGCCATCGAAATTGCGGACCTCGAAGAATTGCTCCGGAGACTTCCCAAGGGTTGGGACACACCGCTAGGGCCAAGAGGGAATGCTCTATCGGGTGGCGAGCGACAACGTGTTGCCCTGGCGCGCGCGGTGCTGCAACACCCATCTTTGCTCTTGCTTGATGAATCGACGTCGGCCCTGGACGCTCCTTCCGAACGAAGAATCTTCACGAGTCTGGCACACTATTTCTCAAACCAAACGATCCTCTTCATTTCGCACCGGATCTCCGCGCTCAAATGGGTTGACCGCATTTTTGTTCTGAATCAGGGCGTAGTTGAAGATCAGGGCACGCACGAACAACTCATCCGTCGAAGTGGCTTGTATCATTCCCTGTATAGCGTCGTCCCGCCAGGCGCTCCGGTTCAGGAATGCCGTCCACCTGCGTAATACCACCAATGGCCACGCAGGAACATAAATGACCGTCGGGGGAACACTGTTTTTTGTTGACGGACCCGGTAAACACACTGCACTAATGGCAACGTTGTCGAGCATTTTGCATAGGGATTAGACCACTTCACTGACGGATGAATGAATCTCGTTGGGAAAAAGAACGCCGAACGAATGCCTCAGAGTCTCGGAGCCACAAATACTGATAGGGACAATGATGAACATTTCCGATAAGACTCTTTGGGTCGTTTGTCGAGAGGTACGGTCCATTCGTACCCCAGAGGGATTGCTTCTACTCGATCTCGAAAGAGACATGTATTGCGATCTAGCGTTATTAGCTGGAGCGGTGTGGCTGTTAATGAAGTGGCCGCCGGCAGGAATCACAGTGAAGGAGATTGTGGCTTTGCTCGAAACCGCAGCTCCACTTCCGAGACATATACTCGAGACCGAGACGTGTAGATTGGTTGCCTCACTCGCGCGAAAAGGGTTTTGTCCGCAAGCGACCCTCGCGCGAGCCCATGAGTGAACACATGGATGATCAACAAGAAGAGGCGATGGCTGACGGAATCCATGTTCCCCAGTAAGTTTCCCCGCTCGCAGAGGTGACCACCAAAGACCTGGTTCTGATTCGCATAACTTAATGGTGCGACGGCAAAACCAAAGGAACCCTTCCTCTGAACAGACAATGGAAAGTCGGCTAGTGATGGCTGCCTAGGAGTAAGCGTCATGGGCAGAACCATTCCAAATTTATCAGCATCAAGAGCTGATCAATCATAGATCAAACATAAGTACTGCTTGTTCGCGAAAGAAGCCACGAATGGTCAAAAAAGACACTAAATGGCCGCGCAGGACCCCCAATGGCCGTGGAGGAACACAAATGGCCACGGAGGAACACAAATGGCCGTGGAGGAACACCGTTTATTGTTGACGGCATCAACGCTACGCTGCATCATCGCGCCGTTACCCAGCCGATTACAAAGCGGCAATCTCTGATTAAAAGACTTGCTGCGTAGGGCGCTTGGTTAGGTAGTTGAACAATGCCAAGGGCGGAGTAGTTGTGTCTCGACTTGAACCGCTTTACGGAGCACCGGAGACGAGACGCATTCAGGGGGATCGATAATGCGCATTTCGGAGAACATTCGAACCTCATTCAACCAGGATGGCGCAGTGCTCATGGATATCCAAGGGGGCTCTATGCTCACTTTAAATCCGATCGGATCAATCATCTGGCAGCAACTCAGTGATGGCCGCTCACCCGAGCAGATCGCCGAGCATCTTGCATTGGAATTTGGTATTTCGCGAGAACAGACCCTCACCGACGTAAATGAATTTGTGGAGCAGCTCCAAGCGCAGCATCTGATTGACCCTTCGGAGCGGCAAGATTTACGGGTAAATCTCGGCCCCAAGCCAACGGGCTTGTTCTGCAATTTGTTCGGGAGACGTAGCTCTCACGCGGCACCGGACCGCGGCTCCAAGTAAGAAGTACGGGAGAATGCCGGGCCCGCAGCAGGAGGCCGTTCAAGGACAAGCGATGCAACTCTCCACGGAAATGCAGACGCAAACGGCAGAAGCAGTTGGGAAGGACGCCTACCGACTCATCGTGTTCAATCAGTCGGGAACAGCGGTGCTGCTCAAGACGCGAGCTTCGGGATATGAGCTGCCGTTGGTGAACATCCCCAAGTTCACACGACCCGCACAAGAAATCACGACGCTCCTTCGAGACCGCTGGCATCTACCTTCCGTTCTTTTGTTTATGGGCACAGAGGAGCCGGGACCCGGCACGGTCTACTATGCCGCCCTCGAGGCTCAGGTGCGAACCTGTGGCTTACCCGAGGGAATGGATTGGTTCCCAGTGCATCACGCCATCTCGCATCTTCTGAAGGACAAGAAGCACGACATTCTCGAATCCAGCTATTTGAGGGCAACGAATAGGATGGCGGGAGATGATCCGGAGCCGTTCAGCAGGCTCGGCTGGCTGAGCAATCTTCAAGGTTGGGTGAGAACGGTAGTCCGTCCGATGGGCATGGAGCTGAAGGATTTTCAGCAGCTGAATGGTTGCGAGACCTTCTCGCTCATCCGTTTCGATACGACAAAACTGCCCGTCTGGTTCAAAGCCGTCGGCAAACCGAATCTGCATGAATTCCCGATCACCGTGAAACTCGCAGAATTGTTTCCGGAATATCTGCCATCCCTGCTCGCCACGCAACCCACTTGCCACGGCTGGCTGATGGCAGATGCGGGCGGGTCTCCACTCAATGAAGTGGAAGACTCCTCGGCCTGGAAAGACGCCGCGACCGCCCTGGCTGGTCTTCAGATCGCATCCATCAGCGCGATTGATGGTCTCCTCGAAGCAGGCTGCAGAGATTTGCGCGCCAGGACGCTGCTCGAATTGGTTGACCCGTTTCTCGAAGTCATTGGCGATCTGATGCAGCGGCAAACGAAAGTGCCGCCGGCGATTCTCTCCTGGCAAGAACTTTCCGACCTGGGGGCAACATTAAAGAACGCCCTGTGTTGCTTGGAGTCCCTGAGCATTCCGGACACGCTAGGCCACAGCGATTTCAATCCCGGCAATATCCTCGTTGGTTCCCAGCGCTGCGTCTTCATCGACTGGGCCGAAGCGCACGTCAGTCACCCCTTCTTGACGTTTGAATACCTGATCTCGCACCTGCGGAAGGATTATCCCGCACTCGCTCGATTCGAAGACGCCATCCGGTCGTCTTACGCACAGCCTTGGCAGTCCGTCTCCTTGCCCGAGCATGTTTCCGAGGCGTTCTTGTTCTCGCCGCTGGTGGCCGTTTTTGCCTACGCGGTCGCGGGGAACAGTTGGCGCGACCCAGAACGACTGAAGATTCCTCAAGTGCCCGGCTATCTGCGGAGTCTCACCCGTCGAATGAAGCAAGAAGCGGACTCCGTCCCGCGAAGGAGGGTCGAATGCATCAACTAATGATGACGCCCCATTCGACCCTCGAGCCGGTGACGGACGTTTTCCATGGGGTGCCCGTCACCGACCCCTATCGCTGGCTCGAAGACCAAGACTCGCCTCGCACCCGTGCTTGGGTTGAAGAACAGACTCGCTACGCCCGCGCATACCTTGACAGCATTCCCGGGCGCGAGCACATCCGTGAGCGTATCCGCGAATTCCTCGCCGTCGAAACCTATGACTCCCTGCAGAAGGCCGGCAACCGCTACTTCTTTCGAAAGCGTCTTCCCGACCAAGAGCAGCCCTGCATTTGCATGCGTGAGGGTGCAGACGGCGAGGATCAACTTTTGATCGATCCCGCCGAAAGGGGGACAGGCAAATACACTGCGGTCAAACCGCTTCGTGTTTCACCTGACGGTCGATTGCTCCTGTATGAGGTGAAAGAAGGGGGAGAGAGAACGGGGACCTTTGAGCTGCTCGAAATCGAAACTCGGAAGCGCCTCCCCGATCTCCTCCCCCGTGGGTACTTGCGCGGATTTGCGTTTGCGCCAGATGGCCAGAGTTTCTACTACGTGCACGAGGCTTTGGACGCGAAGAAACCTTTCTATCGTGCTGCGTACCAACATGTGTTTGGAACATCTTCTAGCCAAGACCGGGAGATTTTCTTCGCAGGTGAGGGCGAAAAGATTCGGCTAAGTCTTTTTTCTGACAGCAAACGCCTTGTCTTTCTCGTGTACCGTTTTCTCGAGAAAACACTCACGGACATCTACCTGAAACGGTTCGAAGGAGAAAGCCTTCCAGAACAGATCTTTAGCGGGATCGACTACATACTCGGTCCGCAATTCTTGGATGAGAAGATTCTCGCCATCACAGATCGTAAGGCACCGAATCGTCGCATCGTCGAAATCCGTCTTCGGAACAACGGAGAACACGAGTGGATCGACATCGTTCCCGAGGGCGACACCCCTATCAGCAATTGGTTCGTAGTCGGCGACCGCATTTTTGTCTCCTACACGAAAGAGATGACCCATCGCGTCTTTATCTTTGACTTCTCCGGACAAAAGCTAGGCGAGATGCCCATTCGAAGCGACGAAACCGTTCGCTTCATCAGCGGTTCGCCTGAGAGCGACGAGTTGCTCCTCGAAACGGAATCCTTCAGCGAGCCCATTGGTATCTTCCGCTACTTCGCAAAAAGCAACCAGCGCACCCTTTGGGCCAAGAGAAGCATCCCGTTTGATCCCGCGGGCTATAGCCACTCCCAGATCTGGTACGTGTCCAAGGATGGCACAAGAATTCCCATGTACCTCGTGGGCCGCCGCGAAGTTCTCGAAAGGGGCAGCAATCCGACCATCATGACTTCTTACGGCGGTTACGGCGTCTCCATGACGCCGCAGTTCAGCATCTTCGTCGCCTTCCTCATGGAACGTGGCTGTCTTTTCGCGTTGCCGAATATTCGCGGCGGTTCGGAGTTTGGCGTGGAGTGGCACAACGCCGCCAAGCGGCGCAACCGTCAGACCGCTTACGACGATTTCCTCTGCGCCGCCGAATGGCTCATCAAAACAGGACGCACATCCCCCGGGAAACTTGCCATCTTCGGCGGCTCCAATTCGGGCCTGCTCGTGGGCGCGGCTCTTACTCAGCGGCCAGATTTGTTCGGCGCCGTCGTGTGCATGGTTCCGATGCTGGACATGCTTCGCTATCACCTCTTCGACAACGCCCACGTCTGGAAAGATGAGTTCGGCACCGCAGACGACCCGGAGGACTTCGCGGTTCTCGCAAAGTACTCGCCGTACCATCAGGTCCGGCAGGGCGTGGCCTATCCCGCGACGATGATCGTCTCCGGCGATGCCGACCGCAACTGTAATCCGTTGCACGCCCGCAAGATGACCGCCCGGCTGCAGGCGGCGACCATCTCCGAACGCCCCATCTTTCTTGACTACAGCAAGACTCGTGGGCATTCGCCTGTACTTCCGTTGAGTGTGCGGATTGAGGCGCTCACGGATCGGATGGCGTTTCTTTGTGATCAGTTGCAGTTGCCCGCATGAAATTGGAGGTCTTTCTTATGTCGTTTCTTGTCCTCGAAGCGTACTTGAAGCTGATCCATTTCGACCTCTACTTGGCACGAGGCAACTTCGCGGCGCTGTACGACAAAGTCCGCAATTATCCGATCGGAACGCCGACAACGGCCCCCGATGCAGTCGAACGAATCTGTCAAGCCGTGGACATGGCCTGCATCTGGTATTGGAAAGAAGCGCTGTGCCTGCAGCGGTCCGCGGCCACGGCATGCCTTCTGAAGAAATGCGGTGTCCCGGCGCAATTGGTGATTGGCGCGCAGCAGATGCCGTTCAAGGCCCACGCGTGGGTCGAAGTCGACGGCCGCGTAGCCAACGACAAACCGTACACTCCGGAAATGTACGGCGTTCTCGATCGGTGCTGAAAGAGTTTGCTTGGAGAGAGGGTCGAACATGAGCGTCCAGTTTGGAAGATGGAATTTCGACGGCAAGCCGGTGGACCACGAGTATCTCGAAAAGGCGCGGTCATCCATCGCTCCTCATGGCCCGGACGACAATGGCTCCTACTCCAGGGAGAGCATCAGCATCCTGTACCGCGCTTTTCACACGACGAAAGAATCCCGCCGCGAAGCGCAACCTCACGTCACCTCATCCGGCGCCGTTCTCACTTGGGATGGCCGCTTGGACAACCGCGCGGATTTGATCCGACGGTTGCGCGGCGTTCTGACGATGGGCTCGACAGATGTCGAGATCGTCGCGGCTGCCTACGAATACTGGGGCAAGGATTGCTTTGGCAAGCTCATTGGTGATTGGGCTCTTTCCATCTGGGACGCAAACACGCGCTCGCTGGTCCTCGCGAAGGACCCTATCGGCACGCGCCATCTGTACTATTCGCTCGATGAGAATCAGGTCACGTGGAGCACCATTCTTGATCCACTCGTCCTGTTTGCCGGAAAGACCTTCGCGCTCTGCGAAGAGTACATCGCCGGCTGGTTCTCGTTCTTTCCTGCGGCTCATCTGACTCCCTATGTCGGGATTCACTCTGTGCCCCCGTCATCCTCCGTTCTCATCCGAGCGGGAAAGCACACCATCAGGAAGTATTGGGATTTTGATCCTGACAAGAAGATCCGCTACCGCACTGACGCTGAATACGAAGAGCACTTCCGCGCCGTCTTCGCTGAAGCCGTGCAGCGCAGGCTCCGTTCGGACAGTCCCATCCTCGCCGAACTCAGCGGCGGCATGGACTCCTCCTCCATCGTGTGCATGGCGGATACCATCATCGCCCGCGGAGCCGCCGAAACCCCACGCCTCGACACCGTCTCCTACTACGACGACTCCGAACCCAACTGGAACGAGCGCCCCTACTTCACCAAAGTAGAAGAAAAGCGCGGCCGCACCGGCTGCCACATTGATTTCGGCAAGCAAGAATTTCTCAACTTCGAGATCGACAGCGACCGATTTGCCGCCATTCCGGGTTCGGGAGAGCGACCCAACGAAGCGGCCCAGCAGTTTGCCAGGTGTATGACCTCTCAAGGAAACCGCGTCGTCCTCTCCGGCATCGGCGGCGACGAAGTCACCGGCGGCGTGCCAACTCCCACACCGGAACTTGAGGATCTCCTCGTTAGAGGCGCATTCAAGACTCTCGCTCATCAACTCAAGGTCTGGGCCCTCAACAAGAGAAAGCCTTGGTTTCATTTGTTCTTTGAAGCCGCCCGGGGGTTTTTCCCTCCCGCTCTCGTCGGCGTCCCGAAACACAAGCGCCCGGCGCCCTGGCTCAATCCAGCCTTCGTCAAGCGCAATCGCCTAGCCTTACAAGGTTACGAAAGCAGGTTGAAGCTGTTCGGTCCTCTGCCCAGTTTTCAGGAGAACGTCTCCACACTGGAAGCGCTGCAAAGACAACTGGGATGCAGTGCCATTTCCTCTGAGCCGACCTACGAAAAGCGCTATCCCTATCTCGATCGCGGTCTGCTGGAATTCATGTATTCCGTTCCCCGCGAACAGCTTGTCCGCCCCGGCCAGCGTCGTTCCCTGATGCGTCGCGCCCTCGTCGGCATAGTTCCCGACGAACTGCTGAACCGTAAACGCAAGGCGTTTGTCGCCCGGGGGCCAATGGCGGACATTTCAGCCGATTGGACCCGCTATGCCGATATCACGCAGCGCATGGTCAGCAGTTTCTTGGGGATCGTGGAGGCCGAGAAATTCTTCGAAGCCTTGCAGAAAGCTCGCCACGGCAAAGAAGTATCAGTGGTTATGTTGATGCGCACCCTGGGCATCGAAAACTGGCTACAAAAGCTGAAGGATTCCAAGCTGTTGAACGGCACGGCGTCAGCCGAAGGTGATCGTCCGACGGAAAAGGATCGAACAGTACTCCCCCACAAAGGGTGGAAAGCTCAACCAAATTGAGCACCGTCTCGGATAACTAAAGAGGTTATCTCGCGACGCGAGAAGGAATTCAACCCGGAAGGGTTGAGTGTCGTGAACAAAACAAGGAGAAAGACAATGACCTACAACAAGCCAGAAATAGTGAAGTTGGACAGTGCGGTCAAGGCAATCCAGAATACCAAGAAGTTCCCGCATCAGGTGCAGGACAACCTGCCAAACCAACCGCTGGCAACGATTGGTGCGTATGAAGCTGATGAGTAGATAAAAGAGGGGCGCACAGAAAAAGCTGTGCGCCCTTCTTATCATCCAGTAGTCGAAAAACTGGCCATCGAGCACCGACCGACCGTCCTAGCAAAACAGCGGGAATCGCAGGAGCAATGAACTCAACACAATGGAAGGTCGCTGAACGCACGTGGGAGAGGAGACCATGACTTACCAGAAGCCAGAAATAGTCCAGTTGAATTGCGCAATGAATGCAATCCAGGGTGACCTCGGCAAATGGTTCGCTCTCTATCTCGATTCCAGGCCTATGCGCCCTCCCGCCATGACCATCGGGGCGTATGAGGGCGATGAATAGACAGTGTGGCGCCAGACTCAAGGGAAAGCGGGACGTTCGCGAACAAGCGCGCACAAACTGCTACAGAGAACAAGAGAATTAGTGATAGGAATTCAACTCGCAAGAGTTGAACGAAGGTGAATAAACAAGGAGAAATACCATGACTTACAACAAGCCAGAAGTCGTCACGTTGGACAGCGCACTGAGGATAATCCAAGGTGTTAGGAAGCCGCCGTACGTATATCAAGACAGCCTCCATCCGTTGATGTGGAACGCAACGATTGGTGCGTATGAAGCTGATGAGTAGATAAAAGAGGGGCGCACAGAAAACGCTGTGCGCCCTGTCACCTCGTCCGTGCCGCAAAGAAAAGAAGAAAACCATGAACTATTCGAAGCCAGAAATCGTCTTCGCCGGGCCAGCCACTGCCGCAATTCAAGGTATTAATAAGGCAGGCATGTACGTCGAGACGCCGCAACTACACCGCGACACAATCGCCGCGTATGAGGCCGATGAGTAGGATGAATACATGGCGTGGGCGGCGGGCACAACGAAGCGCTTCCGCGGGGCCCGATCCGACTTCGCCTTTGTCACCGGCCATCAGTCGGTGCTGGAGCGCTACTACTTTACGGCCGAAGGTAGTGCCGTGTTTTCCTTGCGAAGTTCCCGCCAGCGGGCGTATTGCTCACTCCCTGCCGTAAATGTGGGTCGCATCGGGAATCACAATTAGGTCCACTGGTTTTTTCTGTAAGGACAGGCCGGCATACCATTCCCAAAGAGCCCCCAGGACAGAAGATTTTCCGAGCGCGACAAGCCGAACGGGTGTTTCGACCCTGTCCAGGTTGAACCCCGGGGAATTCTTCATCCACAATTTCAACCCTTCGCCGAACGGCGCTGATCCGCCGTTCAATGCCTCGGTGTCCCAAGCTCCGTTTGGAAACGTCATCTCGTCCAAGTATCCACAGCCTATGCCATCGACAAGACTCGCGGCCGCAAATCGATATTTCGAATGGGTGAGGGTATAGGCGACAAAGCATACCCCCCGGCTGAAACCAACAATCCCAACGCGGTTTCGGTCGATCATGCCCTTTTTGTCCAGGAAGTCGATTGCACTTTCATAGAGAAGCGCGTTGAAGTTTTTATGTGATTCCTGCCCTGTTGCGCCCAGACTCCTGTCATTGCTAATACGATCGTGATCCTTTTCGCGATCCTTCCAGTTCTGAGCTTGTAATACCAGGATGCCCCGCGCGGCGAGCGGCCGGGCGGCGTACCCGCTGCTCCACTCCGAACGGCCGTCCATGGAGAATTCCGCCGGCATGAAGCCATGCGTTTGTATGACCAGCGGATATCGTTTCCCGGGCTGATAGTCCGGAGGCAGGTAGACGCCTCCGATCATTCTTGCTCCGCTCACGTCCCACTCGATGGTTTCCACCCGCCCAAACTGCAATTCATTGAATTGGGGATTCAGATCCAGAAGCAGCGGTTTCTGGTGGCTCTTGGGATCGGTCACGTAGAGCTTCGCAGGGGTGTTGACATCCTGGTCCAACGCCACTTCAATGGGAGGTTCTTGGATTCGTTTGACCGGAAAGTCTTTCTTGGCTACTTTTCGATATTCCCTGCCGGGAAGTTTCACCTCGACAGCGAATTCAGTCTGTTCTCTGGCTTTCCGCTCCACGGGATCCGTAACATCCAGCGGGAGATAAGAAGAGAGGAAAACCGATTTCGCGTCCCTGCTCCAAGAAGGGGTACCGCCGCCAAGGAGCGGCGCATTGAGCAAGGGAGCTGAGGACAAGTCATCGCTGTCGAACAACACATATTGCCGAAGCCAAGAGGCTGTATTTTTGGAGATACTTGTGGCCAGAACCTGTTGCAGAAGCTCGTCTTGATACGCGGTCCATTCCGGCCGGATCCGGCTCTTTCCCAAGTTTGCGGAGAACAAGAGATCACGGCCGTCGGGTGACAGAAAAATTGGCCCCCATCCAGGAAAATATCCATCGTCAACCGGAACAGGGCGCGGCGAGGACGATCCAACTATCTGCCAAAAAACAGACTGCCCAGCCGGCAGAGAGTAGTCGCTTGCAAGAATGCGGTCCAGATCTTGCCCTTCTATCACGATCTCTCGAGAGGGACCTTGCTCCGCGTCCGCGATCTTTGCCGCCGGCGGGTCGGCCATGAACGCGACGGTGCGGCCGTCCTCGGTAATATCGTAGGTGGAGATCGCCGTCGGCTGGTTCGTCAACTTCTTCAGCGTCTTGGTGCTGGTTTGGAACGAATAAACCTGGGGGAGTTCGCCAGGATTCTCCCCCAGGAAAGCCAGCGTGTCGTTGTCGGCCAGCCAGCGAATTTGGCTGATGGCGTCGCGGCTCGACGAAGAAGACATTTTCAGCAGAAGATCGGGCTTGGGAGCATGGAGTGCATCGGCGGTGTTGTACAAAAGCACGGAATAATCGTTGGTATCCTGTGCGAGGTTCCCTTTTATGAGCACCAGAACGAATCGCTTCCCGTCCGGGGAGAAGTAGACCGGCTTTTCGTTCGAATTCGGTTCAGAATCATTATGCGCCACCCTTGCCATTCCGATGTCGTCCGCCACCGTTATGGGCCGCTTTGCCACGGAGCGAGGGTTCTGTCCGCGAACCACCGAGGGAGCGAGAAGAAGGACCGTTAACGACAGAAGACAGGTCCGAAGCCCCAGGCAGCTGCTTCTTTGAATCATAGTGTTCCCCTTAATTAAACGTGAACGAGCGCTGCCGCGAAGAGGTCTGGACCAGCGTTGATTTCAACTCACCTGAGACAGTCTCAAGCATCCTAGGTAACCTATGTATAATCCGGATAAACTGCAAGGCAAGCCCTTCGCCATCCCCTCGACCATGGACTCCCATTGGTCCTAGAAGGACAACTTAAGGGCAAGCTGGATGGAGCGTGGCCCGCCAATTTGATAGAGGGAGCTGAAAGCGCCGCCGCCGACATTCGAACTTGGGCCTCCGCCATCAAGATACTGTCCCAATGTCTGCGATGACAGGCCGAATGGGATGCCGCAGAAGAGACCGAAACACCCACTCGGTGGTCCAAAATTGGGATGATTCAGGACATTAAACATTTCCGCGCGGAACTGCAATTTGACCGATTCGCGAATCGGAAAGTCACGATGGACAGCGAAATCCCATTGCGTCGCCCCAAATCCTCTTAGGAAATTCCTTGCCACGTTCCCTTGCCGGATAGGGAATCCCGTGTTGGGATCCGACGGAGGATCCATGAATGCGTTTGGATTGAGCGCCTTACCTCCGGGACATCCCTGACCCGGAAGGAGATTTCCTAGCGTCTGCATCACCGACGCGCAGTTGGCGCCGTAAAGGTAGAAAGACTGGCCCAGGATTACGTCCGGGCGAACGTCTGCAAAGAGAAACGGACTGAACTGACCGAAAAAATCGCCGGCACTGACATCGACAGGCGGGGCAGAACGAGCCAGAATCGTATTTTGAACCGACCATCCCCGCAGAATCGCGTTAATGAAAGTATTCGTTTTTGGGACTGGAATGTCATAGGTCACGCCGGCCGAGAACGTGTGACGAATATCAAAATCGGAGGGTCCCCGGCTCGCATTCGGGCTGCTCCCCGGCACGCCCGCATTGGACTGAAGCTGGGATGAGCCAGCGGAACCATTGTCAATCGAATGCGCCAAACCGTACGATGCGAGCACCTGAAGGCCATGCGACAGCCGCCGCTGGAATTGCACCTGAAGGGCGTGGTAACTAGAGGAGGCCGTGTTATCCAAGAAATTTCCAGAGACATTCGGGTTACTGGGAGGAGAACTTATAAAGGCCGTTTGCAAAAGCCGCTTCCCCGACGCGCCAATGTACGAAGCTGATATCGTCTGGTGCCTGCCGAGCGCCTGCTCCAGCGCGGCGTTCCACTCGAGCGTGTAAGGCACCTTCAAATTGGGATTAAACGCGTACAACTGCGAAACATCTCCTATGCTTGGTATCTTAGGGGGCGTACCGGTGGTAGTAGGGTCAAGGGGAAAGGTGCCAGGACCCAAACGTTTCAACGCACCGAACGGAGGAATCCCCGGTGCGAACGCGTTGCCTGCTTCGGAACTCACAAGATCATAAAAAACGCCAAATCCTCCGCGAAAAACCAGTTCGTGGTTTTGGCTGCGGTTCAACTGGTAGGCGAGCCCAATCCGTGGCGCCACATTGCCATACGTCGTTTTGAAAGGCGCCGTTCCGGCGGGGGCTATCGCCAAGCTAGAAAAATCATTCAAGTTATAGCCCGTTACCGCCACGGGGCTAGGACCGGCGAGAGATGACGGCGCGGCGTCGACATCCAACCGAAGACCGTATGTCAAGGTCACCCGGGGGTTGAGCCGCCACGTATCTTGCGCGAAGGCGCCAAAGTTACGAAATAAAGCCGTTACCCCCAGGTTAGCAATGACAGCGCCAGGGAAGAACGGAAAGAGATTGCCCATTTCAGCAGCCGGTACACTCCCAAAGTAAGCAACTTGTTGGTAGATAGGAGGAGCCAACACAGGGGACAGCCGCCGAAAGTCCACTCCGAATTTCAGGGCGTGGGACCCTTTCGCGAGCGACAAAGTGTCAACAATATTGATCTGGCGCTGAAGGTTTTGCGCGCTTCTGCCGGGAAGCAACTGCCGGTGTAATAGCCCTAAGATATTGAACGAAAATTGCGCATTTTGACCGGTGTAGGGGCTCGGTAACGGCAGCGATGCAAGAGGAACAGCGCCGCCGAAGTTGTCCATGGACTCAGAGCTTGCTCCCTTTACCCGGCTGTAGTTGAACCGAAGGTCGTCCACGGCGAAAGGAGAAATGGTCCACGTCGTGCCCAATGTCGCGGTTTGCGTTGTAATGCGAGACGCCAAGAGCGAGCTTAACGCCCGGGCGGAGACGCCGCGTTGCACGGATTCGGATGGAGAGTAGTTATATCGCCCGAACAACGCGACGCTATTGAATAACTTGTGGTCGATGCGAAGACTGTAAGCGTCGAGCGTGGAACGGTCTGAGAAACTGGCGTTGTATTGCGCTCTGCCGTTTCCCAAGTCCGGTTGCTTTGGGTCGAACGGGTAAGCGTTTAGGAAAGGCTGAAGCGCCGGTATTGCCGATTGGCGTGCGTTGAGATCCGGAACAGTGGTTTGCGCGACCTGCGGCAGCCGAAGGCGCAGACCCTCATAAGAGAAGAAAAAAAATGTTTTGGTCTTAATAACGGGCCCACTGAAGGTTCCTCCGAAGTCATTTTGCCGCTCCTCAGGCTTGGATTGGTTAAGGTAGTTAAAGAACCAATCGTTGGCGTCAAGAACGTCGTTGCGCAGGTAATCGAAGGCGGTGCCGTGAAATTGATTGGTGCCCGAGCGGGTTACAATGGAAATTTGCCCTCCGGGAGTGCGCCCAAATTCCGGCGCATAGGTGGACGTTTGGATACGAAACTCCTGCAGAGCATCGACGGAAACCAAACTGTTTGTCCCGCCCTGAGCGCTAAAGGCACCGAGCGTACCGCCGAATCCATTCCCCGGAGCATTGCCCGAGGTCACTCCGATATTGGCGCTCACACCGTCCACCATCCAGATATTGGAAGCGGCACGCTGGCCGTTGACTGAAAACTGTCCCGCATCAGCCACATTGCTCGGGACGACCACAACTCCCGGCGTCAGCTGAATCAATGTTTGAAAACTCCTGCCGTTCATCGGCAGGTTTTCCGCGAATTCCCTGTCCACCACGGTGCTCACCGTCGCCGACTCTGTGTCAATCATCGACGCGCCAGCTTCAACCGTTATTGTCTCCCTTTGATCGCCGACCTGCATGGTGAAGTTCATCGAAACGGTGTCGGCGACATGAAGCGTGACCCCTGGTTTCAAAATGACTTTGAACCCGCGCTTGGAGACAGAAAACTCATAGGAGCCGGGGCCGAGGTCCGCGAAGTGGTAGATTCCCTCCTCGTTTGTTTGGACAGTTGTTTCAATGCCCTTGTCGACATTCCTGGCGATGACCGTTGCTTCCACGATTACCGCGTTATTGGGGTCGAACACACGCCCCGTCACTGCCGCAAGATCACCCTGCGCAGAAACCGAAGCCGCTAGCCCGACCATGGTCACCATCGTGAAAACAAAGCAAACTACGGAGTATCGGCTTCTCATAAGCCTCCCTATCTCCCAAGATTTTCCCGCCGGCGAGAAGGTGACCGTTCCACACATCTTTCTTTATATATCCCGCGAACATGGAACTTGTACCAAGGACAGCATTCCTCTCTATGGCGTCATTCTCTCAATGGTACTGAGGCAATTGTTTCTTCGATCCGGGAAAGCGGTATGCGGTGGGGCGAGGATTTGCAGCGTGGGGAAAACGTCGAAGGCGGGTGGAGCCGTGCCCGCTCAACTAGGGGTGGTTCGCGACGGTGGTGAGAAATGCCGACAGCAGGGGCTTGCCTTTGGGCCTCGCGCCTTCTTTGCGCGAACTGTCTGTCACAAAGACGTAGTCGACCCGAGAGAGAGCCTTGCTATCATCTACCTTGAGGACCCAGCGGTTCTGCGCCGGATCGTCCATGTAGAATACTCCGAGGCTGCGCGGAGTTTCTTTCCCTTCCCCCTTTTGTCCCCATGCTCGGAAGACAGCGCCTTGCTTTAAGCCCCTTTGCTGATCCAGGTCAAAGGCATAGAAAATGAGCGATTTCCCTTCGGTGTAAAAGATCCTTCCGAATGGGCGCTCGAATTCTCCCTCGCTGCTGACATCATATACGTCAATAATGTGCAGGCTACGCGCGCCGAGAATGTCACGAATATCGCGGTCCGTGGCGAGCAGTTTTTGCTGGCGTTCTGCATATCGTACCTTTGTGAGGGTCTCCTGCGATAGCTCCTCGTTTCGCGCACTCACCTTTGCCGTCTCGTCCTGCGAATTCCGAAGATCGGCTGTCAAACCTGAGATCCTTGCGGATAGTCCTTCCTCCTCTGCTTTCAGAGTCACGTTCGAGGCCTGCAAAACGTCAAGTGAGCTCTGCAACAGCCTGACGCGTTCTTCCAGTTGGGCGAGTTCACCGGCGTCCCTGTGACGAGCCGCTTCGACCGCTCCCAAACTTTGGCGCAATGCAGAGTTTTCCGCTCGCAGTTTCTGTGCGATGTCGCCACTTATATTGAGTTGCGCCTTCCCGGTTGGTTCTTGCGTCCCCGCTGGCAATTGTGCCAGGCCCCGTCGAAGCTCTTTGGTGTCTCTTTGCAAACTTACAGTCCTCATCGTCGCGTCTTGCAACTGTTTTCGAGAAACCCAGTATTGAGTCGTCTGTAGGCACACCGCGGCCAAAAGTGCCGCCGCAACCGCCCAACCACTCAAGCGGTAGCTCAAGAATCGCGTAGTCCTGAGGTTCTTTCCCGGCGTGGGCGCAGTCCCGTCCTCATCTGTCACCGTCCAGGGGAGAGTAGCGCCGATCTTCGCCAGCAGTGCTTCTTTAGCTCTCTGCTGCTCCGTGCCGCCGACCCCAGAGACAGGGGCTGAATCTTTAGACGATCCGTCAAGTGAGGTCTCCGCGAAGGCTTGTGCGGCGATCAGATTGTACTGTTGGATCGACTGCTTGCAAACGGGGCAAGACCGCGCGTGCTTGGCGAGCACGTCGTTTTCATCTGGAGAAATCTCATTTACCGCCGCCATGGCACATAGACGGTCAAAATATGAGTGAGCTGATTCCAGCACCTTCAACCGGACACCTCATCTTCCTTCCGAGCATCCCTAAACTCTATATAGCCCTCAAGCAGGCCCCTTTGCACCAGTTCTTTCCGAAGTTTCGCCAGGCCTCGATAGAGGCCGTGTCGCGTATTGCCCAGAGATTCTCCGAGTTCCGATGCGATCGCCCTAAGCTCTTGCCCTTCAAAGAAATAGAGCACCATCGTTCGCCGCTGCTTCTCATGAAGTATCTTTAATGCGCGGTCTAAGCACCTTCGAAAATCGAGAGCGCGTATGAAGCGATCGGGCCTGACTGCAAAATCTTCGATAAATTCAAGGACCTTCGGATCAGTATGTTGCCAATCCAGCCTCGTTACGCGTCGGAGCCTCTTCAAGCTCCGATGATATGCCACACAGGAGATCCATCCCTTGAGTGTGCCCTTCGAGGGCGTGAAGCTGCACGCATTCTGAAAAACGTCGAGAAAGGATTCCTGAATGACGTCCGCGACATCTTCGGGATTTCTGAGCATTTTCCGCGCAATGCCTCTTACGGCGGGGTAATAGCGATCGAAGACTTGCCCAAAAGCCTCCTGATTCCCCTCTTGGATAAGCACCATCAATTCGTTGTCAGATGGAACGAGAGTTAATTTTTCGGGTACCGAATCGATGCCGGAGCCAAGAGACACATTGCCGGTCAATAGCGGGAGCGACCGAGACGTCATACGGTTTGAGCCCTCGTTGCTGTGGGGTACTCAATCTGGAAGTAAGTCGGTGGGAGTGATTGACAACAGTGTTTCTCGGGATTGCTAACTAGCTGAGAGTGAGAGCGAGTATATGCGGTTTTCGCTTGAACTTTCCTCGAATGTCGCTGGTCGGTATTGCGACCACTACCCATCGAACCTCGCCCCCTTGATCCGACTCGGCCTTTCAAGGCTATCCTCGTAACCCTGGACCAGGGAACAGGAAGGTGCCGCCTGACGGTTCGATCCAGTTCGCGAGGGGCAGATTATATGTCGAGGATGTCCTGAATCTGGACCGTTAAATCGGAAGCGCCCAAACGCTGTGGCTTTCTTGCTTGCTATAGCAAGCGCCTGAGCTCTGCGGCTTCCTTGCGATGAATGCTCGATGAATTTCATCTCTATTTGAGATCGAGAGCTACCGAGCTCATCCGGAGGACTAGACGAGTTCATGTATAAGTTATTTATCAGGAACCAGTTACAGCTGTCAATGGGAATTTACTGGTGGGAGGATGTCCTATTCTTAAATTTCGGTCTTCCAAGATTTTGGCTGCGCGTACAGAGCCAATAAATGGTCCAGACGGAAAGAGCACTCAGGGCTTCACGATGGGGGTGCTTGCTATAGCAAGCAAATTAGCGAGAGATTATCCATTTTACTTGGACAAGAGATCCTCCTTGCCTGTTGCTTGAAGGATATTTTTTAAGGTTTTAGCTATTCTCGCTGAGGGCCTTCAGTATTCCTGAATACCATCACTGCCGTCTGGCGCATTCCTTTTCGAGAATCCGTGGCCAGCGCGGCACTCG
>WNGO01002622.1_pt1 | contig 20988 bp, 19 predicted proteins | sample 5400511 | NCBI WGS metagenome assembly WNGO01 (sample SAMN13153380, study PRJNA577476) | soil metagenome | isolation source: 20 cm soil or saprolite under Garry oak tree replicate 2 | place: USA:California | collected 2016-06-15 | reverse complement strand
AGATGTCCGACGCCGAGTACGACCGCCTGTTCCGCGAGCTGCAGGAGCTCGAGGCCAAGCATCCCGAGCTGCGCACCCCCGACAGCCCCACGCAGCGCGTCGGCGTGGAGCCCGCGACGGCGTTCAAGAAGCACCGCCATCTGGTGCCGATGCTGTCGCTCGCCAACGCCTTCAACGAGGCGGAGCTCGCCGAATGGGAAAACCGCAACGCCCGGCTCGTCGCGGAGGTTCGCACCGCCGGCTATGCGCTCGAAGTGAAGATCGACGGTGCCGCGGTGAGCCTCACGTACGAGAACGGGCTGTTCGTCGTCGGCGCGACGCGCGGGAACGGGCTGGTTGGAGAAGACGCGAGCGCCAACCTTCGCACCGTCGTGGACGTCCCGCTCCGGCTCGCGGGCAAGGCCTGGCCCAAGCTGATGGAGGTGCGCGGCGAGGTCTATCTCTCCAAGTCGCGCTTCACCCAGCTCAACCGCGAGCGCGAGGAGGCGGGCGAGCCTACGTTCGCGAACCCGCGCAACGCGGCGGCGGGATCGCTGCGCCAGCTCGATCCCAAGATCACCCGCAGCCGCGGCCTGCGGATCTTTTGCTTCCACGTCGAAGCGCCGGGCCAGAAGCTTCCCGTCGCGACACAGCACGAGCTGCTCGAGCAGCTCACCGCGTGGGGATTCCCGGTCGAGCCGCACCACAGCCTCGTTCCCGATCTGCCACACGCCAACACGGAAGTCACCAAGCTCGAGCAGGTCCTCCCCACCCTCGACTACGGCGCCGACGGCGTCGTCGTCAAGGTCAACCTGATCAAGCTGCACACCGAGTTGGGCACGGTGGGGAACCGCGAGCCGCGTTGGGCCGTCGCACGCAAGTTTGCCCCCGAGGTCCAGATCACCAGGCTCAAGGAGATCCGGATCAACGTGGGACGCACCGGCGCGCTGAACCCGTACGCCGTGCTCGAGCCCGTGGAGATCGGGGGCGTCACGGTCACCACCGCCACGCTGCACAACTTCGACCTGATCGAGGCGAAGGACATTCGCGAGGGCGACTGGGTCGAAGTCACCCGGGCGGGGGAGGTCATCCCGCAGGTGCTGGGGCCGGTGCGCGAGCGCCGCACCGGGAAGGAGCGGAAGTTCAAGCGCCCGGAGCGCTGCCCCGTGTGCCACGCCAAGGTCGAGTACCCGTCGGATGAGGTGATGGCGTACTGCTCCAACGTCTCGTGCCCGGGACGGATCCTCGAGAGCATCGTCCACTTCGCCGCCGTCATGGACATCCGGGGCCTGGGGTACGAGCGGGTGCGCGCGCTGCTCGAGGCCAAGCTCATCAAGGATGTCGCCGATCTGTACGAGCTGACGCCGATGCAGCTGCTCACGCTCGAGGGGTTCGCGGAAAAGTCCGCGCGTCAGCTGGTCGACGCGATCGAGGCGTCGAAGCAGCAGCCGCTCTCGACCCTGTCGCACGCGCTCGGGCTCCGGCACGTGGGCGCGCAGGTGGCGAAGCTGCTCGCGCGGCGCTTCGGGACCATGAAGGCGCTCCGCAACGCCTCGCCCGAGGAGATCAGCAAGATCCGCGGCGTCGGGTCGGCGATCGCCGAAGCGGTGGCAGGGTTCTTCGATGAGCCCAAAAACCGCAAGCTGCTCGAGCGTTTGGAGAAGCTCGGGCTCAACTTCACCGAGCCGACCGCGGCCGAAGGGAAGGGGCCGCTCGCGGGACAGACCTACGTGGTGACGGGCACCCTGCCGTCGCTCTCCCGCGCGAAGGCGGGCGAGCTGATCGAGGCGGCGGGCGGGCACGTCGCCGACAGCGTCTCGAAGAAAACCACCGCCCTCGTGGTCGGCGCGGACGCGGGGTCGAAGCTCGAGAAGGCCAAGGCGCTCGGCATCCCGGTCATCGACGAGGCGCAACTCTTGCGCCGCGCACGGGCAAAACCCTAAGTTGGCGTCCCAGATGAGCTCCCCCCCATCCACTGCCGCCGCGACCGAGGCCCTCACGGTCGGGCGCACCGCGCTGCGGCAGCTGCATGACAGCTTGCTCCGCGATGCGCCCGACTTCACCGTCCCCATCCTGCAGGAGGTCGGTTTCGCCGCCGGCGCGGGCGTGTTTCAGGCGTTTTGCGCCTGGCTCCCCGCAGAGACCGGCGTCGCGCGGCCCGACGACCTCGACGCCGGCCGGCTGAACGACGTCTTGTCCGCGTTCTTCCAGGCAACGGGGTGGGGGTCGGTCAGCGTCGCGCCGCTCGGCCACGCGGCGCTCGTCGTCGACTCGAGCGACTGGGCCGAATCGGACCCCGGAAGCGCCCAGGAGCCGATGTGCTTCTTCTCGTCGGGCATGCTCGCGGACTTCTTTGGTCGCTTGTCGGGAGAGCCAGTCGCCGTGATGGAGGTCGAGTGCCGGTCGAGGAACGACGAGCGGTGTCGGTTTTTGTCGGCATCGCCAGACACGCTGAACGCGGTGTATGAGGAGATGACTCGGGGTCACACCTACGAAGAGGTCTTAGGTGTTGGGGACTAGGTGTTAGGGGCGGGCACCACGTCTACGGTACTTTTCCTGTAGGGTTCGGATTAGTCCTGAGAGCATTCTGCCGACCTCGGCCGATTTCTCGAGAATCTGGCGATCGACAGGTGTCGCAGATAGTCGCCGAGATGGTTTCGCCCGTGTCCCTCGGCGATGTTGGAGGGAACCGACACGGCCGAGCGTCTCACCTGCTGGACAAGTGCGTATCTCTCCTCGACTGGGAACCGCTTGGTGAGGCGGTACGCGGTTACGACGAGATCCATGGCCCGCTGCCATACGATCAGATCGCGGTAGCTGTTCACGCGGGGCCGTGCGCGGAGCGTTGTCATAAAGGTGATCATAACGGTCCGCGGATCTCTTGCGTGATCATTTCGCCGCCCCTGCCATCCTTTTCACCCCTAGCACCCAGCACCTAGCACCTCGATGCCCGTCCCCGAAACCGAGATCCGTGAAATCGTCAACCGCGAGACGCGCGCCTGGGACACCCAGGACGCAGAGCTCCTCGTCTCCTGCTTCCATCCGGCCATGGTCTGGCCCTGGCCCCCCACGGCACAGTCGCACGACCCGATGACGTGGGTCATGGTGTGGGGTCGCTTCAACGCGGAGCGCTGGCGGCGCGGGTGGCAGGAGCTGTTCGACACCCACACCCTGGAGCACAACCGGCGCGAGATCAAAAAGATCGTCGTCTCGACGGAACGGGACGGGGCGTTCGCGGTCGTGGACATCGACACGCTGTGGCGGCACAAGCAGACGGGCGCCGAGCAGCAGTGGAAGGGGCGGACCTGCAAGATCTACACGCAGGTCGGGACGCAGTGGAAGATGATCGCCCAAACGGGCGTGCTGGAGTACTAGCGACGGGCGACCGACACCCCCTCGAACAGCACCGACGGCGCCCAGCGAGACTCCGTCCAGCGGGCGTCGTTCCCGAAGCCCCCGACGCGTTTCCACAACTCGTACGCGTTCCCTGCGACCGCGGCGTCCTTCACGCGACCCGTGATCTCGCCCCGCTCGATTCGGTACGCCAGGGCGACGGGATGACTGAACGCCCCGCCGGTCACGTTCCCCTGCCCTACCCCGATCAGCTCGTCCACCAGGAGGCCGTCTCTCACGCCGCGCAACAGGCCGCCTCCGAGCTCCGACGTCTTGCGCCCTGACACCTGATCCCCGACACCTAGCACCAGGTTCGTGTACGCCGGCACCGGCTTCCCGAAGATCCCCCGAGTCCCGTGTCCCGTGCTCTCGGTCTTCGCGCGTGCCCCCGTCTCGAGGTCGTAGATGAACCGTTGCACGACACCACGTTCCACGAGACACATGGTCCGGGAGGGCACGCACTCATCGTCCAGGGGGCGAGACGGGGTGCGACCGACGCGCAGGGGATCGTCGGCGAGTGAGAACCGGGCGTCGAAGACCTGCTCGCCCACCTTCGCCCCCAGGGGGGAAATGCCTTGCAGCACCGCCTTCCCGGAGAGGGCTTGCGTCACCGGCAGCATCAGCGCGGACAGGCCGGCGGGGGTGAAGACGACGGGGAGGGCACCTTCGGGCGGCGCGGCGATACGCAGCGCCTGATCGAGCCGCACGTTGATCGAGGCGACCAGGGCCGCCAGCGCCTCGTCCGACGGAACATCCGCTCCCTCGAGCGTATCCGAGACGACGAGCACGTCGTCGCCGGCGATGCGCCACACGTCCGCGCTCACGCCGAATCCGGTGCCGCGATACTCGCCGCCGGCCCCCGCGGTGTTGGCGACCCGCGTCGCCGTCGTTTCGCGCTCGATCGCGACGTTGACCCGGCATCCGTCGCGCTCGAGTCGGGCCAGGAGGGAGCGCCCGACGCGGACAAGATCCACGAGGGAGGCATTCGCCGCTCGGTCGAAGAACGTGGTGAGCGGCGGCAGGGGGGCCCGCGCCGGAAACACGACGTCCAACTCGTCCCCCAGCTCGGCCGACGCCAAGGCGCGATCCAGTAGGGCCGCAGCATGCTGCGCCCCTCCATCGTTCCCCCCCGCCGCGGTCGTCCCCGCGACGCCCACCCGCCCGCGGTGGCGCACCCGGAGATTCGCCCCTGTTTCTTCAGTGACACCGGCGGACTTGAGGCGCCCCCACTCGAATGCCACCGTCGTCCGCTCGAAGCGGCGCCACAGCGCATCGGCGCCGCCGTCGGCGCGGCGCCGGGCCAGGTCGACGAGCTGCTCGATCACGCTCCCACGTCGCCGCCGACGAGCGCCTCCTCGATGCGGACGTGCGGTGCACCCTCGGTCACCGGGAGGGGGTACTGGCCGGCCTTGCCGCAACCGCCGCCCATCTGATTCCAGCGGAAGTCGGCGGCGATATGATCGATGCGGTCGAGCGTCTGGAACAGATTCCCCGCGAGCACGACGTCCTTCACCAGCTCCGCCACCCGCCCGTCGCGGATCATGCGGCCGTAGGCGGCCGTGAACGAGAAGTTCTCGAGCATCGTCTGGCCGCCGAACGCGCCGCACGCGTAGACCCCGAGCTTCACGTCGCCGATCAGATCCTCGAAGCTTCCCCGGCCGCCCGCGATGTACGTGTTGGTCATGCGCACGATCGGCGCGTGGCGAAACGAGATGGCGCGGGCGTTGCCGGTCGGCCGCTCGCCCATCGCGGCGGCGGTCTCGCGCGAGTGCAGGCGGCCGACCAGGATCCCCTCCTGGATGAGCGCGGTGTCCTGAGTGGGTGTCCCTTCCTCGTCGAACGGCAGCGTGCCGCGCAGGCCGGGGGCGGCGCCGTTGTCCCCCACGTTGAGCACCGGTTTCCCGAAGCGGCGCCCCAGGGTCATCATGGCGCGCGCTTGCGGGTTCTCGTACACGAAGTCCGCCTCCGAGAGATGCCCGAACGCTTCGTGGATGAACACGCCGGCCAGCTCGGGATCGAGAATCACGGGATAGGTACCGCCCTTCACCATGGGGGCGTCGAGCAGCTCGACCGCCCGCTCGGCGACCTCGCGGAAGCCGGCCGCCTTGTCCTGCACCGAGTTCCAACCGCGGCGCATCCCGATCGACTCGAGTCCCTTCTCGATCGTGCCGTCACGGCGCGCCACCGCGGTCCCGGAGAGCGTGACGTCGGGCCGCAGCTCGTGCAGGATCGCGCCCTGCGAGTTCACATACCACGACTCGCTCACCTCGTCGCGGTACAGCGCGAGCGTGTCGACGATGCGGTCACTCACACCGAGCATGGCGCCGTTGTAGGCCTCGAGCAGCCGTTTCTTCTCCGCGAGGGGCACGCGGCGCACGTCCCCGTCGAGGTCGAGCAGGGCGTCGGCCTGATGCGGGGGGACGTCGGCGAGGCGGATGGGCGGGTCCACCGGCACGGCGCGCGAGAGCTCGACGGCGCGCGCCACCATCGCCTCGAGCCGGTCGAGCGACGTGAAGGAGGCGACCCCCCAGCCGCCTCCTGCGTGCAACGCGCGCACGAAGCCGCCCTGGTCCTCGCTCGCCGTGGCGGAGTCGAGCCGCCGGCCACGGAAAGTCACGGTCGTGCTCCAGGTGCGTTCAACGCGGATTTCGATGTAGTCGGCGCGGGAGTGTGCGAGCGCCGCGGTCAGCCGGTCGATCAACCGCCGAGTTCCTCGAGCTTCGCGGCGTAGTCGGGCCGCATCACGATCTCCCCGTCGATGATGACCTCACGGTCCCAGGGAAGAATGATGAAGTTGTCCGTCTCGAGCGCGTAGAAGTCCGGCCGGAACTCGCCGCTGCGGAACGAGACGGCGGTTTTCACGGCGGCCGGCTTGAGCTCGCGCACGGCGTTGAGGGCGAGCTTCATGGTCGCCCCGGTGTCGCAGGTCTCGTCCACGATCAGCACGCGCCGGCCGGTCACGAGGCGCGTCGGTCCGGCGATGACCACCGGTCGCCCCCCGGTCTCCGTGCGCGTGATGGCCATGGAGGCGAAGTCGCGCTGCAGGATGCTCGCCACCACCGCCCCGGGGATGACGCCCCGAGGACGCCGTGCGGGGCCTTGCGGGCGGCGCGCGCGTCCCGGGGCCGGGGGGCGTGGGGGGGCTGGGGGGGCTTCGGTGGCGGGGCGGGCATGGGGTGTGAAGCTACATTGCACAGTCGCGAGGCCGCAAGCTATTTTCGGCGCATGGGTTTCTGGCGCCGCCTGTTCGGCGGCTCGGGCGCCGACGATGTCAACCCCCAGCGCCTCGACTATCTCAACGAGGCGCTCGCCCTCGAACGCCAGGGCGACTACGACGCAGCCCTCACGTCGTATCGCTTGGCGCTGCGCGACCACCCCAACGACGCGCGCATTCTCCAGAACATGGCGATCGCGTTCACCAAGACGCGGCGCATCGACGAAGCGATCCGCCATTACCGCCGGGCGCTGGAGCTCGACCGTGAGCTCGCGGGCGCCCACTACGGGCTCGCGTTCCTGCTGCTCAAGCGCGGCGATCCGGACGGCGCGGCGCAGCACCTGCGCGCGTTCCTCGCGCACCCGCCCAAAGGGCCCGACGCGCAGAAGTGGATCGAGCACGCGACACAGGCGCTGCGCGACCTCGGCGCCTCCGGACCCACTCCAGCCGCAGCGGCGGAGGCGCCCTGACCGGTCGGCACCGGGCGAAGGGCCGGGTCGGCGGCGTCCTGGTGCTCGTGGCAGCTCTGTCCTGCGGCAAGTTCGGCCCGGGTGACCTGAGCCGCACGATCGCGCTCGAGGTCATCGCCCCGGACAGCCTGGAGGAGTACGACTCCATCACGCCGCACGCCCGCCTGCTCGACGGCCGCGGCGACTCGGTCGCCGCGACGATCGTGTGGTCGTTGCCCGACAGCGCCGACACCGTCGCCCTCACGCTCCTCGACACGACCACCGGCAGGATCACCGTGAATCACGCCGGCCTGACCGGCCGGCTGCTCGCCCGCGCCGGCAAGTTCGTCAGCAACCCCGTGTCGATCCGTACGCTGGCGGCCGCGGACACGCTGTTCGCGACTTCTTCGGCCATCGTGGATACGGTCCCGCTGCCCGCCGACTCGGTGTCCGATTCGCTCAAAGTAGAGGTCGCGGACACGATCAAGTCGGCGGCCGGAGGTGACTCGCTGACGGTCGCCCTCGCCGGCCGGCCCGTCGTCTACGCGATCAAGGATCCGGTGTCCCCGGGCCCCGTCACGCTGGTCACGAACGACTCGACCCACCGCCTGGTCACCACGGACACGGCGACGACAGGCGTGACGGGAATGGCGTTCGTCAAGGTGCGGCTCCTGGGTCCACCCGTTCCCGACAGCGTCGTCGTGCACGTGATTGCCCGGCGCGCCACCGGAGACACGGTGCCGGGCTCGCCGGTCATTTTCGTCGTGAGGTTCCTGCCATGAGCGGTGCGCCCCGTACCTTGACCGAGCTGTTCTTCGACGCCGTGCAAACCTACGGGGAGCATGCGGCCGCGTTCCGCTACAAGACGGATGGCGCGTGGCGCGACGTCACGCATCAGGCAGCGGCGGCGCGGGTGCAGGCGCTGTCGCTCGGCCTGCGCGAGCTCGGACTCGGGGCGGGCGAGAAGGTCGCCATCCTCGCGGAGACGCGGCTCGAGTGGGCCCTGACCGACTACGCGTGCCTGTGTGCCCGCGCCACTGACGTGCCCATCTACCCGACCCTCCCCGCCAACCAGGTGGAATACATTCTGCGCGATGCGGGGGCGGCGGCCGTGGTCTGCTCGACGGCGGCGCAGGTGGAAAAGATCCACTCCGTGCGCGGCGGGCTGCCGTCGCTCCGCCACGTGATCGTGTTCGATGCGACCGGGAGCGCCGGGGGCGGCGGTGTGCTCACCCTCGCCGAGCTCGAGGCACGCGGTCGGGCGGCGGCCGCGAAGTATCCCCGCTTCAAGGAGGAGGCGCTGGCCGTCCGGCCCGACGACCTCGCGACCTTGATCTACACCTCGGGGACGACCGGCGAGCCCAAGGGAGTCATGCTGACCCACGACAACATCTGCTCCAACGTGCGCGCCTGTGTGGACACGATCCGTGTCAGCGGTGACGACAGCTGTCTCGCGCTGCTGCCGCTGTCGCACATCCTCGAGCGGATGGTGGACTATTACTTCCTCCACGTGGGCGTGACCATCAATTACGCCGAATCCGTCGACGCGTTCGCGCAGAACCTCCAGGAGGTGCGGCCGACGGTGGTCGCCGCGGTGCCGCGTGTGTACGAAAAGGTGTACGCGCGCGTGCTCGAGAACGCGATGACGGGCGGCGCGGCGAAGCGCCGCATTTTCCAGTGGGCGAAGCGGGTCGGGGAGCGATGGGCGGCGCACCGCCTGGCCGGCGTCGGCGTGCCCCTGGGGCTCAAGCTCACCCACGCGATCGCGGACCGCCTGGTGTTCTCGAAGCTGCGGGCGCGCACCGGGGGACGGATCAAGCTGTTCGTATCGGGCGGCGCACCCCTCTCTGCCGAGATCGGGCGGTTCTTCTACAGCGCCGGGCTCCCGGTCATCGAGGGGTACGGGCTGACGGAAACGTCGCCGGTGCTGACGCTGAGTCCGCTCCAGCGGCCGAAGTTCGGCTCGGTCGGCAAGCCGATCCCGGGCGTGCAGATCAGGATCGCGGCCGACGGCGAGATCCTCGCCAAGGGCGCGAACATCATGCAGGGCTACTACAACAAGCCGGCGGAGACCCGCGAAGCGATCGACGCGGAGGGGTGGTTTCACACCGGCGACATCGGCGAGCTCGACGCCGATGGCTACCTCAAGATCACCGACCGGAAGAAGGACCTGCTGAAGACGGCGGGCGGCAAGTACATCGCGCCGCAGCCGATCGAGAACACGGTGCGGTTGAACAAGTTCGTGGCGAGCGCCGTCGTGCTGGGCGACCAGCGGAAATTTCCCATCATCCTCATCGTGCCCAATCTTGTCCCGCTCGAGCGGTGGGCCACGGAGCGGAACCTGACCTACGCGTCCCCGGCCGAGCTCATCCGGCTGGCCGACGTCCAGGCCAAGATGGAGCGCGAGGTGATGGGCGGCCTGCGCGACCTCGCCAAGTTCGAGATGCCCAAGAAGGTCGTCCTGATCGAGCGGGACTTCACGATCGAGTCCGGCGAGCTGACCCCGTCGGCCGGCGCGGCGACCTGCTCGCTCTCGATCACCAGCCGTCGTCCCGGGAGGAGCACCCGCCGCGCCTCGGCGAGCCACTCGGCGCCGAGGCGATCCGGCCCGACGACGACCGCCCGCGCCACCGTCTGTCGCAGCGGAACCATCGTGTCGCAGTCGAGCAGGCTCAGCACCGGGAGCTCCTCCACATCGTCCGGTGCGTTCACGGCCACAAAGTGGACGCCGCCCATGAGCCCCGCGAGTCCCACCGCATGCTGGGCGGCGGAGCCGAGCAGGACGACGTAGCCGCCGGGGCCGGAGAGATCCAGCAGCGCCTGGAGAGTTGCGGCGTCGACGGCGGGAAACGGGAAACGGGAAACGGGAATGGTTGCACGGTCGTCCTGCACGTTTCCCGTTTCCCCTTTCCCCTTTCCCGAGAAGTGCACGATTCCCTTCACGATCGCATACTCCCGCGCGCATTTCGGACAGGCCAAGACGCCCGACCGCACCATCCGTCCGCGCATCTCACCGGTGGACAGCACGAGGAATCCCTCCTCGTGCCGCTCCGGGCAGCGGAGCATCTCCGTCAGCTCAATGTGCACCCGAGCCGAACTCCACCCAGCTGACACGGTCCGCTTCGACGCGTACCCGGCGCGTCATGCGTCGCCCGTCCACCACCACCGCGAGCGTGTACTCGCCGGGCTCGACATCCGACACGGCGAAGTGCTCGCGATAGTCCGGGTCCGGGTGATTGTGCTCGCCGTACGTTTCGGCGTACGAGTACGGCGTCTCCTGCGGCTCGGCCTTGACCAATCCGTACACGCGGACCTGCGGCGCCGGCCGGCCCTGCGCGTCCCACACCCGCCCCGCCACGATCCCCGTCCCGGGCAAAGGACGAATCCAAAGCTCCGGGTTCACCGTGTACTTCGGGTACCGCTCATTGGGATCCACGATCAAGGGTACCGCGTCGGCCGGCGCGACGTGAACCTCCAAGTGCAGGTGGTCGTTGGTCGCGCGGCCCGTGTTGCCGACCAGCGCGATCACGTCGCCCGCCTGGACGCGCTGGCCCACCGACACGAGGAGTCGGGCGTTGTGGTAGTAGGTCGAGAATATGAACAGCCCCTTGAGCTTTCGGTCGTGGCGGATGGCGACGGTGTTGGCCCCCTGCTCCGCCGGTCCCGCGAACACGACCACGCCGTCGCCGATCGCGTGCACCGGCGTCCCGTCGGGGTTGTTGAACTCGACGCCCTGGTGCTGTTGAAAACTGCCACCCATGGTCGACCCGTAGCGGTACGTCTGGTCGATGTACGGCTGGTCCGCGAGGGCAATGGGCCGTCCGAACCAGGTGTGTCGCGTGCCGCGGGAGTCCGTGTCGGGGCGCTCCTGGTAGCTGACGCCCACGAGCGTCAGCCGCTGGTCGATGCGGCAGGTCCCCAAACCGGTGGGTCTCCCGGCTGCGTAGATCCCCGGCGCGAGCAGCAGCAACGCGCTGACGCTGCGGGTCATGTCGCAAACGTTGAGCGCGTCACCGTCCTCCGCGTACACGCCGTCGCGCGTCCCGGCGAACGCCTGCCCCGGCCCCGCGCGAGCGAGTGCCTGCACCGGCGGCAGGTCCACGCGGCATCCCTTCACCACGGGTCCGACGGGGCAAGCCGGACGCCCCCGCTTGTCGAGCCACGCACTGCGGGTGGGGTCGAGCCGGTACAGCCCGCGTTCGGTCCCCACCCAGACGAGACTCCCGGTATCCGGAGCGAGCGCCCGCACCCGGTTGCCGCACTCGGCGCCGGGGGGAGGGCAGCGCACCGGCGTGGCGTATTCCGTCCACGTGCGCCCGCCATCGGTCGAGCGGGCGAGCCCCCGCAGGTGGCCGGCCCACACGCTGCCGTCGGCGCCGCGGGCGAGCGCCAGCACGTACTGACTGCGTAGCCGGCCCCAGAGATGCGGCGCCGTGACCCCCCCGCTCGAATCGGTGATCTCCGCCCAGGTCACGCCGCGATCCCACGACAGCTTGATCCCGTCGGCCGTGCCCACATACACGGTGTCGCCCCGGGTGACGATGCCGTTGGGCGCGACGTACTGCCACTCGGGGCCGAGCTGCTTGAGCTCCCAGTTAGTCCAGGTCTTGCCGGCGTCGGTCGAGAGGCCCCACCCGTTCCCCACCGTGCCGTACCAGATCTCCCCGTTCGGCCCGAACCCGAAAGCGTGTACGAAATCGAAGGAAATCGTCCGCCCGGTCGTGTCGCTCGAGCGCCGTAGCTGCTCCCAGCTCCCTGCTCCCTGCCGCAGGACGAAGATTCCCTGTCCGTACGTGCCGACCCAGACGGCATTGTCGGGCGCTCGGGCCAGGGCGAGCACGTGCACGCCGAAGCCCGTGGTGTCGGGGAGCGGGGGCAGACCTTGCTGCGCCGCAAGCGGGCCTGCGAGCGCGCACAACACGGGAAACGGGAAACGGGAAACGGGACGCATTTACCCCCGCAGCGAGTAGACCGTCGGCAGCAACCGGATCTCGGTGACGTCGACGCGCGGGGCCCGAGTGACGGCGAACAGCACCGCCTCGGCCACGTCACCCGCCTGCAGCATCGCGCTGCGCTTGGTGAAACCCGGCCGCGCATCGGGGTCGATCGGGTCCCAGATCGGCGTGTCCACCGGTCCCGGCGAGACGATCGTCGTGCGAACGCCGGTGCGCCCCAACTCGGCCCGCAGCACCTCGTGCATGCCGCGCAGGCCGAACTTGCTCGCGGCGTAGGCGGTCGAGCCCGTGAACGCCACGTGGTCGGAGATCGATCCGATGGTGACGAGGTGGCCCGCGCCGCGCCGCACGAGATGTGGGACCAGGGCGCGCGTCACGAGAAACGGGGCGGTGAGATTGACGGCGATCGTCCGGGCGAAGTCGTCGGGGGTCGTCTCCGCGACGGGCTTGATGAAAAAGATGCCCGCGTTGTTCACGACAATGTCCGGGACTCCCCGGTCCAGGACGCGGCCGACGGCCCGTTCCACGGCTGCGGGATCGGTCACGTCACAGCGCAGGTCCGTGCGGCGGCCGGTCGTGCCATCCACGAGGCTGCGGGCCAGCCGTACGACGTGCGATCCCGCGGCGTACAGGAGCTCCGCGACGGCGAGCCCGATCCCGCGCGACGCCCCGGTGACGAGCGCGAGCTTCCCGGCGAGGGCGGTGGGGGACGCGTCGCTCACCCCGGGCCCCGGCTGTATACCAGCCGCAGGAATTCGTCCCGGGTCTTCGCATCTTGCAGCAGCGCGCCCCGCAAGGCGCTCGTGACCGTCTTGGAGTTCTGCTTCTCGACGCCGCGCATCATCATGCAGAGATGGTACGCCTCGATCACCACACCCACGCCGCGCGGGTCGAGCACTTCCATGAGCGCGTCGGCCACCTGGTCGGTGAGGCGCTCCTGCACCTGGAGCCGGCGGGCAAACACCTCGATCACGCGCGGGATCTTGGAGAGACCGACCAGGCGGCCGTTCGGCAGGTAGGCGACGTGCGCCCGGCCGAAGAAGGGGAGCAGGTGGTGCTCGCACAACGAGTAGATCTCGATGTCGCGCACGCACACCAGGTTCTCGTGCCGCTCGCTGTACAGCGCGTCGCCGATCACGTCCGCGACCGACATGTGGTAGCCGCGGGTGAGCCACTTGAGGGACGTCTCGACGCGGGCCGGCGTCTGACGCAGGCCCTCCCGGCTCGGGTCCTCGCCCAGCTGATCGAGGATCTCGCGCACGAGACTCTCGAACGGCGTGCGTGCGCCCGGCGCCGACGCCGGCGGCAGCGGCTCGGTGTGCTCGTCGTGGAAGCTGTGCACGCTGGCCGACTTCATCTTGTCGCGTCCCATGCTTGTTGAGCCTCCGGGGCAGAACTATCTTCGGCGCACGTGAAACTAAAGGTACTCGCTTTCCTGTCCATGGCGGGAGGCTCCGCGCTGTCCGCGCTGTGGACGTTCCCCGGCATTCTCCTATCGGCCTTCCTCGTCGCCTGGGGAGCGGAAGCCGCACAGTTCCTCATCTCCCAGGGCCTCGCGCTCGCGATCCTCGCCTGGCTGCAGACGCTTCCCGAGTTCGCCGTCGAAGCGGTGATCGCGTGGGACGCCGGGCGGGAGCCCGAGCGCGCGCACCTGGCGATCGCGAATCTCACCGGCGCGATCCGCCTGCTGCTCGGATTGGGGTGGCCGATGATCTACTTCGTGTTCGCGGTCTCCGGTCGCAAGAGGGCGGCCGGAGGGGCGCAGCATGCTGCGCCCCTACTCCCCGCCATCCGGCTCGAGCGCGAGCACGCGGTCGAGATCGTGGGGCTCGTGCCGCCGCTCTTGTACTTCGGTGTGATCCTCCTCAAGCGGAGCTTCAGCTGGGTCGATGCGGTGGTGCTGCTGACACTGTACATCGTTTACCTCGGCGTCCTGTTTCGCAACGCCCCGCATGGCGCCGATCGCGTCGCGGACGCCCCGGCGGTCTCCCGTTGGGCGTACCGCCAGCCCGGCTGGCGCCGGCCGCTCGCCATCGCGGCGCTGTTCGGCGGCGGCGGCGCGCTGCTGTACGTCACGGCGCACCCGTTCCTCGAGTCCATGCTCGCAGTGGCCGGCCTGCTCGGCGTGAGCCAGTTCGTGCTGGTGCAATGGGTCGCGCCGTTTCTTTCCGAGTTCCCGGAGAAGGTCTCGGCGTTCTATTGGGCCCGGCGCGTCACGCGCGCGCCGATGGCGCTCATGAACATGGTGTCGAGCAACATCAACCAGTGGACGGTGCTCGCCGCCATGATCCCGCTCGTGTACGGGTACTCGAGCCTGCGCCATCATGGTGTGTGGTTGGATTTCCACTTCGACACGGCCCAGCGGCTCGAAATCCTGCTCACGCTGCTGCAATCCGGGCTCGCGCTGATGGTGCTCGCGAACATGGAGTTCGACTGGCGCGACGCAACCGTGCTGTTCGTGCTCTGGTTGGCGCAGTTCCTGCGGCCGAGCCTGCGCGAAGCCGTGGCGATCGCGTACGGGGTATGGATGGTGATTCTCGCGATCGAGTTCGCGGTCGGACGCAAAGCCCTACTCGCGCCGAAGTATTTTTGGGAGACGATTACGGTCGGACGGTCGGACCGACGGAAAGACGATCGGCCGGCACCGCTGTAACGCGGCCCGGCCGACCGGTACAACCGGAACGGAGAGGATTATTGAAGCCCGAAAGGAATGACTGGTCCCTCACCATGGCGTCTGCCTTCCCCACGCGGGGGCATGACATCGGTCACAGTATCTGGGTCCACGATCGAGCTGTTGGCTCAATAATTTTTCTCCCCATCCCGTTGACTACAATACATCGTGTACGTGAGACGTCAAGGAAGAACGTCACGTAGAACCGTCACGTAGAAACGTGAGGGATTGACATGAATCTGACGCTCGTGGCCGCCATCGCGCTGCTCGTGCTGTGGGGTATCCTCGTGTTCGCGCTGCAGCTCGGCACCGGGCCGGTGCAGGTGCTGTACGCCGTGGCGGTGGTCCTGTTCGCCCGCCGCATTATCGTGGGTGCGCCGAAGTTCCTGTCGTGACAGCGGCGCCGCCCGGGCTCCCGGGCGACGCCGCCGTCCGCGACCGTTACGACTCTACTTCTTCTTCCCGCCCCCGAACAGCACACCCACCGTGATGGGAATGAACTTCGTGGATCCGCCCGAGGTCTGGACGCTCACGTACCGGCCCTCTCCGAAGAAGTTTACCGGACCCAGGCCGATCCTGACGCCGGCGCCCACGCCGTACGCGAACTTCGATTCCGAGGAATCGAAGGACACCGACGGAATCGTGGTCTTCAGGTGGAAAAAGCCCCCGCCTGCCAGCACGTACGGCTTCACCATGAGAGCAGGCACGGGGATGTTCCAGACCACGCTCGCCAGTCCGCCGATCCCCTTGCTGTTGCCGTCGCCCTCGAATGGGGCCTTGTGACTGGTCTGGCCGTACAGGCCGTCCACCCGGATGCCGACGGGTGACATGGGGATGGAGAAGTCCACCCGCACCAACCCGTGCCATCCGGTCTTCTCGACGTCCTTGTAATCGCCCGAGGGACTGAGAAGCCCGCCGCCCACGCCGAAGCGTGCGCCTTGGGCTGCTACCGTCGCGACGCTCGCGAGCGATAGCACGCCAACCGCGAGCGTCAGCTGCAGAACTCGATTCATGAAGCCGCCTCCCTGATTCGGGGAATATTCGGGTTTGGGGCGCGCTCCATGATTGGTGATTCGCTTTTCCCGCGCAAGCACGCGGGGCCCCGCCGAGCGTCCGGCGGGGCCCCGAACGAAGATCTCGAACGCTACAACGTCGACTTGAAGAGCAGGCGGTTCGGCGTCCCGCTCACATTGCCGGTGATCACCCCCGCCGTCGAGTTGGTGATGATCCAGTTCGAAACCGTGGCGGACGACGCGTCGCCGAAGGTCGCCTTATAGAGGGCGCCGACACCGACGACATGCGGCGTCGCCATCGACGTGCCGCTCAAGGTCATCGTGGTGGCGAGGTAGGTCGACTTGATCGCCGAGCCCGGGGCGTACAGCTCGACGCACGTGCCCCAGTTGGAGTACGACGCCTTGGCGTCCGTCTTCTCCGATGCCGCGACGGTGAAGACGCTGGGAGCACCCGAGGGCGACTCGGTGCAAGCGTCGACGTTGTCGTTCCCGGCCGCGACCGCGAGGAACACGCCTGAATTCCAGAGATTGGTAACGGCCTGGTCGAGCGCCGGCGATTTGCCGCCGCCGAGCGACATGTTCGCCACGGCGGGATTGACGTGGTTCGCGCTCACCCAGTCGACGCCGGCGATCACGTCGGAGTTGAGACCGATGCCGGCGCAGCTCAGCACCCGCACCCCATGCAGCGAGACGGCTTTCGCCACGCCGTAGGTCGCAGCGCCGATCGTCCCCGCGACATGGGTGCCGTGGCCGTTGCAGTCCTCGCCCGTGGCGTGGTAGGCATCGAACACGTTGTTCGCCCGACCACCGAACTCGGAGTTCAGGGTCCAGATCCCGGTGTCAATGATGTAGGCGTGCACGCCCGCGCCCGTCCCCGTATAGGTGTACGTCCCGGAGAGCGGCAGCGCCCCCTGGTCGATACGGTCGAGGCCCCAAGGATCCCCGTTGGCGTCCATGGACTGCGTGACGTCGGCCCGCATGACCTGATCGGCCTCGACGGACGCGACCAGCGGGTTGCTCTGCAGGACGACCGCCGCGGGAGCGGACAGGCGCGCCGCGAAACCCTTGATCGCACTGGTGTAGACGTGGAGCAGCGACCCGCCGGCGGCGGTGACGAGCTCATTCGCGACGGTTGCCGGATCGGCGACGTTGTCCCGCAACACGACGATGTACTGCCCAGGCACGGACTCGACGGCCGCCAGACGGTTGCCCGTGTCCGGCGTCTGCTGCGCCGGGTTCGACATGGCCTCGCACCCCGCTAGTGCGGCCAGGAATGCAAGAGCGACGATGCGCGCGGCTGATGGCATGGCTACCCCTCCGTGACGGTTGAAAGACCACTGGAAGGGGGGGCAAATTTCGTTCCGAATCCGTCGCGCCGACGCCGCGCGGAATGCCGTCACCAACCCGGGGCGGTGGGGCGCGCCCGCGGCGTGCAGGCGTGCAACGGTGTGGCGCGTGGGCGACGGCGGCAGGACATCCGCCCCGGAGCGGCGTGAGCGGCATCACCGGCATCGGATGGGGACAGCGCGTAGTGATTGCGGGGAGCGCCCGCTTCTGAAAGGCCGTGCTCCATGCAAGAAGCTACGAGCAGTAGGATCCTCCGGGCGTTCATGTGGGGAGCTCTGCTTCTGTCGTCGGGGTGCAAGGAGCCGAACCGACCACCGGCGCCCCCTTCAGGCGCACAACGCCTGGCCGACCGCTACCCCTGCGATCGGGGGATCGCCGGCGATCCGGCGGTGGTCTGGGCCGAGAACTTCGAGGAGGGCTCGGTCTCTGCCGTGACATCGCGCTACGACGACTACAAGAACGCAGGCGGCATGGCGCTGGTCACCGACAAGCCGTCAGGGAGTTGCGGGGCGGCATCCATCCAGCTCACGGCCGACGGTGGGTACGCCGCCACCCAAGCCACCGACTTGTACAAGCGCCTCGACACCGGTCAGGACGAGCTCTACGTGCGCTGGTACGTCAAATACCAGGCGGGCGCGCCCTGGCACCACACGGGCGTGTGGTTCGGCGGGTACAACCCGCCCAGCGACTGGCCGAACCCGCAAGCGGGAATCAGACCGCTCGGCAACGACCGGGTCTCCTTCTCCGTGGAGCCGGTGTGGGGCAGCGGCGGTCCCAATCCGGTCTTCGATTTCTACAACTACTGGATGAAGATGCATACCTGCTCGGGTTGCGGGGGCTCCTACTGGGGGAACGCGCTCATCAGCCGAACGGCCTTCACGGCCTCCGATAACACGTGGGCGTGCGTCGAGGTGCACGCCAAACTCAATACCGACATGGCGTCGGACGCCGGCGCGGCGCTCGAAGTGTGGAAGAACGACTCTCTCGTCCAACGTTTCCCGGAGACCGGGGCGGTCGGGTACTGGGTGCAGGACCATTTCTGCCCGGCGGGCGCCGACGGCTCGCAGTGCCACTACTCGCCTACCGCGTCAGGCCCCACGGACATGCAGTTCCGGACCACCACGGACTTGAAGCTGAATGCCTTCTGGCCGCAGAACTACATCACCGACCCGGCCTCGGGCAGCGTCTGGTTCGACGACATGGTCGTGGCCACGCAGCGTATCGGCTGCCTCCGTTAGACCGGCCCGCGGAACGATTCGGTAGGGGCGCAGCATGCTGCGCCCCTACGTGTCCGCGCGTCGCACCATCAACTGGTCATCACGAGCACGACGACGCCCCACGCGAGCGTCAGCAGCGTCACCGGCACGCCGATCCGGGCGTACTCCCTGAACCCGATGCGCACGCCCCGGGTCTGGGCGCGCTCGGCCACGATGAGGTTCGCCATCGAGCCGATGAGGAGCAGGTTCCCCGCGAAGGTGCAGCTCATGGCGAGCACGCGCCAGACGAGATCCGGGTTGGGGACCGTCGGAACGGTGTTGCGCCACAGGATGACGGCCGGGACGTTCGAGATCAGGTTTGAGAGCGTCGTCATCACGCCGCTCACGGCCACGGCCGCGCGCCACGGAGAGCCGCCCTGCACCAGACGCAGCGCGTGATCATCGATCCAGGCGACCGCTCCGGTCTGCTCGAAGCCGCGCATGACGACGAACAACGACGCGAAGAACAACAGCAGCGACCATTCGACGCGGTCGATCGCGTAGGCCGGATCCCGCTGGGCGACCGCCACCATCACCGCACCCGCGGTGATCGCGACGAGCGGAAGTGAACCGCCCGCGAGCCACGCAATCACGGCGACGCCGAACAGCGCGAGCGCTTTCAGGACCAGGGGGCGGTCGAGTGCGACGGGGACGGTTTCGAGCCGCTCGCGGAACGGCTCGCGCAGCTCGGCGCGATACGCCCACCGGAGGTAGCCGTAGGTGATGGCGAGACCGCCGCCGCCCACCGGCAGCATGTGCGCGAGGAACCCGCCGAACGAGGCGCCACTCCAGATCCCCACCAGCATGTTCTGCGGATTGCCGGTGACGGACACCACGGAGCCTACGTTGGCGCCCATCGCCAGACCGATCAGGTAGGGGTTGGGCCTGACGCGCAGCGGCCCGAGCGCGGCCAGCAGCACCGGTGTGACGACGAGGCAGATGGTGTCGTTCACGAACAGCGCGGAGAGGAGTCCGCCTCCCACCACGGCGCCCAGCAACAGGCGCTCCGGCGTCCGCGCGCGCCGCAGGAGCCACTCGGCCGCCCACTCGAAGAACTTTCCCACCTCGAGGTAGCCGACGATCAGCATGAGGCCGAGCAGGAACACCAGCACGTCGAAGTCGATCGCCGCGTAGGCGTCCCGCAGCGGGAGCACGCCGAACACGACCATTGCGACCGCGCCGAGCAGGCTCGCGGCCGGGCGGTTGAGATGCACGAATGGGAGGCGTTGGACGGCGATGAGGAGGTACGTCGCCGCAAAGATGAGCAGGCCGGCGGTCATGCGAACGGGGAACGTGGAACGCGGAACGCGGAACTGATCGAGCGACGGTCGAGCGAGATGGCCGGCATTCGGGATCGCGCGTGCCCTTTCAGTTCCGCGTTCCGACTTCCGCGTTCCGCGTTTTCTAGATCTCCCAATTGGAGAACAACACGCCGCCCGCGGGATGGGGCTCCGGGTATCCTTCGTAGGTCATCCGGAGGTCGGTCCAGCGGACGCGATAGCCGCGGGCCACGAGCCGGCGGAAGGCGTCGTCGCAGCGGGTCTGGCATCGCACGGCGACGCGCCGGATACCGGCGCGGGCCGCGGCGGCTTCGGTCGCCGCGATCGCGGCATCGAACGTGCGCGGGTCGCGGGCGGCGAGCTTGAGCACCCGCACCTCGTCTTTGGGCCGGCCTTCGGCGAGCGGCGCCGAGTGCCACAGCACCAACGCGTCCAGGCCGTCGTCGCCGTCGATCAGGCTCGTGTCGCCCAGGCCGAGCTCCGTCGTGAGCATGATCTCCCGCGTGAAGTCGTAGCCCCGGGCGAGCCCGGCGACGAGGTGGTGTGCCGCCTCGAGCGTCTGGCCGCCCGCCGCGCCCGTGCGCTGCGACAACAGGACCGGGGCCTGATGCCCGCGCGTGACGATGTCGTTGGTCAGCGTCACCGTGAGATGGCCGGGGAAGAATCCGAGCCGCGCGTAGAAGCCGATGTTCTCCACGGTGCGGGGCATGGTCTCGAGGCCCAGCGTCGCCACGCCTTGCTCGAGCAACCAGTCGAGTGCCGTCCGGACGATGGTCTTCCCCACCCCCGCGCCCTGGCGATCGGGCCGCACGGCGAGGGGTCCCATCCATCCCTCGGCGCCCGAGCGGTGGGCGATGTTGAAGGCGACGACGTGCCCGGCCTCGTCGCGCCACAGCATCGCGCCTGGGCCGGCGTCGAGCAGGGCGTAGCGCCACACCTGGGGATTGAGGTGCGGCACGCGCACTCCCACGAGCCCGTCGCGGCGGTACCGGTCGGTGAACGCGTCGGCGAAGACGCGATTCAGCCCCTCGGTGTCGCGCTCGCCCGCGGGCTCGGGCCCGTAGACCTGACGCTCAGGCAGCCACGCCCGCATCGGCGGCTCCTAGGGTGGCGGTGTCGTCCCGGACGACGCTCGTGCCGCGCGCCGGGTCGAAGTCCACGCGGATCACCCGATCGAGGCCTTCGCGCACCTGTTCAATGTGCGTGATCAGGATCACCTGGGGGAAGCGGTCGGCCAGACGGCGCAGCAGGCCGACGACGTGCAGGCGCCGGGCCTCGTCGAGCGAGCCGAAGATCTCGTCGAGCACGAGCAACGACAGCGGCTGGCCCGCCCGCTCGGCGATCATCTGCGAGATCGCGAGCCGCAGCACGAGGCTCGCGATGTCCTCCTCGCCGCCCGAGATGACCGGCTTCGGTATGCCGCCCTCGAGG
>WNGO01000676.1_pt1 | contig 21032 bp, 19 predicted proteins | sample 5400511 | NCBI WGS metagenome assembly WNGO01 (sample SAMN13153380, study PRJNA577476) | soil metagenome | isolation source: 20 cm soil or saprolite under Garry oak tree replicate 2 | place: USA:California | collected 2016-06-15 | reverse complement strand
CCGGAAGAATGTTCCAGAAGGACGATTTGGCGTCGAGCGTCCCGAAGAGGATCAGTGAGACGGCGAGCAGAGTCATCCCCGCGCCCATGAGCCAGCGGGCGCCGACGCGGTCGGAGAAGCGCCCGGCGATCGGGGCGACGAGAATGATCAGGACGGTCAGCGGCAGGAACGTCGCGCCGGTCTCGATCGCGCTATAGCCGAGGACGCCCTGAAGCAGGAGCGAGTTGTAGAAGAAGATCCCGAACATCGCGAGCCCGACGAGCAGCATCGCGGCATTGGCGCCTGCGAACGTCGGATTCCGGAACAGCGAGAGATCGAGCATCGGGAGGCGCTGGTGGTGTTCGAGCAACACGAACACCACCAGCGCGACCACTGCGATCGCGAACAGCATCAAGACTCGTGTCGACGTCCACGCATGAGTGTTCGTCTCGATCAGTCCGTACGTGAGTGCGAAGAGGCCGATGCCGGACGTGACCAGCCCGGGTAAATCGAGACGCTGTTCTCGCGACGTGTCCTTGGTCTCGTCGATGAAGACCCGCGCGGCGAGCACACCGAGCACGCCGACGGGGACATTGATGAAGAAGATCCAGCTCCAGTTCACCTTCTCGGTCAACAACCCGCCGACGATGGGGCCGATCGCAAGCGCCAGCGCCGCGACGCCGGCCCAGATGCCGATCGCCATGCCGCGTTGGCGCGGCGGGAAGGTGGCGGTGATGATCGACAGCGTCGCCGGATTCATCAACGCCGCGCCCACTCCTTGCACCGTGCGCGCAGCTATGAGCGACGCCGAGCCGCTCGCGAGGCCGCACCACAGGGACGCCCCGGTGAAGATCACGAGACCTGTGATGAAGATCGCTCTACGGCCGAGCAGGTCGGCGAGCTTCCCTCCGGTCAGCAGGAGAACGCCGAACGTGAGGGCGTAGGCGTTCACGACCCATTCGAGCTCGGAGATGCCGATGCCGAGGTCCCGCTGGATCGAGGGCAGCGCGACGTTCACGACCGTGTTGTCGAGCATGATCATGAACAGGCCGATCGCCACCGCAACGAGCGTCCACCACTTGCGGTTCTCCGGCGTGAACAGTCGAGCTCGCATCCGGGAGAGGTTAGAGCACCACACCCGCCGTTCGAGGTATGCCTACCCGTACGCTTCGCGCGTGTCTGAGTTCATCTGGAGACCGAGCGCCGAGGACGTCGGGAACGCGAATGTGACCAGGCTCGCGCGCCGACTCGGCGTAGAGCGCTACGGCGAGCTGCACCGGATCTCGGTCGAGGAACCGGAGCGCTTCTGGCCTGCGGTGATCGAGGATCTCGGACTCGAGTTCTCCGAGCCCTGGGAACACGTTTTGGACACGTCGCGCGGCACCGAATGGGCGACGTGGTTCACCGGCGGCAAGCTGAATCTCGCCTGGAACTGCGTCCACAGGTGGGCGGCGGGCGAGCTCGCGGAGCAGGAGGCCGCGGTCTGGCAGGGCGAGGACGGAACCCGAGTCGCGCTGACCTGGCGCGAGCTCTCCGAGGAGGTCTTCCGGCTCGCCGAAGGGCTCGCGTCGATAGGCATCGGCGAGGGGGACGCAGTAGGGATCTTCCTGCCGATGTCGCCGCAGGTCGCGATTGCGTCACATGCCTGCGCGCACCTCGGCGCCGTTCAGGTCCCCGTCTTCTCCGGCTTCGCGCCGCCGGCGATCGCGGCTCGGCTCGCCGACGCCAAGGCAAAGGCGCTGATCACTGCCGACGGCTCGCTTCGGCGCGGGCAGATGGTGGCGATGAAGGAGATCGCCGACGAGGCGCTCCGCTCGGCGCCGACCGTCACGCACACGGTCGTCTGGCGGCGGCTCGGGCTCGACGACGTGCCGATGACACTCGGGCGTGACCGCTTCTGGGACGAGCTCGTCGAGAACACGTCCGGGGGTCTGACCCCGAGACAGGTCGACTCGGAGCATCCCTACCTGCTCGCATACACCTCGGGTACGACCGGCAAGCCCAAGGGCGCGCTGCATGTCCAGGCAGGCTTCCTCGTTTCGATCGCGCGCGAGGTCGCGTATCAGACGAACGTCAAGCCCGGCGACCGCATCCACTTCGCCACCGATATGGGTTGGATCATGGGCCCGTGGACGGTGGTCGGTGGTGGCGCGGCTGGCGCAACGATCGTGTACGCAGAGGGTGCACCCGACTTTCCGGCCGACCGGATCTGGAAGCTGGTCGAGTCGGAGCGCGTGACGATGCTCGGCGTCTCTCCGACCCTGGTCCGCGCGCTGATCCCCAAGGGCGATCCCCAGACCGACATGTCGAGCCTGAAGGCAATCTGCACCACGGGCGAACCGTGGAACCGTGATCCGTACCACTGGCTGTTCGAGAAGGTCGGCGGCGGCAACACGCCGATCGTGAACTGTTCCGGCGGCACCGAGGTCGGGGCATGCTTCCTCACGACCTGCATCACCGAACCGGTGAAGCCGGTTGCGCTCGGCTTCCCGGCGCTCGGGCAGGACATGGACGTGTTCGGCCCGGACGGTGCGTCGTTGCGCGGCGAGGTCGGCGAGCTCGTGTGCAAACGACCCTGGCCCGGGATGACGCGCGGCGTGTGGGGCGACGAGGAGCGCTACCTCGATTCGTACTGGCGACGCTTCCCCGGAGTCTGGACGCACGGCGACTGGGCGTCGATCGACGACGACGGCTACTGGTTCCTGCACGGCCGCTCGGACGACACGCTCAACATCGCGGGGAAGCGAATCGGTCCGGCGGAGCTCGAGTCTGCCGCGGTCGCGCACGACGCGGTCGCCGAAGCCGCCGCGATCGGCGTTCCGCACGACGTGAAGGGCGAGGTCGCATGGATCTTCTGCGTGCTCAAGCCGGGGAACGACGCCTCGCCGGCGCTCGCGCTCGAGATCTCGGCTGCGGTCACCGACGAGCTCGGAAAGGCCTTCAAGCCGGAGCGCGTCGTCTTCGTCTCGGCACTCCCGAAGACGCGCAGCGCAAAGATCGTCCGCCGGGCCGTCCGGGCTCGCGTCCTGGGCAAGGAGCCCGGCGACCTGTCCTCCCTGGAGAACCCGGAAGCCCTGGACGAGATCGCCGAGGCAGCCGGCCGCAGCTGAATTTCGGTTTCTCGGCGCATACGCGTGCGAAAAACAAACCTGAATGTAAATTCGGCGGCAGGAATGCGCAGGATTCGGCTCGAAGGGGTATCTGATCGACGACCGCGCAATGGTGCTTGCTGTCACCCTCACCGCGTTCGTACTAGGCCTGGCAGCGCCGTCGGGGGCTGTTGCACATGCTTCCGATTCGGCAGCCCTGGCAGCCGTAGCGTCGTCGTGCGCCGGTGCAACAACCGCCGGCGGCGATCAGCACTCGCGCCTCGAAGCGATGTATTGCGGCATCAACGTCGTGCGGCGCGTCTACGGGCTTGGCTTCGTGAGAGGCAGCGTCCCGCTCAACCGCTCCTCCCTGATGAAGGCCGACGCGGTGCGGCGGTGTGGCTTCTCGCACACGCCCTGCGGCATGGCCTTCTCTCGTACGTTCAAGCAAGCCGGCTACCTCCCGGCCCGCGCGTTCGGCGAGAATCTCGCCTGGGGACAGGGAGAGCTCGGGTCGCCGCTGCACACGCTCCAGCTCTGGCTCAACTCGCCGCCTCATCGCGCCAACCTGATGGCACGCCGCTGGCGAGATCTCGGAATCGCCTACGAGAGCGGCCACATGTTCGGCCGCGACGGCGTCGCGCTCTGGGTGATGCAGTTCGGCCAGCGCCGCTGAGGCGGCTGCGCGTTAGTTTTCGACTGAGAGGCGCAAACAGCTAGACTGAGCCCGTGCGGCTCGCATTGGCCCAGATCAATCCGATCGTCGGCGACCTCGACGGAAACCGCGCACTGATCCTCGAGCGGCTGGCCGAGGCGAAGGATCACGCCGCAGATCTCGTGGTCTTCCCCGAACTGGCGGTGACGGGCTATCCCCCGGAGGATCTGCTCCTTCGGCCCGGCTTCATCCGCGCCGCGGAGGAGTCGGTCGAGGAGATCGCCCGGGAGGCACGAGGCGCGACCGTTCTCGTCGGCGCGCCTCACTTCGACCGCGATCTCTACAACGCCTGCTACGTCTGCTCGGCCGGCGAGATCAAGGCGGTGTACCGCAAGCGCTTCCTGCCGAACTACGGCGTCTTCGACGAGGACCGCTACTTCGCGCCGGGTCGCGACCTCGTTCTGCTCGAGCACGGCAAGACGCTCGTCGGACCGACTATCTGCGAGGACATGTGGCAGCCGGGCCCACCCGCGACCGACCTCGCGCTGGCCGGCGCGGAGTTGCTCGTCAACATCTCTGCGTCGCCGTTCTACGTCGGCCGCCCCGACGAGCGCGAGGAGATGTTCGTCACGCGCGCGCGGGACAACTCCTGCTTCGTCGCCTTCTGCAACACGGTGGGCGGCCAGGACGAGCTGATCTTCGACGGTCATTCGTGCGTGCTCGACGACGAGGGGACGGTGCTGGCTCGCGCACCCGGATTCGAAGAGGCCCTGCTCGTCGTCGACGTCGAACCGCAGGAGGTGATCGGCCGGCGCCTGAGCGACGTGCGCCGGCGCGCTCTCGCGCGCGAGCGCGAGCAGCTTCCGCCCGTCGACATCATCCACGTCGGCTCGCCGGGGCCGTCGAGCAACGGGAACAAGGCCGTCGGCGAGGTCGTCCCGTTCGTCCACGAAATCGAACAGATGCGTCGCGCGCTCGAGCTCGGCCTCCGCGACTACGTGGGCAAGAACGGGTTCGAGGAGGTGATCGTCGGCGTTTCCGGAGGAATCGACTCCGCTGTGACCGCGGCGCTCGCAGCCGAGGCGCTCGGGCCCGAGCACGTCCACTGCGTCTCGATGCCTTCGCGTTACTCGTCGGAAGCGACCCGCGGCGACGCACGCCGGCTTGCCGAGAGCCTCGGCTGTCCGTTCACGGAAATCCCGATCGGCAAGATCGTCGACGCGTTCGACGAGGCGCTGCGGGACGTTTTCGCGGGCACGGAGTCCGATCTGACCGAGGAGAACATCCAGGCACGCGCTCGTGGGGTGTTGTTGATGGCACTGTCCAACAAGTTCGGCTGGATGCTCGTCGCGACCGGCAACAAGTCGGAGCTCTCGGTCGGCTACGCAACTCTCTACGGCGACATGGCCGGCGGCTTCGCTCTCTTGAAGGACGTCTACAAGACCGACGTGTTCCGGCTCGCGATCTATCTCAACGAGCGGCAAGGGCGCGAACTGATCCCGCAGTCGATCATCGACCGCGCGCCGAGCGCCGAACTGCGCGACGACCAGCTCGACGAGGACTCCCTGCCGCCGTATCCGAAGCTCGACGAGGTGCTCGAGCAGTACGTCGAGCACGACCGCACTTTGGAGGAGCTGTCGAGGGACGGATTCGACCACGACGTTGTCGAGCGCGCGGTGGCGATGGTCGATCGTGCGGAGTACAAGCGGCGGCAGGCACCGCCGGGGGTGAAGCTCCGTCCGAAAGCGTTCGGCCGCGATCGCCGCACGCCCATCACGAACCGCTGGCGCGGTTGATGATTGGCAAGCGACGCCTCGGTCACGAACCGCTGGCGCGGTTGAGCCCTTCGAACCAGCGCAGGCGTTCCTCCCATGGAACTGCGGCGTTCGCGGGCGAGGTGGAGGGAAGGACGAAGAGGCGCGTCTCGTCAAGCCGCCGTCCTTGTTCGCCGAGTTGCGGGCGCTCGTTGAACATCCCGCGGTAGGCCTCCTTGCCGACGAAGCCGAGCCACACCGGCTTCAACTCCACTGCGAGACGGGCCAGTCGCTCGGAGGCCCCGGCGAAGTCCGCCCTGCGCAGGTCTCCGGAGCCGGGGGTCGTGCGCGCGGCGGCGTTCGTCACGCCGATCCCGTAGGTCAGCAACTCGAACTGCTCCGCCGGCTCAAGGAGTCGTGGCGTGAATCCCGCCGCGTGCAGGAGGCGCCAGAAGTCGTTGCGCGGATTCGCGAAGTGGGCATGCGCTGCGGCGGAGACGCGACCGGGATTGATCCCGCAGAACAGCACTCGTAGTCCCGGCGCGAGAACGTCCGGGATCGGGGACTCAGGCTGCTTCGGGCTCGGCGAGCTCGTGCGGGTCACGGGCGTCGAGGAACTCCTCGAACCGCACGCGGAGCGCCTCGCCCTCGACCGCCAGCTCCCGGCGGGCGCGGCGCGGCTGGAGCCTCACGATTCGAACAGCGTCGTCCCAGCCGCCGTAGCACCTGGCGTAGCACTCGGCCTCGCTGAGTGGCCGCAGCCGTCGCATGGCCCCACATTACGCCGCAGTCCGGACGGTTCCTGCCACGCTGGCAGGATAGGAGCATGACCGTCGCCGCGAAAGAATTCCGGTACGCAGTCGAGCTCGACCGCACCGGCCGGGTGACAGCGGACGGCAGCTCCCCGCTCGACCTCGACGCCGCCTGGACTCCGGAGCATCTCGTCCTCGTCGGCCTCGTTCGCTGCACCTTGCAGAGCCTGGGCTACCACGCCGCAATGCTGGAGATCGACTTCCTCGCGAATGCCTCGGCGTCGGCAATGGTGACCCGGCGGCCCGAGGACGGCCGCTACGCATTCGTCGAAATCGAAGTCGAGCTCGAACTGGAGCTCGAACCGGCGCCGCCCCGCGAGACGCTCGTCGCGCTGCTCGCGAAGGCGGAACGGGACTGCTTCGTGGGCGCGTCCCTCAAGCCGTCCCCGCGGTACCGCTGGAGCGTGAACGGAACCGCGCTCGAGCTCTAGCTGCGCTCCAGTGGAGACATCGTCAGGCCGTGGCCCTGGAGCTGCTGCCAGTAGTGCTCGGCGACTTCCTTGTGCCCCGACCACACGATCGCGCGTCCGCTCGAGTGGATCCGGTCGGCGATTCGCAACCCCTGGTCGTAGGAGACCTCGGGCAACGTCGAGGCAAGCGCGGACGCGACACCTTGAAAGGTGTTGTGGTTGTCGTTCAGCACGATGACGTTCCACGGCGCGCCGAGACCGGTCCCGGTGCCGCGGTCGATCCGCTCTTTGGTCGCCGGGGCCACGCACCAATCGTAGTAACGTCCTCGCCGGTGTCCACGGTGACCTACGACGTCGAGGCCGTCCGCGCCAGGTTCTCCGCTCTGCAGCGGCCGCTCGCCTTCTTCGACGGGCCGGGTGGTACGCAGGTGCCCGACGAGGTTATCGACGCCGTCTCCCGCTACTACCGGGAGTCGAACGCAAACGTCAGCGGCCCGTACGAGACGAGCCGTCGCACCGAGGCGCTCGTCGAGCAAGCGCGCGTGTCGGCAGGCGCCTTCCTCGGCTGCTCTCCCGACGAGATCACCTTCGGCGCCAACATGTCGACGCTCGCGTTCGCCCTTACGCGCGCATCCAGCCGGTCGTGGCGGGAAGGCGACGAGATCCTCGTCACGAAGCTCGACCACGACGCGAACGTCTCCCCCTGGCTCGAGGTCGCACACGACAAGGGCCTCGTCGTCCGCTTCGTCGAGATCAGGGACGACACGACGCTCGATCTCGAGGATCTCGAGCGGAAACTCTCGGACCGCACGCGCGTCGTCGCGTTCCCGGTTGCCTCCAACGCCGTCGGCACCCGCACCGACGTCCGCCGCATCGCCGAACTCGCACACGACGCCGACGCGCTCGCCTGGGCCGACGCCGTCCACTACGGCCCGCACGGCCCGATCGACGTCGCCGACTGGGGCGTCGACCTCCTCATCTGCTCGCCCTACAAGTTCTTCGGCCCCCACCTCGGCGTCGCGTTCGGCCGGGTCGACCTGCTCGAGACCTGGCGCCCCTACAAGGTGCGGCCCGCGGCCGACACGCCGGTCGGTCGACGCTTCGAGACGGGCACGCTCGCGCACGAGCTCCTCGCCGGCTTCCTGGCCGCGGTCGAGTACATCGACTCGATCGGCTGGGAGGCGATCAAGGCGCACGAGCGCACGCTCGGCGAGCGCTTCCTGAACGGCCTGCCGGAGAGCGTCACGCTCTACGGCCTGCCGACCATGGAGAGCCGCGTCGCGACCTTCGCGTTCAACGTCGAGGGGATGTCCGCCGAGGAGGCGGCGACACGGCTAGGCGAGGCGGGCTATGCCGTGTGGTGGGGCGACTACTACGCGGTCGAGGTGATGAAGCGGCTCGGCCTCGGGGACGACGGCGCGGTCCGCGCCGGCATCGTCCACTACAACACCGCGGACGAAGTCGACGGCCTGCTCTCCGAGATCGAGCGCCTCTAGCGGGCCCCGGCCCAGCGCGACGCGGCGCTGGCTCGGGCGAAGCTGCGCTCGACCTTGTCGTCCACCGTCAGGACGACGGGGCCGTGGACGATCAGATGCTTGTCGGCCCGCTCCTTGAGCAGGTCGGTGTAGAAGCCGTGCACGAGCCACTCCCGTCCCGGTGCCACCGCGGCGCGCATCCGCAGGCGAACGAGACCGGGCGCGAGGTCGTCGATCTGGTGGATGATCGGACGCCGGATGAACGTCGTCGGCCCTTCCGGCAGGATCGCGCCGACCTGCTCGACGAGCACCTCGGCGGCCTCCCGGCTGCTGGCGACGAGCTCGACGTCGAACTCCTTGACGCCGCCAGGCAGAACGCGAACGGCCGCGATCTGCGAGTTGTGGATGTTGATCACCTCGCCGTCGAGCGAGCGAAGCTTCGTCCGCCGCAACGAGAGATCCTCGACGATTCCCTGGACCTCCAGCATCGGGATCGCGATCGTGTCGCCGACGGAGTACCAGTGCTCGACGAACATGTTGAAGCCGGCGATGATGTCCATGAGCATCCGCTGCGCGGAGAAGCCGACGAGAATGAGGATGAAGGACGCCCCGGCCACAGCGGTCAGGCGGCCGAACCCTCCGGTCAGCTGGGCAGCCGTCAGCACGAGGGCCGTCGCGAACGCGATGTAGGCGATCCCAGTCCGGATCACCGCCACGCTCGTCTCGCGCCGCTTGAGCTCGACGATCTTGGCGCTCAGGTCTCCACTGGGGGCCCGGTGCCTGCGATCGGACCAGGCCATGACCCTCCGGGCGACGATGGCGCTCAGGCGGGACACGGCCCAGGCGGCCGCGAAGAGGAAGACGATGGTGAGGATGTTGAGCATCTGTTACAACCTTTCCTTCAATCCAAGGTATCGACAGGGATCTCGGTGTCACAAGCCCCCATCCGAATCTTTACCGCGCCTTTACCTCATTGACTCCGGCGTGAGGGGCGGCAAGGACTATTCGGCGACGCCGCTCGGCAAGAAGCTGGGAGCGAAGCCGGGCGTCGACGTGCTGGTGTTCTTCACGACGACCCGCGTCGAGCTCGAGCGTCGATTCCCGGCCCTGAAGAAGACGCTTGCCCCGGCGGACGGCCTCTGGGTCGCCTGGCCGAAGAAGGCCTCGAGAATCGAGACCGACCTCGACTTCCCGTTCGTCCAGCAGATCGGCCTCGCGGCCGGGCTCGTCGACAACAAGAGCGCCGCGATCGACGGAGACTGGCAGGCAGTCCGCTTCGTCTACCGCAAGAAGGAACGCGCTCGATAGCATCGCGAGGGCCGTGAGCGCCTTCAACCTCGAGCGGCTCGACAACGGGCTGCGCATCCTGACTGCGCCGATGGACTCGGCCCAGTCGGTGACGTGCGCGATCATGCTCGCCGCCGGCTCGCGCTACGAGACGCCCGAGACCAACGGCATCGCGCACTTCGCGGAGCACATGTTCTTCAAGGGCACGGAGCGCAGGCCGACCGCCCGCGACATCTCCATGGAGATCGACGGCATCGGCGGGGAGTTCAACGCCTTCACCGGCAAGGAGTACACCGGCTACTACGTCAAGTGCGCCGCGGAGTCCCGCGACATCGCCCTCGACGTGCTCGTGGACATGCTGCGCCACTCGAAGTTCGATCCGGACGAGATCGAGCGTGAGAAGGGGGTGATCATCGAGGAGATGAACATGTACTACGACACGCCGCGCGACTTCATCGGCGGTGTGTACGAGGAGCTGCTCTACGACGATCAGCCGCTCGGGTGGGAGATCATCGGCCGCAAGGAGACCATTCGCAACGCGAAGCGCGAGACGTTCAGCGGTTACGTCGATCGCTGGTACAGGCCTTCCAGGATGGTGGTCGGAGTCGGGGGGAAGATCGGCGACGACCTGCACGAGCGGGTCCAGGAGCTACTCGGCGACACGGAGGAGGCCGAGACGGGAGACCCCGAGACGGTCAAGGTGGTCGCGAACGACCACCCGCACGTCAAAGTGCACACCAAAGCCTCCGACCAGGCACACATCTGCCTCGGCGTACACAGCTATCCGCTCGAGCATCCAGATCGCTACGTGCTGCAAGTGCTCTCGACCGTCCTCGGCGGCGGGATGTCGTCACGCCTGTTCACGGAGGTACGCGAGCGACGCGGGCTTGCCTACTACGTCTACGGGCTGAACCACAGCTACACGGACGCCGGCACCCTCTACGCGCAAGCGGGTGTCGACATCAACCGCATCGACGACGCTGTCAGCACCGTCGCGGCCGAGATGCGCAAGATCGCCGAGGAGCCCGTGCCGGCCGCCGAGCTCGAGAAGGCAAAGAGCTTCTCGAAGGGACGGTTCGTCCTCCAGCTCGAGACGTCCCAGGGCCTGATCATGTTCGGGCTGCGTCGCGAGGTGCTGGAGAGCCGGACGCCGGACCCGGAGGAGATCCTCGCCGAGCTCGACAAGGTGACCGCCGAAGACGTGGCCCGCGTCGCCGGCGACGTGATCGAGAAGCAGGGGCTGAATCTCGCCGTGATCGGCCCGTTCGACGATCCGGACCGGTTCGAGAAGCTGCTCGTCTGACCGTGCGCTATCTCGTGGGCGCAGCCTGTCTCGCGCTCGTGGCGGCCGGATGCGGCGGCGGCGGGAAGTCACTCGCGACGACGACGACCACAACGGCCACGACGACCCCGGTCACCGTCAGTGGTACGTACCGCTACTCGCGGGATGTCATAAACAGCTTCATGCGCACCTGCACGCAGGGAAACGCCGCCAAGGAGAACTACTGCGCCTGCGTGATCGACAAGCTCTCGGAGAGCGTGTCGACTCGCGATTTCGCACGCATCGCGCGCACAGGAAGAGCAGTTCCCCGGGTCGCGAGAGCGATCAGGCGCGCGACGGCCGCGTGCGCGGGAACAAGCTGATCCGGAGTCTCTAGTCCTCGGCGGCGTCGGTCGCCGCTCGGTCCTTGATCTCCTCGACAACGGTGGGATCGGCCAGCGTCGTGGTATCGCCGAGCGTGCGGTTTTCTGCGACGTCGCGGAGCAGGCGCCGCATGATCTTCCCGCTGCGGGTCTTGGGGAGCTCCGGGGTGAACACGACGTTCGCGGGCTTCGCGATGGGCCCGATCTTCTTGGCGACGTGGTTGCGCAGCTCCTCGAGCATCTCGACACTGCCCTCCTCGCCGCCCTTGAGCGTCACGTACGCGACGATCGCCTGGCCGGTCCGCTCGTCCTTGCGGCCGCAGACGGCCGCCTCGGCCACCTTCTTGTGGTCGACCAGTGCGCTCTCGACTTCGATCGTCGAGATGCGATGCCCCGAGACGTTCATGACGTCATCGACGCGACCGAGCAGCCAGAAGTCTCCGTCCTCGTCGATCCTCGCGCCGTCTCCGGCGAAGTACACGCCGTCGTATTTCGACCAGTACGTGTCCCGAAAGCGCTGGTCGTCCTTGTAGATGCCGCGCAGCATTGCGGGCCATGGTCTCTTCAGGACGAGGTAGCCCCCACCGCCCGGCCCGACCTCCTCGCCGCCCTCGCTGTACACGCCGGCGTCGACGCCGGGGAACGGCTTCGTCGCCGAGCCCGGCTTCGTCGTCGTCACCCCGGGCAGCGGCGTGATCAGGATCATTCCCGTCTCCGTCTGCCACCACGTGTCCACGATCGGCGTGCGGTCGCCGCCGATGTGCTCGCGGTACCAGACCCAGGCCTCGGGGTTGATCGGCTCGCCGACGCTGCCGAGCAGGCGCAGTGACGAGAGATCGTGCTTCTGCGCGTGCTCGGGTCCCCACTTCATGTGCGAGCGGATCGCCGTCGGTGCCGTGTACAAGATGTCGACCTGGTAGCGCTCGATGATCTCCCACCAACGTTCGGCGCTCGGATAGTTGGGCACGCCCTCGTAGATGACGCCCGTCGTGCCGTTCGCCAGCGGGCCGTAGACGATGTAGCTGTGCCCCGTCACCCAGCCGACGTCGGCCGCGCACCAGTAGACCGAGTCCGGGTTGACGTCGAAGATGTAGTGGTGCGTGGCGGCGACGCCGACGAGATAACCGGCAGTCGTGTGCACGATCCCCTTGGGCTTCGCGGTCGTACCCGAGGTGTAGAGGAGATAGAGCAGGTCTTCGGCGTCCATCGGCTCGGGAGGCGCAGAGGCGGGATCGTCGTCCTGCCCCTCCACGAGCTCGTGCCACCAGGCGTCGCGCGACTCGTCGAACGGGACCTCGTCGCCCGTTCGTTGCAGCACGACGACCCTCTTCACCTTCGGAGCCTGCGCCACCGCCTCGTCAGCGTTCAGCTTGAGCGGCACCTTCTTGCCTGCGCGCCACCCTTCGTCCTGCGTGATCAGCAGCTCGCACTCCATGTCGTTCAGACGATCCGAAAGCGCCTCGCTCGAGAAGCCCCCGAACACGACCGTGTGCGGCGCGCCGAGTCGCGCACACGCGAGCATCGCGATCGGCAGCTCGGGGACCATGCCCATGTAGATGCCGACCGGCGTCCCCTTCTCGACGCCGAGGCTCTTCAGCGCGTTCGCGAAGCGCACCACGTCGCGCTGCAGGTCGGCAAACGTGATCGTGCGCCGCTCGTCCTCCGGTTCCCCCTCCCAGTAGTAGGCGACCCTGTCGCCGTTGCCTGCCTCCACGTGACGATCGACGCAGTTGAAGCAGACGTTCAGCTTGCCCCCGAGGTACCACTTCGCGTACGGCGGCTCCCACTCATAGAGCTTCGAGAAGGGCTCGAACCACGTGACGCGGTTGCGGCCCTCCGTCTCCCAGAACTCCTCCCAGTCGCGCTCGTAGATCTCGGGCTGGGCGTTGGCCTGCCGCGCGAACTCAGGATCCGGCGCGTAGCGACGCTCCTCGAGGAGCATCGTCTCGATGGTGTTGGTCAAGGCTTTAGGTCGTACGGGTAATCCGTGAGGACTTCGTACCCGTCCTTCGTGACGAGCACGAGATCCTCGAGGCGCAGGCCGCCGTACCCGGCTCGGTAGAGGCCGGGCTCGATCGTGACGACGTCGCCCGGAACGAGGTCGTGCCCGATCCTGCCCATCGAAGGGAGCTCGTGCACCTCGAGGCCCACACCGTGGCCGAGGCCGTGGAAGAACCCGTCCTCCAGCACCTCTCCCGGTTCCTTGTTGAGCTGAGTCTTGTAGCCGGCGCCGTGGAAGATCTCGCAGACCTCCTCGTAGAGCCGGCGGCCGTTGACGCCCGGCTTGACGCCGGCGGTCGATGTGTCGAGAGCTTCTTTCACCAGCCGATGCCATTCCTTCACCTCGTCGGACGGCTCGCCCACGACGTAGGTGCGCGTCATGTCCGCGTAGCAGCCTGTCACCTTGTCCCGCGGGAAGAGATCGAAGACGATCGGCTCGTCCGGCCCTATCTGACCGGAGCCCATGTTGTGGCCGACCGCGGTCTGCGGTCCGTGCGACACGATCATGTCGCTCCCCTCGACCTGGTGGTCGGCGAACACCTCCTCGATCACGCGCTTCAGGCGTTCGCATGTGAGCGGTTCACCGTCTACCTGGAGACCGGCGCCGTTCGGCCGCGCGCGCCGCAAGAGCTCGCGCGAAGCGTCGAGTGCGGCCTCGCACGCGGTCTGCGCGTTGCGGATTCCATTCAGCTCGGTCTGGTTCTTCGAGCGGCGCCGGTCGTCGAAGAGGTCGCGGTCGACGACGAGCTCGATCCCGTTCGCACGGAGACGGTCTGCATGTCCGAGCGGAAAGCTCTCGGGGACGGTCGCGCGCTCGATCTCGAGCGCGCGACAGGCTCGGACGGCGAGCTCGAGCATGACCTCCCAGCCCTGCAGGCCTTGCGTGAAGAGCTCGTCCGAACCGAGGTCCTCGAGCGGGACGATCTCCAGGTCCGGCGCGTCCTCCCGAACGCGCGGGATCTCGAGGGAGTGGAGGACCGCGATCCGGCGATTGCCCTTCTCGGCGTACAGGAAGGGATCCGGGATCGGCACCGGGACCTCGTGGCGCAACTCGGGCGAGCGAATCGTGTCGCCGTAGATCAGGACGTCGGGCACGGGCGGATCCTAACCCGGCGCTAAGCCCCAACGGAGACAACGGGCCCCTGCATAGACTCCAAAGCGTGGACGACGCGCCGCAGCGTGCCCAGAAATTGATGGCTCAGTGGGACGACGAGCTGCGCAAGGAACTGCCGGAAGGCGCCGAGATCTTCGATGCGCACACACATCTCGGCACCGACATCGACGGCATGGTCGGGATCTACGAGGACCTCGAGCGCGGGATGGACAAGTACGGGATCTCCCGCTGCTTCATGTTCTGCCTGGACGAGCCCGACCGGCATCCCGGGTTCCGGGCCGGCAACGACAGAACGCTGGAGTTCGGCGAACGCTCGAAGGGGAGGATGATCCCGTTCGTCCGCCTCGATCTCGCGGAGGACCCGATCGGCGAGGCGATCCGAATGCTGGACCGCGGCGCGAGAGGAATCAAGCTCCATCCGCGCGCGCAGAAGTTCCTCCTGAACGACGAGCGCCTCTCCCCGATCTTCGAGCTCGCGGCCGACCGCAAGGTCCCGATCCTGATCCACGGCGGCCGCGGGCTGCCGCCGATCGCCGACGACTTGGCGCGAGTCGTCGACCGGTACCGCGAAGCGCAGTTGATCGTCGCGCACGCGGGCATCGCCGACCTCGCCGCGCTCGCCGACAGGCTCTCCGGCAAGGCGGGCGTCTTCTTCGACACCTCCGTCTGGAGCCCGCTCGACCTGCTCGGCCTCTTTCGCCTCGTCGGACCGGAGCAGGTTGCGTACGCATCCGACTATCCCTACGGACAGCAGCCGGCGTCGCTCCTGATCACGCTTCGCACCGCGCGGCTCGCGCAGTTGAACGACATGGAGGTCCGCGGTGTGCTCGCGGGAAACGCCAATCGCATCGCCGAGGGCGAGCCGGCGCTCGAGCCTTCGGCGCCCAAGGGCCTCGAGACCTTCCAGCAGCCCATCTCGCTGGCGCGCATCCACCAGTACCTCTCGATGGCGACCCCACTCCTGTGGACGAGACAGCAGGATCGAATCGGCGTGCTCGGCCTGGCCTTGAATGCGTGCGACGACAGGGCAAACGGGCACCAGGAGGAGCTCGAGCAGATCAGGGAGCTCCTGAGTGTCGCGCAGGACATGTGGTTGACGTTGCCCGAGGATGGGGACGAAAGGGACCGCATGGCGCACACGCGCGCGACGTTCCGACTCATCCACCTCGCCGACATCGTGGCGGTGACGACGCCTGCCTGAGCTGCGGATCAACGGCGAGACGCACTCGTTCGACGCGCCGGTGGGCCGATCGCTCGCGCAGGTCCTGCGCGAGGACCTGGGATTCACGGGGACGAAGGTTGCGTGTGGCGAGGGACACTGCGGCGCCTGCACCGTGCAACTCGACGGCGTGCCCACCCTTTCCTGCATCACGCTCGTGCACACAGTCGGCGACCGTGAGGTGACGACCATCGAAGGACTGCGGGACCATCCGCTGATTCACGCGTTCGTACGCACGGACGCGGTGCAGTGCGGGTTCTGCACGCCCGGCCAGGTCGTCTCGGCCGCGGCGCTCGTCGCAGCGAACCCGAGCCCGTCCAAGGATGAGATCCAGCACGCGATGTCGGGAAATCTCTGCCGTTGCGGTACGTATCCGAAGATCGAGGAGGCAATCAGAACTTGGCAAGACTGATCCGCACCGAGAAGGAAGTCGAAGGCCGCTACGAGGAAGTCTGGATCGTCGTCGACGAGGACGCGCTCGACCAATGGCCCGCGGGACCGCTGACGACGGTGGGCCAGAGGGTGCCGCGCGTCGACGGACTGGCGCGGGTGCGCGGTCAGGCGCCGTTCACGGCCGACCTGCAGCTGCCGGGGATGCTCCACACTGCCGTCCTGCGTAGTCCTTACGCGCGCGCACGTGTGATCTCGATCGACCTGGAGCCGGCGCGTAGCGCTCCAGGCGTACGCGCCGTGATCGGACCCGCCGACCTCGACCAGCTGACGGACGAGCCGGGCTACGTCGGCCACGCCGTGGCCGCCGTCGCCGCCGACACTTTCGGCCAGGCACAGGCAGCCGCGGAGCGCATTTTCGTGGAATGGGACGTGCTCGAGCCTTTGCTCGACGCGGACGAGGCGGTGCGGCAGGAGTCGTTCGTCTCGGACGTGGCCAACTACGAGCGGGGCGACTTCGAGCGCGGGCTCGCGGGGGCAGATGTGGTCGTCGAGGCCGAGTATCGAACCCAGGTCGTCGTCCACAACTCGCTGGAGACGCATCAGGCGGTCTGTCACTGGGAGGACGACGGCATCACCATCTACATCTCGACCCAGTACATCTGGGGCATCCGTGCGTCGATGGCGGACCACCTCGGCCTACCTCCCGACAAGGTGCGCGTCATCTGCCATGCGATGGGTGGCGGCTTCGGCGCGAAGAACAGTCCCGGCGACTACACGCCGATCGCGGCCGAGCTTGCAAAGAGGACCGCGCGCCCGGTCAGATGCGCGCTGACTCGCCGTGAGGAGAACGTCGCGGCAGGCAACCGCAACGCAACCATCCAGAGGCTGACTGCAGCCGCAACGACGGATGGGACGCTGGTTGCACTCGGCGGCGACTTCGTCAACGCCGTCGGCTTCTCGGGCTGGTCCGCCACGACGGAAGGCCCGATGAAGATGCTCTATGCGTGCGACAACGTGCGCACGACCCAGTATCCCGCGAAGCTCAACCTACCGCCGATGGCGGCTTTCCGGGCTCCCGGCTTCGTCGAGGGCACGTTCGCGCTCGAATGCCTGCTCGACGAGCTCGCCGTGAAGCTCGGCATCGACCCACTCGAGCTGCGGCGCATGAACTACGCCGACTCCGATCGCACCGACGACCGCCCGTTCTCGTCGAAGAACCTCGCCGAGTGCTACCGCCGTGCAGAACCGCACTGGGCGAAACGCGACGAGGTACGTGCGCGCAGCCGCGCACCGTGGAAGCACGGCATCGGCCTCGCGTCGCAGATCTGGTACGGAGGAGGCGGTCCGCCCTCGTACGCGTGGATCCGCGTCGGCTCCGATGGCCGCGCCCAGGTTGTCACCGCGATGCAGGACATCGGCACGGGCACGCGCACGGCGATGGCCCAGATCGCGGCGGAGGAGTTCGGGATTCCGCTCGACCACGTGCAGGTTTCGCTCGGCGACTCGGCCCGCGGGCCCTTTGCGTCGATCTCCGCAGGCTCGTCGACCGTGCCGTCGATGGGGCCGGCAGTGCGCTCGGCGGCGGCGGATGCCAAACGCCAGATCATCGAGATCGCAGCGCAGCGGTTCCACCTCGAAGAACGGGTGCTCGATCTTCGGGACGGACAGATCGTCTCCACCGACGGCGGTTCCTGGCCGCTCACCGAAGTCACGGGCCTGCTCGAGAGCGGTCAGATTCTCGGTCAGGGCGCGCGAGGGCCGAACCCGGCCGGTATGCAGGTCCTGACGTTCGGCGTCCAGGTCGCGGAGGTCGCCGTCGACGTCGAGACCGGCGAGGTGCGCGTCGACAAGATCGTCGCAATCCACGACGTCGGCCGCGTGATCAACGCGCTCGGCGCAGAGAGCCAGGTCGAGGGCGGGATCATCCAGGGCATCGGACACACGCTGTCCGAGGAACGCATCGACGATCCGGCGACGGGCTCGATCCTCTCGCGCACGCTCGACGCCTACCGGATGCCGACGATCGCGGACGTCCCGGAGATCGTCAGCGAGCTGGTCGACATACCGGACGAGCATCTGACGAACCTCGGCTCGAAAGGTCTCGGCGAGCCGCCGATCATTCCGGTTGCCGCTGCGATCGCGAATGCGATCCGCGACGCGACCGGAGCGGAGATTCGCTCGCTGCCGATCACGCGGGAAGAGATGTTGCGCGCCCTGCGCGAGGCCGAGGCGCGTGAGAAGGAGCAGCGTGGAGCTGCTGCGGCCGTCTAGCCCCGAGGAAGCGACCGGCGCCCTCGGCAACGGCTCGCGCGCCCTCGCAGGCGGGACCGAGCTCGTTCCGCTCATGCGGGACGGCCTGGTCAAAGCCGACACGCTGGTTGAGATTCGCGACGTCGTCCCGCGCGGGGTCACAGGCACCCGCATCGGCGCGGGGACGACGCTGGCAGAGCTCGAATTGAACTCCGAAATTCCACAAGCGCTGCGAGAGGCGTGCGCGCAGGCAGCGTCGCCCCAGCTCCGCTCGATGGGCACGATCGGCGGCAACCTCCTGCAGGCGACGCGCTGCTGGTACTGGCGGCTCGGCTTCGATTGCTGGCTGCACGGCGGCGAGACGTGCTTCGCGAGAGACGGCGCGCAGCGGGAGCACGCAGTCTTCGGCAACGACAAATGCGCGTCCGCTCACCCCTCGGACATCGCCGCGGCGCTGCTCGCCCTCGGTGCGACACTCCGGACGACGCGACGTGAGCTTGCGGTCGCGGAGCTCTATCGTCTGCCGACCGACGACGACCGCAACGTGACGACGCTGGCACCCGACGAGTTGATCCTCGAGATCGAGCTCGCCACGCCCGACGCATCCACCTACCTCAAGGCGATGGACCGCCGGAAGTGGTCTTTCCCGATCGTCGGCGTCGCCGCCGCGCGTTTCGGTAGCGAGACGCGAATCGCTCTCGCCGGCGTAGCTCCGATCCCCTGGCTGCTCGAGTCGCCCGCTGCTCTGGACGAGGCCACGCCTCTTCCCGGCACGGCTTACAAGGTCGAGATCGCCCGCGCCCTTCTCCAGCGCGCAACTGAAGCCATTTGACGCTCGGATCGGCAAAGCTCGCCGTGGCAGCGATGGTCGGCCTGGCGATACTCGCCCTCGCCGGCTGCGGCGGAGGAGCCAAGCAGAAGGCCGAGACATCGTGTCCGACAAGCGGCCAGCAGGTGACGTTCCCGCTACTCGACAGGTCGAAGGCCTACACAGTCAACGTCCTCACGAACTTCGGCCGGTTCGACATTCGATTGGACGTACGCGACTCGCCGTGCACGACCTCTTCGTTCGCGGCGCTCGTGCGCAAGCGGTTCTTCGACGGCACGCGCTTCCACCGGATCGTGCCCGGCTTCGTCATCCAGGGCGGTGACCCGACAGGAACGGGGCAGGGCGGCCCCGGCTACACCGTCCGCGACGTTCCGCCTCCGAACGCGGCGTACACGAAAGGCGTCGTCGCCATGGCGAAGACCGGCGTCGAACCGTCCGGTACCTCCGGGAGCCAGTTCTTCGTCGTCACCGGCGCAGATGCAGGGCTAGGGCCGCAGTACGCGATCCTGGGCACCGTCACGAAAGGCCTGCCCGTCGTCGAGCGAATCGGCAAGCTCGGCAACCCGGCCAACGAACGCCCCACGCGCAAGGTCGTCGTCCGGCGAATGACCGTCACGCCGTAACGTACGGAAGATGATCGCGGCCGTCGTGCTCGCGGCAGGAGCGTCGACGCGCTTCGGCTCGCCGAAGCAAGCGATCTTGCTCGAGCCGGTTCTCGAACGCGTGCGTTCGAGTCACACGATCGGGGACATCGTCGTGGTGCTCGGCGCCCACGACGTCGAGAGCACGGCGCGGCCCGTGCACTGCCCCGAGTGGCAGCGTGGCCCAGGCGCGTCGCTTCGCTGTGGTCTCGCTGCACTCGGCGACGAGGCAAGAGCTGCCGTGGTCGTGCTGGCGGACGGCCCGTCGCTCGACCCTCGCGCGATCGACCGCGTGGTCGCCGCCTGGCGCGAGAGCGGCTCGGAGCGAGTTGCCGCCACTTATGCGGGCATCCGGCTTCATCCCCTCCTCCTCGCACGCAACGCCTGGACAGACGTGCCGGACGAAGGGCTGCGCGAGCTCCCCGCCGAGCTCGTGCCCTGCGACGACCTCGATCCTCCAGGAGACGTGGATTTTGCCGATGACTCGAGCTGAGGAAGGATGGCCGCCCCCGAAACCAGAATGTGGTCGAGCATGGAGCTCGTCCACCCACTCGAGCCGACCGGTGAGGAGTCGCCACTGGCCCGCGCGCGGCTGCACCGCCAGCTGACCGTCGAGGAGACCGCCCGCCGCGCGGGCATCACGGCCGAAGAAGTTCGCTGGCTCGAGGAGGGACGCGTATATCGCTTCCCGAAGCCGGACGATGCGTTGATCGCAACCGCCTTGTACGCGACGGCCCTCGGTCTGGACAACCGTGAGGCGCGCGAGCTCGCGGGCCTGCCGGTTCCGCCGCAGCCGATCGAGCGAAACCCGTTCGCCCGGCTCCTCGTCGTCGGGGGCGTACTGATTGCTCTCGCGGTCTTCGCGACACTGCTCCTGATCCCACGCTCGGGCGGCAAGCACACGCAGGGAAGCCCCAGTGCGATTCTGCCGCCGCCATGGCGCATCGCGGTCAACGTCCTGAACGGCAGCGGCGACATCAACTACACCCGACAGGTGGCGAGCCGTGTCGGCGCGCTCGGCTACGGCATCAAGAAGGTCGGCCGCGCGGACAACTTCACGTATCCGCAGACGGCGGTGTACTTCCCACCGAAGTGCGAAGGCGTGGCCTTCCGGTTGGCGAAGCAACTCGGCGTGCCGACCAAGCCCCTTCCCGGCGGAACCGGGGCCTGCCAGCTGTACGTAATCGTCGGACCCGCGCGCGGGCCAGGAGAGTAACGGCGCGAGATCCGGCTTGGCCCGATCGGACCATTGCGCTCGCCCGACTAAGTTGAGGGTTCGACGAGATGCCCGATCACGCAGTCCCCCTCTCCTACCCCGATCCTCCGCTGACCGACGGCGCGGTCGTGCTGCGTCGCTGGGCGGAGAGCGACATCGGCTGTGTCGAGGAAGCGAGCCGCGAGGGCCGCATCCCAGAGGGCACCACAGTCCCCGAGAACTTCACGGTGGCTGAGGGTCTCGCGTGGATCGAGCGGCAGTGGG